>Ga0172379_10005469_pt1 | contig 17746 bp, 13 predicted proteins | sample GrowelOW334metaG_FD_119756 | JGI IMG/M metagenome (GOLD analysis project Ga0172379, IMG submission 119756) | Groundwater microbial communities from an aquifer near a municipal landfill in Southern Ontario, Canada - Groundwater well OW334 metaG | ecosystem: Environmental > Aquatic > Deep... | reverse complement strand
CTGCGATCATTTTATCTATACGATATTCACGCAACAAATCACCAATGGCAGCGTATGAATGGGCATAAATGATGTGCGCTGCATAAAAAAATGCCAACATCAACCCAATTGTTTGTTCAAAAATGTGAGTCAACGGTAAAATCGAAAGAAGACGAACAACACCAGGCTTTAATACAATTATTGTCGAAATGGCCTGAACATTTGAAAGCAGATTACTGTGAGTAAGCATAACCCCTTTTGGATCCCCTGTCGTTCCAGATGTATACAAAATTTCAATCAGGTCATCTTGGTTTAAATCAATTTTTTTAAAATTGCTCGGATCAAATTCTTCCACCAATTCGTCGATAAAATCAATAACAAAAGATGGAATCCCCAAATCATATTTTGAATTATATTTTAAATATTTACCCATAAAAATTAATTTGGCATCCGTTTGAGCCACAATTTTATCAATCATTTGTGATGTACTTTGAACATTGACCGGAACGGCAATACTTCCATTCAAAAGCACTCCCCAAAAAGCACAGACCCAGTATGGAGAGTTTGGGGCAAAAATAATTACCCTATCTCCTTTACCTATGCCTTGTTGTTGAAGAAACAAAGCAATCTTACAAGACAAATCATAAACCTGCTTATAATTCAAACTAACAGTCCGATATCCCATCCGCATGGTTAGCGCAGGAGAATTTGCATATTCAACCGCATTACGTTCCAAAAGTTCATTCAAAATCATAATAAATATCTTTTAAATACAAAATTTAAGTACAAAACATATGACCACTAACAAAACATTAACAGATTCAACTAATTTGAGTCAATTTGCAGAAAAACAAAAATCCAAACATCCGTCGATTTCGACAAAAAAAGAGCCGCTGGAATTTGTGTTCCAGCGGTCAAACCTAAGTGAAATTCTTATCAATCTAAAAAACGTAAGTACAATAAATTGTACTTAAAACTATCAATTAATTTAAAATATTAAAACCGGCTGCTTCTGCGAGGACCACCGAATCCACCACTGCTGCCACCACCGCGACGATCGCCGCCACGAGACCCACCACCATTACCTCCAAAACGAGGTCTATCAGCTTTTGGACGAGCTTCGTTGACTTTTAAAGTCTGACCGCCAAGTTCAGTGCCATTCAAGCCTGCAATTGCAGATTCTGCTTCGCCGGCAGATGGCATCTCAACAAATCCAAAACCTCTAGGTTCACCACTAAACTTATCTTTCAAGATCAAAGCCGACATAACTTGTCCAAATGCTTCAAATGCTTGGCGCAAATCTGACTCGGTTACAACACGAGACAAATTGCCAACGTAGATTTTCATCAGATACTCCTAAAAAAAGAATTTCACTTAACTTCTTTGATTATAGCATGATAAACCAAAATGTCGAACGAAAATAAACAGAAACGTCCGCCTGTAAGCATAAACCCCCCCCACAATTACCAAAAATAACGATTCAGCTGGGCTTCAGGTTAAAAAATGAAATTAAAAGTTGCGTAATTTGCAAAAAATAGTTATACATTTGTATTACTTTTTGTAAAATTAGCTTTAACTTAAAAAGTGAGTTTTTTGGGTTAAAATTGTGTTTTTTAGGCATTTTTTAGGAGTTTGTCATGGTTTATAGAAATTTTTGGCTTTTAATTGCAGCAGGGCTGGTATTGCCAGCATGTAATTTTAGTTCTGATAAAAATAAGGCCACAACTGAAGAATCAAAAGAAATAGAAGGTAAACAAATGGGAAAAACAATATTTTCATTTTTTGGAGCACCTGGATCCGGCAAGGGAACATTGGCTGAACGATGCGTAGAAAAGCTCAATTTCAAGGTTTTATCAACAGGAAATTTATGCCGATCAGCAATGACCAAAGATGATGAAAAATCTAAACTAATAACATCTATCATCAAAGAAGGCAAGCTCGTACCTGACGAACTTATTTCAGACATGGTTGAAGACTGGCTCTCAAAAGAGACCGCTGATAACAAAACAATTATTTTAGACGGTTATCCAAGAACAGCTAAACAGGCTGAACTTTTGCTCAATTTATTAAATACAAATTTTAAAGATTATAAGTTCAGAGTAGTTTCAATTATTGTTCCAGAGGAAGAGATCGTTGATAGAATCACCAACAGAGTAATGTGTGAAAACAAGGCTTGTCAAACAACATACTCACTTAAACTTATGAAAGATCCAAACAATCTTATCTGCGAAAAATGCGGATCTAAACTCATAAGAAGACAAGACGATACTGAACAAGTTGTACGCGAAAGATTAAGCGTCTACGCAAAATACAGCGACGATGTATTAAGTTTTTATAGAAAAAATAATATTAAGATTGAAGAAATAAATGCTTCAAAACTTTCTGTAGATGAAGTTTACGAAAATTTCACCAAAATTTTATAAAAACTTATAAACAAACTTTTAATAATAAAAAAGAGCCGGTTTAAACATCGGCTCTTTTTTATTATTAAAAGTTTAAATTTATTATTTTAGTTTCAAGACCAAATCTTTGAACACCTGTCCGCGATGTTTGTAATTTTGGTAAAAATCGAAGCTTGTGCCGCTAGGCGAAAATAAAACCTGGTCGCCAGGCTGCATTATGTTTGTGACGTCTTGAAGAATCTCTTCCAATGAGCCAAAATTGCACGATGCTAAACCAAAGTCGCTGCATGAAGGTCCATAGCAATAAACCTTTTTTAACCCATTGGTTTGCTCAAGCTCTTTGATAATTGGTGAACGATCAACGCCCTTATTGAGTCCACCGAGAATAAGCAGGACAGGCCCTCTATCAATAAGACTTTTGACCGCAGCAAGAGTAGACTGGATAACCGTTGCTTTTGAGTCATCATAGAACTTGACGCCTCTTACTGTTGCAAAGTACTCAACTCTGTGGTGGTGGTCGTCAATTACAAAATCTTTGCCATCTTGTTCAAAAAAGTTTTGTAACTCAGACAAATCAGCTCCGAGTAAATAAAGCCCAGAAATTATTAAAATCCAGTTTTGAACAAATGTAACATCCGGAAGAATGGACAAATCAAACAATTCAGTTGTTTGATTACTGAAAGAATCAAACAAGACAAGCTTATTATCTTGCTTATAAAATATTTTGTAAGACTTAGGTATAGATCCTGAATCAAGTTCCCGACCTTCGCACAAGGCTTCGGCGGACACGGCAGGATGACAATTGGACAACACAGATGCCGGAAAACTGTGCTCTACCGGAGAATCGCTTATAAAACAGAGGTTGGATTTTAGTATCTTCGCTTGCTCAACAAATAACAAACTGCTATCTCCCTGCAAAATATGCCACGGTAAAAGAGTAAATTGCTCTTCAGTTTGATATTTAAAAAGATTAAACTTTGCATCAAAATAGTCTTTAAATGATTTATGACGGTCTAAGTGGTTTGGGTAACAATTCATAAGAATTGCAAGATCAGGCGCAAATGATTTACTAAACTCAAGCTGGAAACTTGAAAGCTCCAACACTCCCATATCATAAGACTCTTGCTGCTGAATAGCCTCGAGCATTCCCAAGCCTATATTACCCCCAACAAAAGGCTTTAGGCCAGATCCGGAATAAAATAATCTTTTTATACCGGACCCAGCTATATCTGATGGCGTATTTAAGATTTGCGCACTACCTCGTGTATTTTTTTTATCTTCTGGATTACTCCTGTTGTGTTGCCTAATTTTTGAAAGCAGCTGCGCAAAAAGTTTTGTAGTTGTTGTTTTACCAAGTGAACCGGTAATGGCAACTACGGGCTTTTTAAAATAAGTGCTAAAAATATCAAGCTCACAAATAAACTTTTGGCTAGATGAGTAAAAATCATTAAGATTTACGCCAGGACTTGGAATTATGTAATCGTGCTGATCAATAAAATCTTTCATGATCACCGCAGAAGGATCAAAAACACCAACGTCTTTTTTATTCAAATCCCGTGCAACTGGCAAATCAAGCGCTTTCTGATCCCATATATCAAGTTTTGTACTATTTAAATCAACAGTTTGCTGATTTAAATTTAATACATTTTTTTCTCGCTTAAAATTTTGAATGAAATTCAGCACAGATTTACCCACAACCCCAAAACCCAAAATTCCTATTTTTTTCTGCATCTGAATTCCAATCAATTTTTAGCAAATTTTATTTTTTAAAATAAATTTCTCAAAATATCGAATTTTCATTAATCTTTTTCACAATTTGCGTTGTTGAAAATCCCGACAAAAATTGGATTGTCTTTACAACCCCACCATAGCTCTTCACTATATCACTGCCAACCATTGAATCCGCATTATAATCGCCACCTTTTATAAATACATCGGGTTTTAAGTATCTAAGTAATTCTTCGGGCGTATGCTGATCAAAAGAGACGACGAAATCAACAACTCCAAGTGCCGCAATAACTTCAGCACGATCTTTTAGTGAATTTATTGGTCGGCCAGGACCTTTTCCAAGATTTTTTACTGACCCATCTGAATTAAGCGCAACAACAAGAAGATCTCCAAGTTTTTTGGCTTCCTTCAATAAGTGCACATGCCCTGCATGTAAAATATCAAAACAGCCATTGGTAAAAACCACCTTCTTTTTTCCCATACTCTGCCAATCAAGCTCTATCTTTAAATGGGCCCAATCGTGAAAGATTTTTTCGGTATATTCCGTATCGCGATCTACCAATTCATCAAGACTTACGGCATAAGTTTTAACATGTGAAATTGCAACAGCTGCGGCCTTATTTGCAAGCTTTAAATAAACTTCAGGTGATAAATTGCTGCTCAATCCCAAGGCTATAAATGAAAAGACTGTATCACCGGCACCAACAACCCCATAAATTTCTTTTGCCTGTGTGGGAATCGAAATAATTTTTTCTTTTGAAACAAATTTAATTCCTTTTTCCCCAAGAGTAACAAACATGCCGTCCAAATCGAGTAAAGAGCATATATGTCGTGCATTCACTTCAACATCATCAGATTCACTTAATCCAAATGAATGAATCATCTCGGCAACTTCTTTTGCATTTGGTTTAATATAATTTACACCCTTATACTTCAAATAATCTGGGCCACTTGGATCAACCAATATTAAACAGTCTAAGGAGCGAGCCTTGAAAATAATATAGCTCAGTAACTCCGGAGTTACAAAACCACGATCATAATCAGATATCAAAACCACCATTTTGGGTTTTAGCAACTTATCAAACTTTTCTATAACGGCATTAAGCTCATTCTTAGAAAGAGGATCGGTACACTCAGAATCAATACAAATTAGTTGTTGATTTTTAACAACAACACGCTTTTTTAGCGTTGTCTGACGTTCTGCGCTTTCAATAATTCCATCTACAGACATATTTGCACGTTTAAGTAGGGATAAAATTTTTTGTCCCGCAAAATCACCTGCACCAACCAAACTTAAAAGCGTAGTATTTAAACCTATCTCAAAACAATTAAGTGCAGTATTTCCGGCACCACCCAAGCAATATTCATATGATTGTTCGCGTACAACAGGAACTGGAGCTTCTGATGAAATTCTTTCAACCTGACCAAACAGGTATTCATCAAGCATCACATCGCCAACAACCAAGACATCCCTTTTCTGACATGTCTTTAAATAATTGATAATTTCTTTCATATTAGATGCCAATCCAATTTTTTGCATAAAAACCTTGCCGTGTAAAATAGAATGAAGTAGCTTGTAAGTACTACTTATACCACTTATACAACATTTTATACCACATTTTTTCTAAGTAACAAAGGAGCAGTTATTATGAAATTACAAATATCCTACAATTTCACCGACCTTAACGAGGCGCTCGATATAGCAAGAAAAACAGCTGACTATGCCGATATAATCGAAGTCGGACCGCTTTTAATTTACAAAGAGGGAATAAATGCGATTAAGCAGTTCAAATCTAATTTTCCCAAAAAGCCAATCTTTGCAAATGCAAAAATAACAGCTAGCGCACAAAACGCAATTGGGATGTTTGCACAATCCGGAGCAACGCTAATTTCAATTCTTGCAGGAATTTCGCAGAATACCATAAAAAAGGCCTCTGATGAAGCAAAAAGATGTGGCATCGAACTTGTTCTTGATATAATCGACATTCATAACGCTGGCCAGTTCATGCTTGACGCAAAACATCTAGGAATAGATATATTATTAATTCATAACCCTAGCTCAATAATTGATCCAACAGAACTTTCGTCACAATGGCAGAGCATACAGGGAAACACCAAATTACCACTCTATATAACCGATAAAATTAATAGAGAAAATATTCACCAGATACTCAGCTTAAAGCCTCAGGGAATTGCTATTGGATCGGCAATCACAAAATCAGACAATCCACATTTAGAGGCACAGTTTTTTAAATCTTTGCTATCTTAACCAACTTAAATTTAGAGAGCTATTAGGAGTTATAATGAAAGAAATTGTAAAATATACAATCCAAGAAAAACTCAAGCCATCGAACTTGTCTGGTATTTCTGATGCACAAATTAACGACCACTGGACTCTTTATGTTGGATATGTAAACCAAGTCAATCGCTTAAACGACGAGCTAATACAACTTATCAGCGAAAACCAAACTAATTCGCTTCTTTATTCAGACAGACGTCGTAGAATGGGGTTTGAATACAATGGAATGATTCTGCACGAATATTATTTCGGCAATCTTTGCCCAAAATGCAGTACCATAAAAAACGGCGCCTTAACTCAAGGAATCGAAAAACACTGGGGTAGTTTTGCTAGCTGGCAGGAAGATTTTGCTAATGCAGGCAAAACTCGTGGTATAGGCTGGGCAATTTTGTATATGGATACTCTCACCGGCCAACTCATAAATGTTTTTGTAAAAGAACATGAGAATGGACACATAGCAAGTTTTGTTCCACTGCTTGTCATGGACGTTTGGGAGCATGCCTATATGGTTGACCACAAAGCCGGCGGCCGCGCTGATTACATAAATGCATTCTTTTTGAATATTAACTGGAAAGTTGTTGAAGAAAGATATGCTGACGCAATAAGTAAAAAGATATCAAGTAGGTTTTAATACCACATACTTTAAAGATTTTCAGTCCAAAGCTTAGTGTGTTTCAACGGTTTGTTTTTTATTTCTCTGTTTCGTCAAACAAAGATCGTTGCTTTTCACTTGAAGACGATTTTTTGCTTTTATTAAACTGCAATTTATAAAGCTGATCTATCTCTTTTATCTCAGTTGCTTCAGTTGCAGATTTATCCGGACGATACCCCATCAAGCGGGGAAAGCGCAAAGCATATCCTAGCTTTTTATCAGTTTTACCCGCAGTATGCAATGGAGAAAGTGTTATTTCATCGGCACGAATCATGCAAATGATTTTAGGGTCAACCCAAACATCCGGAAAAAGTTCTTTTGAGCACTGAACATTATGAGGTTTCTGAAATATTTTGATTTTATCACAAGCTTTTTTCTGCTCACGCCACTCCTCGTCAGTTAAACCGGTTCCGATTTTTGCAATTGTCTGGAAAACATCCTCATGCTTATTATAAATTCCAACAAGCAATGCCCCTATCCCAAATGCCGCGCGCTTGCCCTTACCGGTATAATAACCCAAAATTACGCAATCAACTGTGTCATTTAACTCTCCTGATTCCTGACGTTTTAATTTAACCCAATTAAAATTTCGCTTTCCTGCCTGATAAATAGAATCTGTTTTTTTAACAACCAAGCCTTCAAGCCCTGATGAAATATTTTGTTCAAAATACTCATCAAGTTCTTTTGCTGTGTTAATTTCAACTTCTTCGATTGCGTGGATAACTGCCTGTTTTGCAATGTGTTCTTCATCAAGAAGTTTTAAAAGCGCAGCTCTTCGCTCTTCGTGGGTGTCATCTAAGTATGATTTGCCATTCATGTATAAAACATCAAACATATATAATTTTAATGGAAAATCTTCAGCCATTTTTTCGATATCATATTTTCTTCTACGCTTTACTGTTTCCTGAAACGGCAAAAATGTTCCGGTTTCAACATCGTAAGAAATCGCCTCACCCTCTGCAACCAATGTTTTAACATTAAGCTGTAATGCAGCTTTTTTAAGATCAGGGAACATCTCTGACATATCTTGTAAATTACGAGAGAAAAAATGAACATCGTGGGTTGAGTGTGTTTTATTTATATGAACTTGAAGCCGAAATCCATCGAGCTTTGGTTGAGCTACACATTTACCAAGTTTTTCAATGATTGATTTTGCATCAGGCAGACGTTCTGCAGCCGCAGGACGAACAGGAACACCAGGAATAATGCCTATATTTTTAATTCCCTTAAGCCCATCTTCTTTCAAAATTTTTATAATCAAACCAATATCCACACAAACATTGTATGCTTCTTCTAAGTCTTTTCTAATGGATTTATTACCTGCATACATCCACGAAAAGGCATCAAGTAAGGTCATATCAGAAAAGCCAAGTCGTAATTTGCCAAGAATAATTCGCACAACATATTTAATCGAAATGGGATCAAGCTGTTTAAGCAGCTCCAGTAATTTTTTTTCTTTTTCTTGATTTGATCCCTCTCCTGAAATCAATGCAAATTCATCCAATTCTTTTTCTACTTGATGTAATGTCAACGCATGCTCTTTTAATATATTTGTTTCAACTTCAAGAGCAACTAGCCCTAAGTCACCCAATTTTGATTCTTTTGCTTTTACGGTATGATCCGTAACCCCCAACAACTTTGCAAGAACTTTAAGCATACTTTTTCCAGCAAAATTAAACTTCGTACCCACATAAGTCGGATGCAAATCACCTAACGATAAATATGCAATAGTCGCAGCCTGGGATGGAGTAGCCTGTTTTAATAAATTGGACAACATTTCTGTTATTTTAAGACGAGAAGACTCTTTTTCAATTTGATCAAAAGACTGTGCAACATCAATAAACTTCATAACAACCCCAGCTTAAAGCCACTTTAACTAAAAACATTTGATTTATTATGGCTTTTTATGCCGATGGAGTCAATGAACTAACTAAAAGAGGGTCGTTAGTATTTATTACCAACAACCCTCTTTTTTATCTTATTTCTTGCTACTTTGAGACTTATTCGGTCGGAGGATTTGATTCCGGTTTCGTTTGAACATTTGGTAGCCCCACATAACCACGCCCTATTCGTTCAAAATCATCGTTGCGTATTTTCAAATAAATACCATTGCCAAGCCCAATTAAATTGCATGTATTTCCGTCAGACTCCACAAAACTATATGTTACCGCTTCATCAGATGACATGCTTGAAGATGGTGCTGCTTCTGCGCTTGAGCCTTCGGATTTCGATTTACGTTTTTTCACTCTCAAAAACGCAGCCCGTTGTCTTTCAATTTCCAATCTAGCAGCCTTCTTTCTTTTACTTTCGATATCTTTATAAACTTCAAAAATTTTGCGACTTACAAACGCTTTTTCAAACTGCACACCACAAATTTGAATATTGGTAGAAGAAGGATCAGATATAGCACTTTCTATTTCCGCAGACCAATCTACTATAAAAACACCCAACAAGTAGCAGGTCCATATAACATCTATACCATCTTCATTGAAAATAACCATAGAAACATAAATATCATGGTCATGGCTTGGCGAAACCTGCGCTGATGATGGCAGCGAAAATTCATTAAAAAATGTTGCTTTATGACGGAATAAACAAACGGTCTTAGCTTGACTTGATTGAAAATCTCTACTTAAAAGGGTAACAGAATCACTAGCACACGCAGAAGGTCTAGCTACAACATCAAACATCCTTTTAACATATTTGTGAAAATTTTGCTTAATACGATCAGGAAACGTTGTTGATTCTTTAGAGTATTGAGATGAGCTGGCGCTACAGGCACCACTTGCGCTGGCAGCAGCGCTACTGGCATCAGCACTAGTTGACCATTGTGCATTAAAACGTGTATATGAAACACCACAGTCAGAACAAAATGTTAAGTCTGTAACGTGGCAAACTCTCATATCTCTGCCTTGCTCCGATGGATCTCTATTTATTACCATAGAATCAACACCTGCTGGAAAGTGCCCCCCCGCTAACCGACAAGCAGATTTGTCAGAACGCGTTCCTTCATAAATAAGATTTAAAATATGATCATCTCTAAAAAGTACGATAAAATCTAAATTTAATGCACCTTTTATTACACTAGGAAGCTTTTCTATTTTTTTTGCAGACAATAGCATGGGCTTAAAATCATACGATAACAGACTACCCTCTTTTATATTGCTAGTTATTAAAGATATAATTGAATCGTAAATTGCCTGAACGTCAGATAAACGTAATTCCAATAATTTTTTATTTAGTATGTCATATGCGAAAGAAAATTTAGATTTATCTGCTCGCTCAATAATTTCACAAACAAATCGGAACCAAGGAGGAAAATAGGACAAAGCAAAGTAACTTGTACAATCTCTTAACCTTGCTCCAAACAAATAAATTCCATAGTTACTTTTTTCTACAATATTAAATAAAAGAGCAGCGCCATTTTCCCCTGCTAACTGTTTATTAAATTCAGAATAAAAATCAGAAGCATCAGCATAGGAAACATCCTCATCGTCATCCCCAAACGCAACCTGTAATACACCAGTATCGTCAGATTCATCATCGGAAAAGCTTGAAGTTGCTTCTGCACATGAAACGTCCATAGCAACCGGCTCAAAAACAATTTTCCTTCGACAGGACTTGCCCCTTCTTGCTCTTACACTTCCAACCTCATTTTTTAATGATTCTTTTATCTTTAGGTAATAATAAAATCGTATTAAATTAATTACATGGTCGTTATCATCATTTGGAATTACTGAAGCAATGAGGGGAGCCAAATAATTCACCAAATTACCTTTTCGCCTCAATTCGGACATATCTATAATAGGGTGCCCTTCAAAATTAATCTTTTTTATACTTGAAACAAATAAATCAGATTTGTCCCCAAACTCGCGAATATTTTCAACAAAATAATCCATAAATTTAATAAACCCGCGTGTTGAACTTAAAAATTCGCCATCATCAATTTTTCCAAATCCAGGAGTTTCGGGACCAGTTGTGACAACCTTACACCCGGGAGGTGTTTTTGTTGGAGACTCCACACCAGGGGTTCTTTTTAATTTTGTCGGGGTACGTTTTGGGGTATGTTGAGGGGTGCTTAAAGCTGAGCCAGAACTTTCTTTAAACCCATGAAAGTCAAGCGCACTGGCAGCACCAGCATCAGATGGAAAAGCCTGCGCATCAGGTAAGATGGGCCTATCTAAAGAGAAACCCTTGCGTTTTTTCGTAGGGGTTCCTCCGGACCCAAAGGCAGGATTGCCTGCAACACTGGCAGCAGCTTCAGGATCCTGGATTTCACTCTCCATCGGAGTGACCGTAGGAGCAGAAGGAGCCAATCGTTTTTCGGGACTTACTGGTACTCTGGGCTTTTCGGGACTGTGTTTAGCCTTTTTAGCGCTATCATCTTTGGCTCTAGCAGTGCCAAGCTTACGTTCTTGATCAGAATCAGTTTCCATAGAAAAAACAGACGTAAAAATACCAGACGTAAAAATACCCAAAATGATAAATTTATTTAAAAATAAGCCTTTTTTAACCATTTTATAACCTCCAAACCTAGTTTATTTGACCATTTATGCTATGAAACATAGTTTTTTCACTATGCCTTACATATTTAAATTAACAGATTGTAAATAAAAAACAAGCGCCTAGATGCGCTTAAAATTCGATCTGTGCCTAAATGTCAGCCAGATGCAAACAAAAATTAAGAAATAAAAAGGATAAATATTTGCAAAATCAAAAAAAACAAAATAGTAAATAAAGCATGCAAAATATGCCGTAAGTAAGGATGCAAGAAAAGGCTTTCTAAAAATAGCTAAAACCAAAAGCCATAAACAACAGAATATCATAAAAAATTTGAATGGAAACGCCCATGCCAAAATTCCAGCAGTTGTAGCAACGCCCTTGCCACCTTTAAAATTAAGAAATATCGAATAGGCGTTGCCAAATAAAAGCGCTAAAAAATTTAAAAAAAATATTTTTTGCACACAACAAAAACCACAGCTAAACGGCACCATAACCAAAATGAACAGTGCTACGATATATAAAGATATAAATGCTTTTAAAAAATCGATTAAAAAAACAAAAACAAAATATTTTTTACCAAGAACCCTACCAATATTTGAAGCACCGATATTCCCGGAACCATGCCCAGTTATATCAATATTAAAAAAATACTTCGCAAACCAATAACCTGTGGGAACAGAACCCACCAGATATAAAAATAAGCAAGAGATAAAAACTGAGATTAAAACTAAAAAAGATAACATTTTTATATTTAAAACTTTAAAAACTGGCTTGCCATCCGTCCTGTCCGCCATAGCCACATCGGGCGTCGGCGGAAGCCACGAGCGAAGCGAGGGCGAAGGATGGTGGCGACACTGAGATTCGAACTCAGGACCTAAGGATTATGATTCCTTCGCTCTAACCAACTGAGCTATGTCGCCAACCTAAAATTTAGAATTTCATTGATTTAACTTCAAACACATCAAATAAGAACTGGAACATTGCCTTGAGGAACAATATACCAGATAAAAGCGTTGCAACAATACCCAACATCAATGTTGTTGCAAAGTTTCTTACCGCTGGACCACCCCAATAAAAGAGTACCATACCGGTTAAGAAAGTTGTAATATTTGAATCTAAAATAACGGCCAATGCACCGCTAAATCCATCATTTACAGCTTTACGAAGTGTTGAACCTAGAGACAGCTGTTCTTTAATATGCTCATAAATCAAAATGGATGCATCAATTGCCATACCAACAGACAGAACCATACCTGCAATACCTGATAGTGAAAGAGTGCCGTGAAAGTATGACAAGAAAAGCATAACTAGAAAGAAGTTAAGTAACAATGCAAGAACTGCAAGCAGTCCAGGAATCTTGTAATAAAGAAAGCTAAATAAGAAGAGTAAAATCATTGCGATTAAGCAAGACATCAACCCTTTATAAATTGAATCTTGGCCAAGGGATGCTCCAACACGACTTTCTTGTTCAAATTTCAAAGGAGCAACTAACGAACCTGATTTTAACACAATGGAAAGATCCAACGCTTCTTTTTGAGTAAATCCACCTGTAATAATTCCAGAACCACCAGTAATCGGTGTGTTTATACTAGGAGCTGAAACCATAACATCATCCATGATGATGCCCAACTGACGTTTTTCATTATTGGACGTTAATTCGCCAAACTCTCTTGATCCTACGCCATCCAACTTAAAGTTTACAACTGGCTTACCGAATTCGTCTCTTGAAACATATGAATCAACAATTCTGTCACCGGTCATGTCTGCAAACGCTGAAACCAAATAATAACGCCCTGCTTCTTCTATACCGTTCTCATCCATTTCTGATTTACCTGGAACAATAACCTTATCAGAAGGAAGCTCACCATCATACTCTTCAAGTAATGCATCACGAGAACCAGCTGCTTTTTCAACAATCTTAAACTCCAAATGCGCGGCTCTTGAAATCAAAGACTTAATACGTTCTGGATCGCTAACCCCAGGCATTTGCACGACAACCTGATGGTCTCCATGTTGTGTAACCACCATTCCTGCTACACCGGTACTATCAAGTCGATTGCCTAAAACATTAACCGCCTGTTCTACAGCACCTGCACGAAGTCTATGCTCAAGTTCAGATGTTAAATTTGCTTGAATTTCGTTATCAACCAATTTTGATTGCAAAGACGCTGCTTTTGCCTCAGCAAGCATGTTATAGCAAGCTTTTGCACCCTCTTCGGTCTCAAATACAATAGTAAGAACTCCATCTTTAACGTTTTTTGATAATGGAAGAACTTTTAATTCTTTGGTCTTAAATAACTGATCTAGAGATCTGCTTTCAATGTTCAATCTATTCTCTACAGCCTTATCAAGCTCAACACCCAAAACCAAATATGTTCCACCAGCAAGATCTATACCTTTTTTTATATATGAAAGCTTGAGCGCGTTATAATACCTTGTAGCGGTACCCATTAATCCAGGAGATGCAGGTTCTTTTAAAATTTTTGCGTCAAAAGAAAACATGAAATAACTGCCAACAGCAATGATGGCAACCCATAACATAAACGGTGATATAATCGCTTTAACCAGCTTACTTTGTGTAAACATTTAACTGCTCCTTAAAATTAACTTCTGCTACTCCCGAACTTTACAAAAAAATGGTGCCGAGGAGGAGACTCGAACTCCTATGGGTTTCCCCGCTGCCACCTCAAGGCAGTGCGTCTACCAATTTCGCCACCTCGGCACTTTTTTTATAACGAACTAATAATATCAATCTTTGAAAGAAATTTATCAAATTCTTAACAAGTTAGCAACTTAATTTTAATAACGAATATTAAAAAAACTTAAGTAAAAGCCAACATGACAAAGCTTGGTCAAAAATTAAATTTGTCCAAATAAATTTTTATCTTCTCATTGCCATTTGTCTTAAACGCTCAATGCGCTTATCCATAGGAGGATGCGTTGAAAAAAGACTAATCCAACCGCCACCTGAAAATGGATAAACAATGAACATACTTGCCGTTGCTGTTTGTGCCGGTGTTTCAGGTTGAACATGTTGAATTTCTGAACTGCGGCTAAGTTTTTCAAGCGCTGATGCAAGTGCTAGTGGATCATGCGCAAAATTTGCCCCTGATTCATCTGCTAAATATTCTCTTGATCTTGAGATAGCCAACTGAATTAACATTGCAGCAATTGGCATAATAATCGCAACAATCAAAGCGCCCCATCCACCGCCTCTATTTTCATCATCACGACCACCAAAGCCACCAAAAATTGCTGCCCACTGAATCATATTTGCAAGATAACCGATCGCAGTTGCAATTGTTGCGGCAACTGTGGCAATCAAAATATCACGATTTTTTATGTGACCTAATTCATGAGCAATCACACCTCGTAACTCATGCTCTTCAAGAATATCCAAGATACCTTGAGTAACTGCCACCGAACCATGCTCAGGACTACGTCCTGTTGCAAAGGCATTTGCCATGGGAGTTGGAATATACCATAACTTTGGCATCGGAATTCCAGCATTGCGAGAAAGCTCTTCAACCATTTCATAAATATTGTGAAATTTTACTTCATCAAGTGGTTGAGCACCATACATAGCAAGTACCAACTTATCACCAAAAAAATATGACACAAAACTCATCAACAATGCCACGATCAAAGCTATAGTCAAACCCTTTGATCCTCCGGCCCAAAAACCTAATAAGAATAATAAGCCACTCATCGCCCCAAGCAGAAGAGCCGTCTTAACTTGATTTAGCAACATGTTTTACTCCTCGACATTGATTAATCTTCGTATTCAATTTTCCAATCATCCAGCTCTTTCTTGTCTCCAATTTCAACAATATCTTTAATAGAATCTGCTTTGCGGTCATTTTTTTTGCTTACAAATTTATCACCAAACTTATCAGCAGGGTCATCAACAACCACATCTTTTACATCTATAGGTTTTTTCCCATTATTTTTTTCAAGTTGCTGCATATTCTCTTTTTTTATTTCAAGTAGACGTCTTGCCTGTTTTTGAACACCCTGTTTATAATCTTCCACGTCCTGATCAAGTTGAGACTGAGCACTTTGAATCACCCCATTAAGCTCATCCTGCAACTTTCCTATGCGTTTTTTAAGCTTCAAAATTATTTCAACGCCTGCAAGATTAACTCCCATCTTGTGCGTCAAATAAATAATTTCTTCAAGTCGATCTACATCTTCTTCTGAAAACAATCTAGTATTACCGTCTGAACGCTTTGGGGCTATTAATCCCTCTTTTTCATACATACGAATTGTCTGTTGATGAACTTCAAACATTTCAGCAACAACAGAAATCGAATAAAAACCCTTTTTTCGCTTCATCTGGCTCTCCTAAAAATCAATCTTCACTCTTTAACACAGTCAAAAACGCCTCTTGTGGAAGCTCTACATTACCAACTTGTTTCATCTTCTTTTTACCCTCTTTCTGCTTTTCAAGCAACTTACGTTTTCTTGATATATCGCCACCATAACATTTTGCAGTTACGTCTTTTCTCATAGCAGAAACGCTTTCACGTGCAATTATCTTTGCTCCAATTGCGGCCTGAATTGCAACTTCAAACATCTGCCGATGAATTACCTCTCTCAATTTTTTTGTTAACCTACGACCAATTTGATAAGCCTTATCCTCATGGACGATAAGAGATAATGCATCAACGGGTTTGCCATTTAATAAGATATTCATTTTTACAAGGTCAGAAGCAATATAACCGGCTAATTCATAATCAAAACTTGCATACCCTGCACTGACAGATTTAAGCTTGTCATAAAAGTCAGTAATAATTTCGTTTAATGGTAATTTATAACGTAATACAAGACGATCTTCATCCAAGAAAGTCATCTCAAGTTGTTCACCTCGACGATCCTCACAAAGTTTTATTAGATTACCAAGATATATCTTAGGCGTAATAATTGTGGCTGTGACAATCGGTTCATAAACTTCTTCAATTCTTACCTGCTCGGGAAAATCCGCTGGATTTTCGATCATCATCTCTTCGCCATTTGTTAACAAAACTTTGTATAATACAGTGGGAGAAGTTGTGATAATGGATGCATTGTATTCCTGCTCTAAACGTTGCTTAAAAACATCCATATGTAGTAAGCCTAAAAATCCACACCTAAATCCTAACCCAAGCGCAATCGAACTCTCTTTTTCAACATGAACACTAGGATCATTGAGCGTTAGTTTTTCAATTGCATCTCTAATAAATTCAAATTCAGAGGTATCAACAGGATATATACCCGCAAATACCATTGATTTTGCAGGCTTAAACCCTGGAAGCGGCTCAACCTCTTTGCCCAAATGGCAAATTGTATCACCAACCCGAGCCTCTTTAACAGTCTTCATACCTGCAATCAAAAAGCCAACCTGTCCTGTATAAAGCGCTCCGGTTTGAAGTGGTTCTGGATACATTAACCCGATATCCAAAACTTCATAATCATGTCCGGTATGTGCAGAGATAATTTTATCACCTTTTGTTATTGTTCCATCAATAACCTCTATCAAACAAATAACCCCACGATATTCATCAAACCAAGAATCAAAAAGTAATGCTTTAAATGGTTTATTTTCATCTCCGACGGGAGGTTTTACTCTTTCAATAACCGCTTGAAGCACATTTTCTACGTTCAGTCCGGTCTTTGCTGATATATGCAGCAGATCTTGTTTATGAATATCAAAAGCTTTTAACATCTCTCCTGCAATTCTATCAGGGTCAGCGTTAGCCATATCAATTTTGTTAATGGCAGGAATTATTTCTAAATTTTGTTCAAATGCAAGAAAGAAGTTTGCCATCGTCTGAGCCTGCACACCTTGAACAGCATCAACAAGCAAAACCGCTCCCTGACATGCATACAAAGAACGCGAAACTTCATAGCTAAAATCCACATGGCCGGGAGTATCAATCAAATTCAGAAGATAAATTTGACCTTTATATTCATAAAACAAAGAAGCCGTTTGCGCCTTAACTGTAATGCCTCGCTCACGTTCAACTTGAAGTTTATCAAGCATCTGTGCATTTTTTACATGGCCCGAAACAATTGTTCCTGTGACCTCAAGCAGCCTATCAGCAAGAGTAGATTTACCATGGTCAATATGGGCAATAATCGAAAAGTTCCTGATATTTTCAGGCTTAAAATTTTTTAAATCAAAATTTTGTATCTTAGCTATAT
>Ga0172379_10005468_pt1 | contig 17750 bp, 18 predicted proteins | sample GrowelOW334metaG_FD_119756 | JGI IMG/M metagenome (GOLD analysis project Ga0172379, IMG submission 119756) | Groundwater microbial communities from an aquifer near a municipal landfill in Southern Ontario, Canada - Groundwater well OW334 metaG | ecosystem: Environmental > Aquatic > Deep... | reverse complement strand
TGGTGGTTGATAAAATATTGGAGTCTTTTTGAGCGGTGTCTTGTTTGAGTATAAATAGTAGCGTGGATAGTTCGGACTTGATCTCGTTTTCGGAGAGGGTAGGCCATTTTTCGGCCAGAATCAGAGACCGACTTCTGAGGTTTTGGACAATACTATATAGATTGGTGGCCGCTGATTTGGTTTGGTTGATTTTGTCGGATAATTTTGGCGGAGTGGAGTCATCGATAAAGGTTTTGACGACCGGTTTGTTGATTAATCGTTCCAGCAACACGCGATTTTCTTGATTGACTCGCTTGATTTCTTTGATATCAGCCGAGGTTGAGATAAGCATGGCCGAGTCGGTGCCGGTGAGAGTGCGAGAGTCACGGGACCAAATATCAGCCACTAGAGTTCCGAAGCCGGTGAGCGATCTGGTGCTGTACCCCCAAATGTCAGCGATTAAAGTGCCAAAGCTCGTGAGAGATCTGTCGGTATAGTTCCAGACTTCCGAAGCAGTAGCGCCGGAAACGGCGGGGGAGACCACCTTGAATGTCTTGTCAAGGCAAAGACGCTCATTATTGAAGGTAGTGCAGCAGATTTGTGAAGGATAAATACCCTCTGTAGTACCAATGGTGGCGGAGTACGAGTACCAGCCACTACTTGAGGCTGTCATGGCGGCCGGGGGGTTGATAAAAGCGTTGCCGTTTGGATAACGACTGGAGAGGGTGCAAGAGGCGGTGGCGTCCGGAGTATAGGTGTCGTCATACAAAAACTCGCCGATGACGCAGTTAGTGCTTGTTGAGCAATTTTGATACTCAACAGCTAATATTGGTTTGGTGAACCAATAAAAAACTGCTGAAATAGCCAAGAATATCAGTATAGTAAGGGCAGGATTATTGGGCTTCATTATTCAGTCTTATCTTTTTTTTCGTCTTTAAAAGCATCACGAAACTCTTTGATAGCTTGCGCAATGCCTCTTGAGAGTTCGGGGAGCTTTTTGCCACCAAAAAGAATGATGATGACGACGGCAATGATAATGATTTCAGTTATGCCTATGTTACGGAACAAAATAATCACCTCCTTTCTTATCTTAAGAATACAGAATCCTACCTAAAAATGCTAGTGGTTTACCAATATTTACCACCGTTATTTAATGGAGGCGATGGTGGCCTTGAGTTTGGCGTCTTTGAGAGTCTTACCTGTTGATCCGGCAGTGGCGTGATCGGTGATGGCTTCGTCCCAGACTGCGGCGGCGATAGTGCCGGCGGACTCGCCACCGGAAGGAGCTTCCTGGTATGTATCGGTACCGTTGTTAACCACGTTATCGGTTGCCGGAACAGTGCCGTTGTTGGTGATGGTGTTGGCCGAGCGAAGTGTGGTGCGAAGGACGGTGGAGCCGATATTGATACCATTGGTGACATTTTTGTATACCAGACAGTTTTCGATGACATTGTCCGCAAGACCGGTACCTGACAGTACGATGCCGTTTTTGCAGTTGCTGATCAAACCTTTGGAAATTAGAGACTGAGTGGTGGAGTTTCCAAGATTTATTCCATTACCGGTTCCCGAGCCACCACAGTTCTCTATAACCGAGGTGAGAATACGCAGACGAGCGGTTGAGGTGGCCGAGATACCGTGACCTCTGGTATCATTTATCCAGCAGTCGCGGATAAGATTGTTGTTTCCGGTGACGGTAATCGCATTTTGGGAACCGGTAACGGCGGTTTCGATATAAAAGCCGGAGACTTCGACATTGTCGGCGGCAATATTTATCGTGGGGGAAGTGGTAGAGGAGGGAATTAATTGAATGCTGTTTCCGGGACCGCGGACTTTCAGATTATGATTGGTGATATTTAGGACCTCATCGACAACGGTGGTGCCTGAAGGGTGGGATGAGCGACAAAAAATGACATCGCTATTACTAGGAGTGAGTATTGAAAGAGAGTGAGCATGGGCGAAAGTTTTTACGGCAGCGGATGGAGTTAGGCCAGTGTTGGTGTCCAGCCCTCCATATGGATCCCAGTAGTAGACATTACCAAAGGCAGGGTGAGAGTTACGAAGAGACTCAACCAAATATACAAGGTTTGTGTCGGACGCGGGGGTAATAATAGTTGCTGATGATGACTGCTGGGTGGTGACTTGGGTGTACTCGGATGGGGCAACAGGGTTAGCACCTGCTTCGCCAACGAAGTTTCCGCCGGTGATGGTACAAGAAACGGTGGCTGTCCCCGGTCTATCTGCAAACTTGACGCGCCAACCATCCAAAAGCACGACGGTGATACCGACCAAGACTCCACCACCAAGGTCTTGTTTGCCATAGGCGTCGGCAATTTTAGGGTAAGCCATCCCCGGAGTGATATCGTCTTCGGCTTCTCTTATGGAGTTTAATAAGAACTGAAGATCAAGAGACACATCCGGTAAGGGGACATTAATTAACTTGGCGGGAAAATCAAATGTAAGAGGAGATGCCATAGAGGTATTTTAGCAACAATCTATCCAAGAAGTGAACGAATACCTTGGAGATGAGCCTTTTTTATTTTTATTTCTTCCTCAAGGATATCAATATGTTTTTCCAGACTCAAAGCCTGTTCTTTTAGACCGGAAAGCTCTTCTTTGGTAAATTTTGGTGGCTCAACCACATGATGAGTAACTGTAACCTTCGGAACTTTTCTTCTACCCATATCTTACGTTGCGATAGTATCAGGGGTACGGATAGCAGCCTGAGACATACCATTATCGCCAATAATAGTTTCGATTTCGAAAGGTAAGATGATCTTACCTTGGCGAACACGAACGATTACTGGAATGTTGGCACCACCATCAGCGATCTTTCTCTTAATGAGGGTGTTGCCTACGGATGTTCCCACAGCAGTTTCGTTGATGATTGGAACGTATGCTTTGTCTCCGGAAACGTAAGTTTGAGTCAGGAGGGTGGCAAAGGTATAGACATCAGTGTTTTCGTATGTGTTGCCACCACCGGTGAGAGCTGTAGTAGTAAGCTGAGTTTGGGAATCGATACTGACAACCGTGGCCGTAGAGCCGTCGGTTGAGTTAGTAATGGTGTCACCGATAGCAACTTTCCATGTTTGAAAGGTGGCTTCTGTGTCAGTAAGGACTGTGGCACTACCTCCCGCCCCTCCTGTTACCGTAAGTGAAAGACCGCGAGCGGTTGAGGAATTTAGCGTAAAGGTGGCGGAGGTCCAGGAATAATAATAGTATTGCTGCTCAACTAGAGTGGCTGTACCCATTTGACGAACTCGAAGGACACCTGATTGAGGAGTTTCATTGTCGATGGTTCCGCCGGTGATGACGAAGTCAGCGTCTCCGGTATTGTTTCCTGAAGTAGCACTTGAATAGGTGTCTTTTTTGACAGTACCACCCTCGGCTGTCAATGGGAACACACCGATGCGGTCACCGGCAATCACAGCACTAACGGTAACAGAGACCGTGTTTGGAGGAATCTGGGTAGCACCTGATGCATCGATAAGCTGGAAGTTTTGAGCGTCAGTGGTTGCATAGTTTGTAATCCAAACACCCTGAGCGCCAAAGAACTTGCCTCCGGCGAAGGTGCCAAAGGGTGAAGCTTTAACGGGGGTGAAGCTGGTTAGAAGATCAATATACTGTTCACCGGGAATATTGGTATCGGCGGTACTTCCCGTACCATACTTTAATTGTTGTGGGGAGTTTGTGTAACCACGGCGGGTAACAAATTTAAGCCACTCGTACATTTGGGCAACTGTCTTTGTGTTACAGTCGATAATGACATCATAATCATTAACCCCATCACCGTTTTGTAGATTTTGAGTGGTGTCTCCAAAGGTCATGGTGATGTCATCATAATTAGCGACCAACTCGCTAACGACATTGATGGTGGAAGTTGGGGTTGTGGTGCCAACTTTGACAACTACATCTGAGTTTACAAATTGATTAAGTGATGTGCCTGATAGATAGTAGCCAATAGTAGTGGTAACACCCGTTGCCGGTGAGATGGAGGTAACAGTGCCTTCGGTGGAGGAGTCATTGTTGACGACAAAACGATCACCCACTGAAAATTCAATACTGGCTGAAGAAAGTGTTGCCGAGTACTGACCGGTAGTGTTGTTAAGGTCAGCGGCAGTAGCCAAAGGCACAGGGTTTCTTCCTCCGGTAATACCGGTAGACACAAAGTGGTCAAAAAGTTTACTGTACTCACGAGCACCGATAAAAAGTTGACCTAGATCACCAGTAAGAATTCCTGTGGTAGAACCCATTTCACGGACACGAATTAAAACGTCGATATGACCTACAGGCCACCAAGAAGTAATCTTGGTACTATCTTGAACGATATAGATAGCGGTGTTTGCCTCAATAGAACCGATAGAATACATGTTCGCCCATGTATTCTCGCCAAAAATGGCTGCTGCTGACTGATCGACGTCACCGGTACCTCCGGTAATTTCAACGTCACCCGAGGTACTGTTGAAGCTGTTACCGATAAGAGTATTGGAAGGTCGGATCCAAAGCATGTTACGGGTAACATCGGCAAAAAGTAAAATACCGGCGTCTCCGTCTGGGTTGTGAAGAACAGGAAGACCAAAGTCTGAAGCAACTGGTTCTGCGGTTGCTGAAGAGTAGGTGATTTGAACAACACCGGCGTTGGGACTGGTTTCGGTGGACTCGACTCTTGTCCAGCCAATTGTCTTAATAGCACCGCCTCTTAGGTATTTAATGGAGACTTCATCAATGAACCATTGATTGATAAGAGAGTACTCAGTAGGCGTTTGAGCAGACATAGGGACTTGGTCGTCCATCTGACCTAGTTCGTCGAAGGTATCTTGAATATATGAGTATAAGGCGTTGACAGACCAAACAGTCTTGCCGATTCCTGGGGTACCGACTGCATAAGTAAAACCAGTGAGACCTGTAGTAGTTGCTGCGGCAGTGGCGGAACCGGTACTGTCATTAGTAAGAGTGATGGGCACTACAGTCCCACCAGTATTGGCGGCAGTAAAGTCTGTACCGGCTATAGAGTTGATGGCGGTGACAGTGGCGGTGGATACTTGTTGGGCGGTGTCGGTGCCTCCAACAGCAACGGGGATTGCAGTGAATCCGGTGGGTGCTGGGTCGCCGCCTCCAGTGGCGACGTTGTACCAAACATAGTATCCGGTGGTGTCTTTTGCTGAATATATCTTGAAATAGTCACCTGTCGTGATGTTTCCACTTACGGCGACGGGGGTGATTGTTTGGATCTGGGCGACAGCGGAGTCTGTGCCGTTAATCTCATCTTTCCATTGAAGATGATTTATCTGTTTGGTAATGTAGTTAATATTCCAATCGTTGGATATGGCCATGTTTTGTTATTTATTCCTTTGTATTTTCTAATTCTTTCTTTTTAGCTTCAATTTTCGCTTTTAGGCTGTCCTCGGCTGACTTTTGTTTGAGATTTTGGAAAGTATCACGAAGAGTGTTACCAATTTTATGGGTCGAAACATCTAGTTTTTCAACAAAGCTGGCGTCGCGTGATCCCGGTTGAACAAGTCCTTCTTCAATTCCACGAATTTTTTTGATAGTCTTGGTTTTGGGATTGACTGATGCATATATTGGAAGCGAGTTTATATTTCCTTCTGCTGTACGATCATATTCAATGTATCCGAGAGCGGCGGCAACGGCAAGAGGTACAATATGTTTTTGAGCTTCACGGGGGAGGTGGGGGAGGTCAGATTGTTCATAGACGCCCTCATCGGCACCTGAGACTGACTTCAGTAAATAGAAAAGTTTTCTTTCTTGAACTTTTTTATCATTCATATAACCAGTCTATTAGCTTGAGACTAACTTGTCAACAGACATTTTGTATTGGAGACTATGTGAGGGATGGGGGATTAATCTAATCATTAGAGCAGACTCAAATAATTATTTATCTTCTGAGCACTATTGATCAGAATATCTGCCTGATAATTGGTTATCTTATTTCCTCGCTGAGCCTCGACGGCATAAATAAATGCTTGGAGTGAATTAATCGCAGCCTGATCATTGTTTACATTTATATCACTCAATGCACCTACTGCTGTCTCCAGTTTGGTATCAAGACTATTACTAATTCCTTGCTGTAAATTAAACGTTTGAACGGTATCAATTAAACTAGTTAAAGCTTGGGCGGGTGTTTGAACTGTTATGTTGGTCAGGTAATCGGAATTTCCACCATCTTTATCCTTTATCTTCCCACTTGCATAATAAACTCCACTATTTGGATAATCACAACTATATGAAGAGCTTATACTATCTACCACTTCATAAATACCATCACCGGTACAATCATATGAATAGGTAAACCCTTGCATTGTGTCAGCACTGCTTGGATCATATGGGTTGGAAAAACTTAAAATGGAGGATTGACCCTGAAGTATTATTTGAGAAGAAATCGCAAAATCAGCAACTGGAGAAACATTGTTTACAGTTACCGTTGCGGTGTCACTTGAGGTATGTCCCACGCTGTCTGATACGGTTAGCGTGGCGGTATATACACCATTATCTGCGTATATGTGGGTCGTATTGACACCATTTTGGGTGGAACCATCCCCAAAGTTCCACACGTAACTAACGATATCTAAAATTCCATCTGGGTCGCTAGATCCCGAACCATTTAGCTCAACATAGCCACCCTCATCTATAATTTGATTGGTACCCGCATATGCAATTGGAAATTGATTTATTGGTATTTCAATTTGGCGGACCAAAGAAGAATATCCAGAAACGCAGCAATATCCCATAGAACCGTACCCGCCTGCAAAGTATATTGTATTGTCTAAATTTGTTATTCCAAAGTCGATCGTTCCATCTGAAACATATTTATTATCCCAACTACCGTCTCTAGTATCAAAGATATCAATAATGTTATTATAATTTCCACCATTATAGTCTGTGGTTCTTCCAGATAAATAAATTTTTGTACCAATTACGCCCACCTTATTTCCAGCAGCTTGGGGATTGGGCATACTAGCAATTGACCATGTGTTTGTTGCACAGTCGTAAATATCAATTCTGTCGCTTGTTGTAGTACCAGAGAGATATCCTCCCATAAAGTATGCTTTATTACCTACTGTTGCCGCCGACAGATTTCTTCTAGCCAACGATAGTGTCGAGGTAGTCCAAGTATTTGTTGAAGAATCATAAATATCTACATCATTAGTTCCTCCGGCAAAAATTACTTTTCCGCAGACACTAGTGGCGGCCAAATCAGATCGTGCTTGATTGAGGTTACCCGTAGACCATGTGTGAGTTGTCACATCAAAAATATCAACAATATTTGTTGAATACCTTCTGTAACCATTAATCTTATCCCAGGTGTAACTATATCCTCCACCTACAAAAATTTTGCTCCCCAATATTGCTACTGCATGTCCAGTTCTTGAATGTGGCATTTCTCCACTCCACCAAGAATTGGTAGAGGCATCATAAATATTATAAGAAAATGAAGGTAATATGCCTGCCCCTGAAGCAAATATATATATTTGCCCCCCCATAAAAGCAATTTTGTCTCCAAGAGAGGAAGCTACGATATTTTTTCTGGCAGCTATGAGAGTAGATGTCCATACATTAGTTACAGTATTATAGATATTTACAACACCACTATAATTGTTTGAACCTAAATCTCCTCCGGCAAACATCATTTCTGAACCAACAGATGCACCAACTACCCCCATTCTAGCTGGAGTAATTGCTTCGGCTTCTTGACCATTAATGATTAAAATTACAAAGAAAACAAGTATCCCAACAAATATCTTCCAAAAGTTTTTAATCATGTAAATGATTTTACTATAAACAAATAATCAGAAAATATTTGTTCGGACGTCCACGCACAAATAATGTGCTTTTTTACTTGGTGTACTGACGGGGAGCCGGCTTAACACCACGCTTAATGTCGTATTGACGAGCTTTTTCTTCGAGGATAGGAAGAATATCTGCTTCGGAAAGGGTGTTTTTGTTATCGTTGGTGGCTTGCGGGCGATTATGGAGAATAGAGTACTGGGAAGTTTTGTTTGGCTTAATTTCCCAAGGTTTGTCGAGGGAAAGTTTTTGGGTTGTGTTTTTTAAGATGGTGCGAGTTTGACCTTCACCTTTTCCTCGGGAAATCCAGCAGAAGAAACCAGCGTAGAGGTTTGTTTTCCAATCTTTAGTGTTGTCAGTAAGTGTATTTGTTTCGGATGTAGTGACAACTCCGGATATCTGTGGTGGTAGGGGGGTGGGCAGAAAGTCGGCCGAGACCTTACCCTTTAACTCGGGATTGTTTTGGAAAAACTGTTCCATCGGCATCCACTCGGTGTGTTTGTAACCGGGTCGGTTTTTGGAGACGAAGAGAACAGTCACAAATCCCGGCCAGTGAGGGTCAAGATAAACACTTTCACAGTTTCTTTCTTGGTTGTTGATGTCAATTATTTTCATTTTTATTTTCTATCATCTCTTCCTCGGTTTCGTCCGGGGCGAATTTATTTTTAGCGGAAAAGAAAAGCCCTTGAATGGCTAATATTAATAGGGGAAGGATGAGGGCAGCTCCGGCAATGGATAGCGAGAGAGACCATTCAAGAGGGATGAGGGTGGTTCCTGAGGCCACTTCCTGAAGGGAATAGAGTTGAGCGAGAGCCCCAACGACCAGAAGGATGCCGACTTTGGCAAAATAGGCTCGGGGTACAAAAGAGAGAAGAAAGAGGGGGGTCCAAAAAAGCGAGAGTGCGCGGATTAGAATGGTGGCGGTGGTAAAAGGGTATTTGGTTAGATACTCGGCGCTAAGATATGCGTAGGGAGTAGCAAGATTTAATTTAAGAGGATCAACTATCGCTTCAAGAAGGTATGAAAGAAGAAACAGCCCGACAATAATGACGAAAATTTGTTCTTTAGGAATTTTCATATAGTGGCATTATATCTTAATTATTTTATCCGAAGGTAGTATTAAAGTATCCGTATGATTGTAACTCTTTGGTTCCCCAAGCAATAGAAAAACCGGTGTCTCCTTTGGCGTAACGATAGGCACCGGTACTGTCTTCTTGCATGATGTACCATGCGCCGGTATTTTTGACGAAACCGTAGTAGGCGGGTGAGCCGGTGTCGTCGATCTCGGTGATTTCGTAACCATCGGTGGGATTTTTTTCAGCCGGATTGATTTTATTTCCGGCAATATCTTTAATAGCGACTACCCCAGGGCCGGGGACACTGCCAAAGAATGCCGCCTGGGCTTTTTTGGTGAAGAGAGCCATGAGGAGTAGAGAAAATCCGGTTGAGCCAATAAGTTTGAGGAAAAGACGTTTGTTGCCATCCGTAACACCATCGGGTATTTCTTCGGGGATGATGACTTCTTGGGTATCGGAAACAATGGCGAGAGGTGAGGATATCTTTTTCTTGACGGTAACTTTTTTGGCGGTTGGTCTAATAAAGTGAAGCATCTTGGTGCCAAAATAAAAGATGAGGGGTAAGAATATAAAACTACTGAGTAATTGAGTCACGTCTTTGGCGGAGAAAATGCCGACAATGGTCAAGAACAGGCAGATAAAAAAACTATAGATAATTAGTATTTTGTTCGACTTCATTTAATTATTTCCAGGCTAACTTTAAACAGTATAAGGCTAATGGCCAGAGCAATTAGGATGAGGTTGATAAGAAAAGTTGGTTCAGATTGGTTGAAAAATGTTGACAGAGAAAAGTCGCCGAAGTAGGGGTGTCTTTGCTGATCCCGGCTGAGATTTTTGTTGATCGAACGAATGAGGGAATAAAATAAATGAATCAAAAAGAATATGGAAACCGGTAAAAATAGTATCAAGGTAATAATGCTGTAATTATTTTCAAGATTAAAAAAAGCGATCCCGGTGAGGGCAAAGGCTACGAGGCCACCATAAAGAAACAGACTACGATCGATAATTTGCCGTTTAGATTGTTTCATTCTCTAAAGTTTTTCTTAAATTTTCCGGCGAAAGAAGGTTTTCCGGATCACTTGGAGTTGGTGAGACGTTTTGGGGAAGCGGTTCATCGATAAAGGAGTTAATCTTAACAATTATTTTTTCAGTTGCATCCAGTGAGTTTTGGATTTTGTCAAACCTTATATTTAAATCGGTAATGTCTTTTTTGAGGTGGTTTGACTGTAAGCCCATACTAGCGAACATGATAGCCTGAAGCATTATGGTGACAAGTAATCCCCCAAAAATAAGGTAAAAAAGAGAACTCTTCATTTTTTAATAAAGCCACCGTACTGGTAGGAAACGAGAAAGATAATAATGATGATTACTATGCGACCTAGCTGGGCGATGGGGGAGAAGTTTTTTCCGAAGATGAGGTCGGCGATGATAAGAAGAAGGCAAAGGCTAATTAGGACCCGCAGTACTTTGGTGGCTAGTGTGGGGGGTACAACTTCGATGATGGCTTCCGCGTCCCGCATATTGGTAGAAGAAAACTGAGAGAGACTTTCGGCCTCTCCAAGGGGATTGTCGGGAAGTTTGCTCCCCAAAAATTGTTCAAGCGCTTTGCCGGTAATAATGAAGGTACCACGAATGTGTCCCCGAGCGGCTTTAATCCTACCTTCGTTGAGGTACTTGTAGGTGGTGTTCGTAGACAGGCCCAGTATCTTGGCCGCCTGTTTGACACTATATATATTGTTTCCCATGTATCAATAATCTTAACAAAGATTTGATAATTGTTGTGTCAGTCCCTCTTGTTTTTAATCGACTTTCTTTTCTTTACTGCCTTCTTTATAGGCAGAGCGGAATTCTTTTATCGAGTTGACTATTCCGCGAGTAAGCTCCGGAAGTTTTTTGCCTCCAAAAAGAAGCAGCAGAACCAGACCAATGATGATGAGTTCTGTGGTACCAATTCCAAACATTTTATTTACCTCCTTTCATATGTTAAGAATACAGTGATAGGGAAATAAATGAAAGGGGAGAGAAAATTTCCAATTTTCAGTTTCCGATAACCAAGCGAGCCAAACTATCCGAACCTGTAAGTACTCCGGCGTAGGCGACAGTGGGGAATTCTTTTTGAATACTTGCCATGAGGGAGTCTTTTTGGGGAACTAAACTTTCGGCTAAATAGACTGTGATTCCTTCTCGGGGATCGGGTGCGTTGCCTAACGAGTTGATCTTAAAGCCAAGAGTCTCAAGCTGTTTGCCGGCTTTGGCAGCAGCACCGGAAACACCGCTACCGTTGAGAACCTCAAAACTAATGCCTGAGTTGGGAATCACCGGTGTGGGGGTTTCGGTGGGCGTTGGAGCAGTGGAAACCGGGACAACGGCAGTTTTTGAGCTACGGAGGTAGAGAACGGAAAAGATTACCGTGCCGGAGATGATGATAAGTGTGGCAATTGAGCCAAGGACAAATAACAAGAGACCGTGTTTTTCTTGTTCGGGAAGATTTTCGGTCTGTGTGGTGGCCTCTTCGATTTTGAGTGAGGCATCTGTGTCGATTTCGGGAATGGAGGGAGAGGGGGACTCCGGTATGGAGACATCGGTTAAGGAAAAATCCTTTGGAAGTTCTGAAGAGACCGCGACCTTAGCTTTCTTCTTCATAATTATTTAGTTGTTGGAACGGCGTTTCTGGTGTAACCGGCTAGGATTTCCTTAACCATGTTGACTACCTGTTTGGGTTCGAATTCCGACTTGATGATGTATTTGACCGCCCCTTTGGTTAGGGCAATTTCGGCGTCTTGGGTACCGGCAAGATTGGTGAGCATGACCACGGGAATGGCTTTGGTGGCCGGGTCGAGCTTGATTTTATCAAGAACCTCCAGACCATTCATCTTGGGCATCATGATATCAAGTAATATCAAGGTCGGTTTCCCGGATCTTATTTTTTCTATTCCTTCTTCGCCGTTGCCGGCAAAGTCGACTTCATAGCCCTCGAATTTAAAAATCTTTTGGTACATCCGGCTCATGAGAGGGTCATCCTCAACGATTAAGATTTTTATCATACATGTATCTTACCTTGAACCGGTTGACGTTCCAATATATTTGTCAACCACCGCCAACAGCTCTTCGTCGGAAACTTTTGATTTGATGATATAGTTTTCTGCACCCAACCCTTTAGCTTTTTTGATGATTTCCTCTTCTCCAAAATTGGAGAGCATAATAACCACTGAATCTTTTGTCTCCGGATCGGCCTTAATTTTTTCCAGAACCTCCAAGCCATTCATTTTGGGCATCATGATGTCCATCAAGATGAGGGGCGGTTTAAGTTTCTTGGCTTTTTCTAGGCCTTCCTCGCCACTTGAGGCCATCTCCACAATACAATTGTGGAGTCGAAAGAGGCGTTCGTAAAAACGCAATACATACGGATCGTCCTCGATAATAAGTAGTGTTTTGCTCATAATGGAATATTATATATTCTTTATTCTTGCTTAGCATCAATCTACAAATAAGCCTTCACCTTGTTCACTATAACATCAGGGTCGAAGTCGGACTTGGTGATGACGTCGGCCGCTCCCAGAAGTTTGGCCTTGGCGACGACTTCTTCTTCCGTAAAGTTTACGAGAACAATAACAGGGATCTTTTTGGTGTCGTCTTCATTTTTTAATTTTTCAAGTATTTCCAGCCCATTCATTTGAGACAGGGTGACATTGAGAAGAATTACGCTGGGTTTTTCTGTTTTTGCCAGCTCTATTCCTTTGTTACCATCAGCCGTAACGGCTACCGGTAATTTATGAAGCTCCAAAGCTCTTTGAATCGTGCGTTGAAGAAACGGATCGTCCTCAACAACCAGTACTTTGGTCATTTATATTACACAATACTTATGATACGTCACAATATATTACCTATAAAGATAATTGTCAAGTGTGGTGGGGGGTGAGGTTATTTTCTTGGGGTGATGTCTTTTTTGGTGACCGTCGTCGGGAGGGTAAAAGAAAAAGCCGATCCCTTTCCGGTCTCTGAATGTTCGAGTTTTAATTCACCCATCATATCTTGAATCATCATTTTTGAGATATAAAGTCCCAAACCCGTTCCTCCTACCGTGTCACGGGTAAACAAACTTGAGCTTGCCTGTTGGAATTTATGGAAAAGGAGATTTTGTTGAGAGTGAGGAATACCTCGACCGGTGTCGGTAACAATAACCTTAACAAATTTATCGACGACTTCCGTTGAGATTTTTACTCCCCCCTTATCCGTAAATTTTAGGGCATTGCCGAGTAAGTTAATTAATACCTGCCTGACTTTGTCGACATCGGCCAGCACTTGAGGTAGGGGAGAGGGTGGGTGGAGATACTCAATGCCAATTTTTTTCCGGGAACCGGTGACATCGTATTCTTTGATTGTCTCCGGTATTATTTTTTCGAGATTGACTTCTTTGATGTCGTAGACCATCTTACCCTGTTCGAGCCGACCGATATTTAAAAAGTCGTTCACGATATTTATAAGACGGATACTGGATTCGTGGACGTCATCTATCATGGCCTTGAGCTCCGGATCTTTGATGGCATCGGCGTAGTACTCCAGAATCATCGAGGTGTTGCCACGTATAGCTGTTAGGGGGGTTCTTAATTCATGACTGGCTATTGAGAAAAATTCATCCTTGGATCTATCCAGTATTTTGGCTTCAGTAATGTCCTGAATTAAGATAACGACTCCAATGCAAGAAACCTGAGGTTCCGAAGTTAAAATAGGAGACAGGAGAAACTGATAAATTTTACTGTTGATCTCGATATCGGAAAAGTTTAGTCTTTTTCTTTCTTTGTCACAGTTTTGGATATATTTTTTTAGATCAAGATGAGGTTTGAGAATTTCTTTTAGCGAAGCGAGATTTTTCTTTTCTTCTTTGCTATCCAAAATAGCGTTGGTGAGAGAGTTGGTGACGATCACTTTTTCCTCGATATCAACCATGAGGAAGCCCAAGGGCAGATTCTCGATAGAAGAGTCGAGCTTGGCTTTGGCTTGGCTGAGTTCTTGAGTTCTTTCTTCGACTTTCTTTTCAACTCCCTCCTTTTCTTCCTTTAGTTGTTCCTCAAGCGCTCTGGCATCTTCCAACAGATTCATCATAGCCAGTTTGCCTTTTTCGAGCGATTCATTTTGGACTAGAAGTTCTTTGGTCTTTGACTCGACTTTTTGATTTAAGTCGGTGGTTGATTCTTGAACCTTGTCTGCCATCTTGTTAAAAGTATCGGCCAGGGTACCGATCTCGTCCTTGGAGGTGATGTCCGCCCTTTGACTCAGATCGCCTTCATAAATTAACTTGGCTACCGTGGTTAGTTTCGAAACGGGCGAGATGATTTTCTTGATGAAATAGAGAATGAAAACGGTAGAGACCGATAGGGTGATAACCAACAAGCCAAAAAGAATATTCCTAAGAAGAGTAACTGAAGATAGAGCTTCGTCCTGATCGATTTTAAGTACCATGCCCCATTGGGTATGATCGAAGAATCTGGTGACAGCAATGACTTTATGTTGACGGTAGTCCGAGGAGTTCGAAAGAATTCTTTCATCCTGTGACAGGGCATAAGCCACAGGGATATGCTCGTTTTCTATATCGATAGTCATATGGAAAGCAGATCCCGGAGACAGACGTAGGTCGTTGAGAACCAGTGCGCCACCCTCGATCTTTTTGGCAAGTACTACTTCGCCGGTTTTTCCGAGTCCTGTATAGTTGCTGAGGATATATTCTAGATCGGAAGTGTCGATTGTTTGAACAATAGCTCCGAGTATTTTGCCTTCGAAGTAGATCCTATTGGTAATAAATAACTCAATCTTGTCGTTTTCGTTGTTGTGAACTAAGGTAACCATATCTTTCTCAAGATACTGACCCGATACTTCGGTGGGGATTTCGATGATGCTATTGCCGTTGTCTCGAGCGACGATGTGGCCACTGGTGTCGAGAAGAAGGGAAGAAATTATTTCCTCGTGTTCCGATTTTTCATTGCCCAGGGCGTTGATGATATTCTTTTCTTCGGTCTTGTCATGGAGTGCTAGATATCGGTTAAGAGAGATTTTCAGTTCGTATTGATTTGAAAAGTCGGTAACTTCATTTTTGTAGCGTTCCAATAGCAGGTTAATCCGTTGCTTTTTTTCATTTGCCAGTATTGTCAGCTGATTGGAAGTCATGGAGGTGATTTCCCGGCTTACTTGCCAGTACGCAAGAGACACAAATATCACCAATGGCACAAAGGAAACCGTGAGCATCGTAACAATTAGTTTTTGGACAAGCCTCATGCTATTTTATGGCTGGAACGACCTTGCCGTCTTGAACGGTCAGAGTTTCGTAGTTGCTGGAAATATCTCCGTATTTGTCAAATTCTATCTGACCGGTAACTCCCTCAAAACGAATGCCTTCCAAAGCTGTTTTTAGTTGTTCTGGAGATATCGGTTTATCTTTGGTGGCAAGGAAGATGGTTTTAAAAGCATCGTAAGACTGTGGGGCGAACAAACCTGGATCGATACCAAACTCGGCACGGAACGCCTTTTTGAAATTTTTGTTTCCGGTAGAAATGGCGGTGATCATGACTCCATCCATGGCCTCTTTGGCGTCTTTGATGACTGCTTCATCGTTCATGGCCTCGGAACCATAGATTGCTTGTGGAAGATTGGTTGCTTTGAACTGTTTTAGTAAAGCTACGGTCGAGGAGGTGGAGTTTGAGACGATAAAGATAACGTCTGGATTTTTGGTTTTTAGATTTTTGACTAGAGATGAAAAATCGAGTTTGCCTCTCTCGATACCGATATTCAAAACGACTTGCCCTCCTTTGTCGATAAAAGACTTCTCGAGGACGGTTTCGAAGGATTTTCCATATGGTTCGTCGGTATAAATAATGGCCAGTTTGCGGTAACCTTTTTGATACATCAGATTGCTGGCGTAGACACCTTGGAGATTATCAGAAGGAACTGTGCGGAAAAAGTAATCTCCTTCTATGCTAAGAGAGGGGCTGGTCGAAGCGGGGCTTATAAGAACAACTTTGTTTTTGTTGGCTATTGGAAGGGCTCCCAAGGAAGCTCCGGAACAGAGCTCGCCGATGATGGCTACAACTCCCTGGTCGATCAGTTTTTGGATACCTTGTGCTGCGCTTTCTTTGGTGCAGCCAGTATCTTGGGTGATTATTTCGTAATTGTCCGCCGAGAGATCTTTTTTGGCAAACTGGACTCCTTTTAGGGCAGAGTAACCCATGCTACTACTGTCACCGCTTAGTGGACCCATGTAACCGATTTTGATCACTTGTGTATTTTCTAGGGAGAGGGCATTGCGATAAATCCAGTATCCGGCTCCGAGTAGGGTGAGAATTAACAGGCCTATCAAGATTTTTTTCATTCTATTTATCATAATAATTGTTTTTAATTATGTTTGTCAAGACGAGTGTGTCAAGCTTGGTCAGTCTTTGTTTTACCGAGCTCTTTCTTAAGCTCGATCATTTTTAGCTCACGGTTTATCATGGCACGATTCATTCTTTCCAGGTTTTTGGCGTAGGCCTCCTTTTTGACCTCGGCTTTCTTTTCGAGAGTGATGTCCTCACCTAGGCTGAGAGTGGAGACAACTTTGCCTTCGGAATTTTTGATTAGAGTGTTGTGCCAAGAAACGAGAATGGTCCTTCCGTCCTTGGTGAGGACCTCGTTGTCAAAATAAGAGTATTTTCCCTGATCCCCGGAGATGAGACTGTCGAATACCTGACTGACTTTTGTTCTGGATGCTTGGGGTATGAAGGTCTTGGTCCAGTCCTTTCCCACAGCTTCTTCTTGGGTATAGCCGAGGGTTTTACAGCCAATGGGGTTTATGGAGAGAACTTTTTTGTCGACGCTTAGAGAAATGACAATGGCGTTGATCAGATCGATTACGGAGTCGCCTCGATGTTTTTCTGTGCTTAATTTGTCGAGCATGGAATTTATATTCGTTCGAAGAGTGTCGACCTCATCGTAGGTTTTTCCGATAGACAGACGAGCTTTCTTGGTGTTTGATTGTCCTAGAGTGTCAACATCTGTTGATATTTGGGAGATTTTCTTCAAGACAACATTGACTACCAGCCAGTTGTTGGCTGCTGCTACCAGAGTGACAATGGCGACCAACACCCATATGAGTAAGACAGTGTTCGACTTTCCTTGGAGAAAAATATCTCTGCCTATATCTGAGCGGATGATGGCTTGGGGTTTACCGAGTATATCCTCGATAACCAAGTAGCCGGCAATATGTTCGTCATCGAGAATCAAAACTGTTTCCCTTACCCCGTTGGCATAGTTGGTCTTGACAAATTGAAAGTCAGACGGGATGTTCGAACTGTTCCAAAGCTCTATCGACGCATCGAACTGAGTCATGTTTTTCATGGAGTCAAGGACACCATCATCAAGATGTTTGGCAAAGACAATCATTCCCTCAGGATCTCCGGAACCGTCACTATGAAATACTTCTCTGACAACGAACAGCACCAAACAATCTTCGGTTTTTATTATTCCTTGATTGTGATCGGTATTATTCTTGAAGACAGAGAGAGTACTTCCGAGGGTAAAATGTTGGTACAGATCATCGGGGAAGTCAAGTTCCTTGTTGGATTTATCTTCAACTTGAATGCTGGCGATTAGAGAGCCTTTTTTGTTGATGAACAGAGCTTCGTCGATACCGATATTTTTGAATGATTCTTGAACCAAATTGGAGTTGGTGTAGGCTGTATTCCGGTCCATCATAAACTGGTAGGTGTCGTCCCAGACTGCCCAGTCAGCCAGTTTGTCATTGATTTGAACAAATCGATCATCCAAAATTGCCGAAATACGGTGGATGTTTCTCTGGACTCTTTGATTTTCGATTTCTTGAAACTTCACCATGGTAACACCATAGAGAATCGCTACAAAAGCCAG
>Ga0172379_10005467_pt1 | contig 17750 bp, 17 predicted proteins | sample GrowelOW334metaG_FD_119756 | JGI IMG/M metagenome (GOLD analysis project Ga0172379, IMG submission 119756) | Groundwater microbial communities from an aquifer near a municipal landfill in Southern Ontario, Canada - Groundwater well OW334 metaG | ecosystem: Environmental > Aquatic > Deep... | reverse complement strand
TTTAAAATTTATAATTATTTTAATTGACTTTTCTCAACGTTTTTGTTATGATTCAGGTTATTAAAGTTAATTTTTATCACAAAACACCATGAATGTTACCGAACTTGCTAGGCGTTTAAAAATGACAACCAAAGAATTTCTGGATTTATTGCCGGAGCTCGGTTTTGATATTGGTCGTAAAGCGATTAAGATTGATAAAAATTTGGTAGAAAAGATTATCATGGCAGTCGAGGCAGATAAACGCAAAAAGAACTTGCTCGCTTCCGAAAAACAGGTTAAAGAAATAAAATTAGGGGATGACTCTGAGCCGGAAAAAGTAGTTAAAGAATTAAAAATCCCGCAGGTGATTATTGTCAAAGATTTAGCCGAACGAATGAATTTGCCGATTGCTAAAGTTATGGCGGAATTAATGAAGAACGGTATTTTGACCAATTTAAATGAACGAATAGATTTTACTACTGCTACTATTATTGCCGAAGATCTTGGTTTCAAAGTTGAGTTGGAAGAAAATTCGGCTGAAAACGAATCATTAGCAGAAGGTGATAAATTGCGAGCCGAACTAAAACTGGCTTCGAAAGGCGATTTGCCGCTTCGTTCACCAGTGGTGGTGGTTATGGGCCATGTTGATCACGGCAAAACTAAATTACTTGACGCGATCAGAGAAACAAATGTCGTTGAGGGTGAAGCCGGAGGTATTACCCAACATATCGGCGCTTATCAAGCAACGACTCGCGGACGAAAAATTACATTCTTAGATACTCCTGGTCACGAAGCTTTTTCCGCTATGCGTTCCAGAGGTAGTAAAATTGCCGATGTTGCTATTATTGTAATTGCGGCTGATGACGGTTTACGTCCGCAAAGTTTGGAAGTACTTAATCTGGTACAACGTGAAAAATTACCTTTCATTATTGCAATTAATAAAATTGATAAAGAAGGCGCTGATGTAGAACGAGTGAAAAAGAGTTTATCGGAAATCAATTTGGTGTCGGAAGACTGGGGTGGCAGTGTTGTCTGCGTGCCGATTTCCGCCAAAGAGAAAAAAGGTTTGCCAGAACTTTTGGATATGATTTTGCTTTTGGCTGACATGGAAGAATTAAAAGCCGATCCAACCGTGCCAGCTATTGGCACAATTGTTGAGTCGCATATTGATAAAGGCGAAGGCGCAGTGGCAACGGTTTTGATTCAAAATGGTACGTTACGCGTTGGTGAAATGGTGACGGTGGGCAAGGTAGCAGGTAAAATTAAGGCTTTGAAAGATTGGCTTGGTAACGACGTTGCTTCAGCGGGCCCATCTATGCCAGTAAAAATTTTAGGTTTAAAAGATATTCCTCAGGTTGGAGATGTTTTGATGGCAACACTCGATAAAAAGAAAATCAAAGAATTATTAAAACAATCCGGTTACAAAAAACCAGCTTCAACTGATCGTCCAGGTGCAACCGTTAAAGAAGAAGATGGTCAGGTTGCTGCTGAACAATTTAAAATTATTTTAAAAACTGACGTTTTGGGATCACAAGAAGCAATCGTGGAATCGCTTAATAAATTTATTGACCCAGAAGTCAGTGTTAAGCTTTTGAAAAAAGGTTTAGGCAATATCACTGATGCAGATGTTTTGGAAGCGAAAGGTGCGAATGCTGTGATTATCGCTTTCGGAGTAAAAAACTTTCCTTCAGCTGCTGATCTAGCCAGAGAAACTGGCGTAGAAATTTTATACTTTGACATTATCTATAAATTATTAGAAGAAGTGGAAGCCAGGCTTAAAGCGATGCTGAAACCAGAAGTTATTAGAACGGAATTAGGCACAGTTCAAGTTTTAGCGATTTTTAAAACCGTGAAAAAAGAAATGATTGTTGGTGGTAAAGTTTTGCAAGGCAGAATCAAGCCAAATACTAAAGCTAAGATTATTAGAGCTGGCGAGTTTATCACGCTTGGCGATATTACCGAAGTAAGATCTGGCAAACAAATTGTGCCAGAGCTGGTTAAAGGAGAATCTGCTGGTTTGAAATTTGTGGGCGAGCCGGTTATTATGGAAAATGATATTTTGGAAATATATCAAGAAGAAATAAGATCAAGAGAATTAAAAAAAGCCTAAAAAAGTTTACCAGTTAAAACACTTTTTATGTCACAAAGATCCGAACAGTTGGGCGCCGTCATTTTGCAAAACTTAAACGACTTTTTGATCAAAGACGCAGAGCTGCCACGCGATTGTTTAGTGACAGTGATCGACGTCCGAGTTGATGACGATTTGGAAACAGCCGATGTTTTATTATCCGTTTTGCCGGTTGATCGAACCGGTGAAATTGTCCGCTTGATGAGACGCTTACCGGGTAGAATTGGTCGCTTCTTAGCCGATCGAGTCAAGGTGCGCAGAATTCCCAGAATCAGTTTTACCATTGATGATGCCGCTTTAAAATATCGCAGCGTAGAGCGGGAGCTGCAAAAACTTAATTTGCCGGAAGAAAAGGAAGATTAAAAAGATATTCTAAATTTAAAATCGTCATAAGTTGTGGCGATTTTTTGTTTTTTAAAAAGAAGATAAAACATTTTTGATTATTGTCAAAACCCTAATTTTGGTATAGGATATTGCCAAGGTATCTTAGTGGTGCCTTTTGTAGTACTTTTACAAAAAACTCAGGAAAAAGGAGGAAAAATGATACAACCAATCATCAGATTGGAGCGCGCGGACGTAATTCCGTTGGTGGAGGCCGGTAAGGCAAAACCTCGCGATTACTCGAATGTCACCGAGTTGTCATTGTTGGTTGATGCCACAAGCGCCTGTCAATTAGCGTGCGGGTATTGTTATTATGGATCCAAGGGTTGTAAATTGATGGATCCGGAAAAACTATACTCAGCTCTCACAAAATTTATTGTTGCGTTTGGGTCGCAAGTCAAAAAAGTTAAAGTTCACTATATGGGTGGTGAGCCGCTGATTGCCTGGGATAGGATTCTCGAACTCAATCATAAAATGCGAGATTTTTGCGAGGTTAGCCAGCTTTATTTTTACTGGTCATTAACATCCAATCTCGTTGCCCTTGATCAGGAAAAAAGCGATTTAATGATTAAAGAAGGCGCCGGGATACATTGCTCCGTTGATGGCCCAAAAATCATTCAAGATCAAAATCGTCCATTTCGTAGCGGAAAAGGATCTTTTGAGACTGTCGACCGGAATATTCCTTTAGCCTTAGCAATCACTCCTAACGACACGGCTCGAGCGACGATCACGCCTTTTAGCGCTCACCATCTACCGGAAATAACCGAATATTTTTTTGACAAAGGCTTCAAGACTGTAGGTTTGTTTCCTGCTCATAATCTTGAGTGGAAGCAAGAAGACTTTGATGCTTGGGAAAAGGGTATTCGCAAAGCTTACGAGATAGCGGTTGCCCGTAATGGTGAAATAGCTTCTGTTTTACGGGGCAACCCTCATAAGGAGCTGAGATTTGGTTATTGTGGCGCCGGCAAAGGGTTGTGGGCTTTTGACTCTCAAGGAGTTCTCTATGATTGTCATCATCTTACTAATCATTTGGAATACGCCATGATTGATGCGGCTGAGGCAAGCCCGGAGATGATAAAAGAAGCTTTGCTTGCGAAATCTTTTTCTCCGCAGAGAATTCCAATTATCCCTGAAAAGTGCCAAGCCTGTTCTGCTAAAAGTTATTGCGGTGGTGGTTGTTGGGCAGAAAATTTAACTTTCGCAAATGATGCTTATCTGCCCGAACCGAACAGCTGCGTTTTTAAGCAGATAACTTTTGAAAGCCTGAAAGATGCTTTAACCGAACCAGCCGACGACAATAATAGGGACGAGATCTATGCCTGCTGGTTAGCTAAAGTGTGTTGCATGATTTCTTGTGATGAGGAGCAGAATAGTTGTTCTGATTGTCACGGTTATGAAAGTGGTGATGCTGATTGTTGTGATGGATGTCATGATGGTTTACATTGTTGTCGCGGTCATTCCAATGTTTAATTTTATCCCTTGCCATCGATATGAAAAATAATTTCATATCGATGGCAAGATTCTCATTGTAAGGGCGGGCGATTTTTTAAAGAGTAACCAATATTCTTTAAAAATCACTCGCCCTTATTTTTTTTATTAATTATTGTCAAAACCCTAATTTAGGTATAGTATATTGCCAAGGTATCTTTATGGTACTTTTCGTAGTACTTTTACAAAAAACTTAGGAAAAAGGAGAAAAAACGATGGAACGAATCATTAGATTGGAACGCGCGGACGTAATTCCGTTGGTGGAGGCAGGTAAAGTAAAACCTCGGGATTACTCAGAAATTAATGAGTTGTCGTTGATGGTTGATGCTACCACCGCCTGTCAGTTGGCTTGCGAATATTGCTATTTCGGAGACAAGGGCTGCAAAGTCATGGATCCGGAAAAGCTCTATTTGGCAATCACTAAATTCAGTATTGCTTTTGGACCGCAAGTAAAAAAGCTCAGAATCCATTATATGGGCGGTGAGCCGTTGATTGCTTGGGATCGGATGCTTAAACTTAATCAGAAAGTGCGGGAATTTTGCGAAGTCAGCCAGATTAAATTTGGTTGGGGTTTGACTTCCAACTTGATCGCTCTTGACGAATAAAAAAAAGCTCTCATGATCAGAGAAGGAGCAGGAATTCATTGCTCAATCGATGGTCCGGAAGCTATTCACGATCGGAATCGTCCATTCAGAAGCGGCAAAGGATCTTTCTATATTGTGGATCAGAAGATTCCTTTAGCTTTGCAAATTACTCCTGGTGATACTGCTCGAGCAACGATTACGCCTTTCAGCGCCCATCATTTACCGGAAATTACGGAATATCTTTTTGGCAAGGGTTTTAAGACGGTGGGTTTATTTCCGGCTTATAATCTTAACTGGGGAGAAGAAGATCTCGATGCCTGGGAAAAAGGTATTCGCAAGGCTTACGATATTGCTGTTACTCAAGATGGAGTAATTAGCTCAGTATTGCGTGGTGCGCCTCGTATAAATCTGAGATTTAGCTATTGTGGCGCTGGTAAGGGTTTGTGGGCGTTTGATTCCCAAGGTGTTCTTTATAATTGTCATCATCTAACTAACCAGCCAGAGTATGTTGTTATTAATGCGGCTGAAGCGAGTATAGACATGATTAAAGATGCTCTGTTTAGCAAAACGCTCGCGCCTCAGCAAACACAAGAAGTGCCAGTTAAATGTCAGTCTTGTCCGGTTGTTAGTTATTGCGGCGGTGGTTGTTGGGCAGAAAATCTGGCAATTGGCGGAGAGTCTTATCTTCCAGAATCAGTTGCCTGTACTTTCAGACAAAGAACATTTGAAAGTTTGAAAGACGCTTTAACCGAACCGCCAGACGATAACAATGATGAGCTTCGTGCTTGCTGGGTGGCTAAAGTATGTTGCATGATATCGTGTGACAATACTTGTGAAAGCTGCGATTCTAATTGTATCCGCTGTGATATTCATTGTGATTATTCATGCGATAGGTGTGACACGTATTGTGTTGGTTGTCAGACTCATTGCGAAGGCCAGATGGGTAACGATTAATTTAACAGGGCGAGTGATTTTCTATAGAATAGTTAATATTCTTAAGAAATCGCTCGCCCTTATTTTTTTACCTTGACACTAACTGTTTTAAAGCTTATAATGTTTTGTTGTTATTAATTTAAAAAAAGTGTTTTCATGAAAGAGTTTTTAGCGAGCATGGAAGAGATAAAAAGGCAGGTCTTAGCGGCTGAGCGGATTTTGATTGTGGGGCATCAAAAACCGGATGGGGATTGTTTAGGAGCTTTGAGCGCTCTTGGTTTGTTTTTGAAGAGACAAAATAAGGACTATGTTTTATTTTGCCGTGACGCCGTGCCAGATGGCTTGGATCATTTGCCTTTGATGCACGAAGTAGTGAGTGATGTAAAAATCTTTTCCGAGCAATTTGATTTATTTATCGTAGTCGATTCTGGTGATTTAAAATATGCAGGCGTGGCCGAGTATTTACCAAAAATAGAAAGTAAAATGATTGTGATTGATCATCATATTAGTAATGTCGGTTACGGTGATCTTAATTTAATCATGAGCGATCGAAGCTCAACCTGTGAAGTTTTGTATGAATTATTTGGAGCGTGGCGAGTAATGTTTGATAAGGAAATCGCCACCGCTTTATTAAATGGCATGATTTACGATACTGGCGTTTTTAGTAATGCTGCGACTGGTTTGGAAACATTAAAAGCCGCTGCTCAACTTTTGAATTTTGGGGCGAGACATTATAAAATCAAAAGCAGTTTTTTACGTGACAAAACTTTGGGCCTTTTGAAATTGTGGGGCAAAGCTTTTGAGCGCTTGAATTATAATGAGCATTATAGTATTGCTTTTACTGCTTTATTGCCCGAAGATTTTATTGAATGCGGTGTCGATGCCACTGAATCTTCTCAGGGGCTCAGTAATTTTTTTAATGATTTAACCGGCGTAAAGGCTGTTTTGGTTTTAACCGACTCCGGTAAGGGTGTTGTTAAAGGCAGTTTACGAACTACACGTGATGATATTGATGTTTCCGCGCTCGCTGGTATTTTTGGCGGCGGTGGACATCGCAAGGCCTCAGGCTTTTCTTTACCAGGAAAATTGGTCTATAATGAAGGTAATTGGAAAATTATAAATTTTAAATTATAAATTATAAATTTATGCAGTTAATGCCAATGGTTATTGATAAAACTTCGTCAGGCGAACGGGCTTACGACATTTACTCTCGTTTGCTCAAAGAACGGATTATCTTTTTAGGCGACGCGATTGATGAAAATGTGGCCAATAGTGTAATTGCGCAGTTATTATTCTTGGCTTCCGAAGATCCAAAAAAAGATATCAAACTTTACATCAATTCTCCTGGCGGCTCAGTGACTGACGGCTTAGCAATTCTTGATACTATGAATTATGTTGGTCCGGACGTTTCGACTGTTTGTGTCGGCTTAGCAGCCAGCATGGCCGCTGTTCTTTTATCAGCCGGTGCAAAAGGAAAAAGATTTGCTTTGCCGAACGCGCAGATTTTAATTCATCAAGTAATGGGCGGAGCCGAAGGTCAAGCCTCGGATATCAAAATCAAAGCCGAACAGATTTTAAAAATCAGAGACCGCCTTAATAAAATTTTAGTTGAAACAACTGGTCAGCCGTTAAAAAAAGTTGAGGCCGATACTGATCGCGATTATTATCTGACACCTCAAGAAGCCAAGACTTATGGTTTAATTGATAATGTGATTGTTGGAAAAGGGAAAAAGTAAGTGGTTTTCTTGAGGTTTTTCTTGCATTATTATATAATTTAATTATTATTAGTTTTAATTAATAAAATATGAAAGAAAGTCGAATGGAGTCATTGAGGTTATTAGACGAAAGAGATATGGTGTTCAAGCAACATGGGTTAACCGAACATTTTGTTGATTTTTTAAAAGATCAGGGCATTACGGTCAAGATGGCTGGCGGAGAAGGAGAAAAATATCCGGAGATCGACATCTCCGATTTTTACTGGCCATTTTTGGACGACGAAGGAAACATTAGAAGCGGATTGACGAGTGCTTGGCCGATTGCAAATTATACTATCGAAAAAATAGTAAGGGATAGCGACGGTATTATCAAATTTGAATTAACCGACGTGCATACGGGAAAATCAAAAACGTATATATTTTCAAAGCAGAGATGGGAAGATTTATCAGAAGCAAAAAAAGAGTTGTATAAAAAAGAATTAGAAGCTCTAAAATAATATTTTATTTTAAACCGCCTCAGATTGTTTCGGGATAGTTTTTATAATTATTATAGTATTTAAAATTTGCAGAGGCATGTTGTAAAAAGTAATTTATTTTTTGAAAAGAAAAAGCCGCTCACATCTCGAAAGACGTGAGCGGCTGTTTTGTTAACCATTGTTTATTTTTTTTGCTGCCGTTGCTGTTTAGGCGGCGGGCTCAGCGACGGGCTCGGTAACGGGGTGTTTTTTGGTCAACGAGTCTTTCAACATGTTGCCCATCAAAACATCAACGATTCCGGAGCTGTTTTGACCCGTGCCGCTGATGGTGATTTCCGGCACCAACTTCTGGCCGCTTTGAGCCAGTGCCCGACCGACTTCGATCAGGGCATAGTTGCCTTGGCCAACCGCATCGGTCTTCAACTGAATGACCTTTGCTTCGGCTTCACCAACGGCGGTGATTTTCAAGCCTTCCGCGGCGCCGACTACGGTCAGCACATTGGCATCTGCTTCGGCGTTGATCTTCTTCGACATAGCGTCGCCTTCCGCCTTCTTCACTGCAGCTTCTGCATTGAATCCGGCGATGGTGACCATTCGTTCGGCGTCAACTACCCGGGCTTGGGTGTCGGCCAGAGCTTTCGCTTGTTCCAGCTCTTGCCGGGTATCCTGAGCTTGCCGCTCGGTGTTGAAGGTGATTTTGTTTTGCTCGGCCAACTTCCGGTCGGTCAAGGTTTTCATCAACGGTTCCGGAGGAGTGATGTCGCCGATGAGCGTATCAATCGCACCGACGTTGAACTCGCCCAGCGCTTCAGCAATTGACGCCTTTGCTTCGTTTTGCCGCTCGTGCCGTTTTTGCAGGAACTCGATAACATCAGAATTCTGGGCGGCGTTGCGGAAATAGTTTCCGATCGTCGGTTCCAGCACCTGGGTTACCAAATTGGCTACGCTACCAAAACGAGCGATGACCATCGGGGCGTCATTGCGCGGTATGTGTATGATCTGAGACACGTCCAAGTTGAACTTGAACCCATCTGATGACCGGACTGTAATGGTCGATAGGTTGGCGTCCAAGTTGTGGGACTCTGTCCGACCGGTCGCCCAATTGAGGACAACGTTTTGGGTTGGCACGGTTACGACTTTATGGGTGTATTCGTTGATCGGGTATTTGCCTGGATCTAACGGATTGGCCCACACGCCTTTCTGTCCACGACTGACCAAATTGCCGTGTTTGAATTTTTCGCCGGTAACGTCGACGCCGACTTCGCCTACATACGCAATGACCACGCCGACATTGGCGATGGGTACATTGGTCATCGGTTTGGTTTCGACTGTCGCAAAACGCGGATTTATGAAGTATCTACCGGCAAGGATTACTTGCTCTTGCAGACCTTTATTGCCGCCGTTATCGATGAAGGCCTGTCCGTCTTGGAAGGCGTTGTGTCCGATTACTTCTTTGCCGGCAATATCGCCAGTGGGAAGCACCTTGCCTTCTTTGGTGGTGACGATCCCGACCATGTTGTCGGGTATTTCCAGGGCATCTTCAGCTGCTATACTGAATAATCCGGTGTTGATTCGGTAGGTACCGGGGGGAATTATTGTGATCTGAGGACCACGCTCACCGCCACTGGTAAGGAATTGTCGCGCATTCTGGAAAGAATCGCAATCAATTTTTTTGCCGAGTACGCGGCCGTTCGACAGCGGTTTACCATCCCTGGACTCCACTATGCCGATTTGTCCTTCACGGATAGTGATGAACTCCTCGACGAAGACGTTGTATTGCCAGGGCCACAGTCCGAAATGAATCCCGGGGGCCAAGGTGTCACACTGGATACCTGCTTCGCCGTTGAGGGCGATGATGCATCCATCCGGCAGGGTTTTGTTCGCGCCGAAAAGCACGAACTTTTTATTCACCACGCCGATGCTATCCTCGGGGATGATGACGATACCGAATAACCGGAAGATAAGCTTGTGCATGATTAGGGCGAGGATCAGTAAAAGAATGAGTCCGACCCACCAGTAATTTCCAAATATGGAAGATGCCTGGGTTGCTGCTTGTACTTGTTGTCCCATTAGGACACTCCTTTTTGTTTTCTCTGACTGTCGGCAGAATCTTGTTTTTACTTGCTAAACAATGGTTTAGTAGTAGACAGTTATATCGTTAAAAATCCCAATAAAAGAGACTATTTTTAAAGAAATAATTGTCTACTACGTTGTAAAAGGGCAATGTAATAGCCAACCTTAGCAGATATTTAAAGTATTGTCAAGGTTTGGGCATAAATAATAAAATTAGATTATTGACAAGCTATTTTTAGTTTGTTAAGGTGTAATGTCTTGTACTTTGTAAAAAATAAATCAATCAAATAAAAGGAGTAATCAATGCCTGAAAACATTGATGTTGAAAGGCTGAAAGTCGTAATCGAAAGGCTAAGTTTGGCCAACCGCGCTCCGGTTGTTTTGGACATCCAGGAAGCGATTTGGACTTTGAAACCAAACGATGACATTAAGGCTATTGAGGGCGCCTCTTCTTTTGTAGAAGTTTTAAGTGTTTCTGATCATTCAGTATTTAGGGGACCGCTTAGAGATTTGGCAACAGATAAAGCGTTGTCATTTTGTTCTACCTATGCGGATGCCTCTAAGCTTTTATCGGGAACAATAGGTGTAAGGCAAGATAAGGTTTCAGTAAAAGTAAAAGAGCTGGAAAGATCGGAGCTTGAACGAATTTCAACTCCCGCTGAAGCTCAATCGGCTCTTAAACTTCCCTGGAATAGAGGTGTTTTTTATAACTCACTCTTATCTGCTATTCAAGATAAGTGGGATGAGTTATCTCAAGCCCAAATAAAAGAAGCAGATACCGTCGAAAAAGCTAAGGCAGCTTTTTACGCCGCCCGCCCGGGAGTTGTTCAAGACGAGGCTTTGGCAAAGTGGAACGAATTGTCTATTCTGGATGCAAAGAATACGCAAAATTTATTCACCATTGCCGAGGTTTTTGCAAATGCACCGCCTAACAGCGAAGCTAAAAAGTTTTCGGCTCAAAGATGGAATGAGCTGTCCGAGGAAGCGGTTAAAACGGCTGTTTCCGAAAGTCAGATCGGTGCCGCATTTTACTGTGCTCCGATCGGAAGCAGGGCTCGACGTTTGGCGCTCACCAGATTGTATGAACATGATTTCGTTGAATGAAATAATGTTCGTAATTTCCTAAACAAAAAAAACGGAGAAAAAATGGACGTACAAGTAACGATGGTTTTCCATGATCTGGAAGATCAGGATAGTCTTTCTGCTTTGCGGTCAGATTTGTCCAGATATTTACATCGAGAAGGCGTGCCGTTTTACATGGGGCCTTCTGTAATCTTGGCGGAATCCGAGGGTGTTGTCTTGAGATCTTCCGTGCCCTTACCAGTTCCACACCCTGAGTAAAGTAAATTAATCCCGGTATAAAATTAATTTGATGTGACGAGTTATTAATATCGTTTTATTCAAATTATTTTTTAACGAAAAGGAGAAAACAATGTCTCATATCATTGTTAGGCAGGACGACAATGGTTATTTCGCTTCGATTGTTCCCGGTAAGCCGCTCCCAAAATTATTCCAACAGCCCGGAGTGGTTTTTGCAACGGATAGTAGGCCAGGCGAAGATGACGAGCACTTATTAATGCGTACTCGCGCAGAAGCTGAGCGACGCGGCGTAGGTCCTGTCAAATATTTGAATGATTAACAATTATCCCGCACCGAAAGTTCGAAAGAATGATTAAGTGCGGGATTTTTTATTTTCCTGACGTGATTGACTAAAAATGTTATTTATGATAGTATGTAATTACTTAAAGATTATTAATGACCAAAGATTTTAGTTAAGGCTTTAAGCGATTTGAACAAACAGAAAAACGTTTAAATTTGGGCATTTTATTGATTTTAAACGATTTTCCATATCTTCCCGTTATTTTTTCTATGAAAATTGTAAAATTAGATCTCTTTCTCGGAAGAAAAATATATCACAAAACAAACTAAACAGATTTTAAATCTGTTGTTTGTGATTGAAGCGGAAAAATTTGTCTCAAATAATTTAAAACGACTAAAACCTTGGTAAAAATAAGGGAATTTTTTTATGGAAAATTTACAAAGTTTGATGCTGGTTATTGTTTTAATAGCCGGACTCGCTATCGGCGGTCTGGTTGGTTATTATTTTCGAAAATTATTTGCCACTAAAGAACTTAATTCAGCCGAAACCAGAGCTGAAGAAATTATCAAGAAAGGCAAAGAAAAAGAAGCGGAAATTATTTTAGCTGCCAAAAACAAGGCGTTAGAAATCATGGATGATTCCAAACATGAGGCCGAAGAGCGCAGAAAAGAAGTAAAGCATTTACAGGATCGCATGGAATCCAGAGAAGCGGCTTTTGATAAGAAATTATTGGAACTCGAAACCAAGCGCACTGAACTTTATCAAAAAGCGGAAAAGATTGACGCCTTGAAAGCTGAGATCATGAAATTAAAAGAAGATCATTTGACTCGTTTGCAGGAAATTTCGGCTATGACCGTTGATCAAGCCAAGGAATCATTACTTGCCAAGACTGAGGAAATGATCAAGGGTGATTTAGTCGAACGCGTCAGAAAATTACAAGACGAATCTTCCGAAGAATTGGAAGCAAGAGCTAAAGATTTATTGACCAGTGTTATTCAGCGCTGCGCTTCTTCTCACGCAGCCGAAACCACAACTACTGCTGTAACTTTACCTTCTGATGAAATGAAAGGTAGGATTATCGGTCGCGAAGGTAGAAACATTAAGACCTTGGAACAATTAACAGGCGTAGAAATCGTGGTTGATGAAACTCCGGAGACGATTATTGTCAGTGGTTTTTCGCCGATCAGAAGACAGCTTGCCAAAATGGCTTTGGATAAATTAATTTCCGACGGTCGTATTCATCCGGGCAGAATCGAAGAAACAGTTGAAGAGGCGAAAAAAGAATTAGCCTTGGATATTAAGAAAGCTGGTGAAGCAGCGGTCAGGGAAGTTGGTTTGGCCGGTATTGATACTCACTTGGTGCAGATTTTGGGCCGTTTAAAATATCGTACTAGCTATGGTCAGAACCAGTTATTACACTCCATGGAAGTGACGCATTTGTCATCCATGTTAGCAGCCGAGCTTGGTGCGGACGTAAATATTGCTAAGAAAGGTGCGCTTTTTCATGATATTGGTAAAGCCGTGGATCATGAAATTCAAGGCGGTCATCCGCAAATCGGTTATGATATTTTGAAGAAATTTAACATGCCGGAAGAAGTTGCTTATATCGCTTTAAGCCATCACGAAGATGCTCCGAATACTTTGGAAGCGGTGATTGTAAAGGTAGCCGATGCAATTTCCGGTGCTAGAATCGGTGCTCGTAAAGATTCTTATGAAAATTATTTACAACGTTTAACCGAGCTTGAAGAAGTAGCTAATTCTTTCCCAGGTGTTGAAAAAACCTATGCCATTCAAGCTGGTCGTGAAATCAGAATTTTTGTTTCACCAGAAGAAGTTGACGATTGGGCAGCTACTAAATTATCACGAGATATTGCTAATCGTATTGAAGAAAAATTAAAATATCCAGGCGAAATTAAAGTGACTTTAATTAGAGAAAAAAGAGTTATTGAATACGCACGTTAAATTGGTGATTTGTGATTTGTTGTATTTAACCAACAACAAACAACCAATAACCAACAACAAACAACAAACTTATGATAATTTTATTTTTTGGCGATTTAGTTGGACGACTCGGGAGAGTTGGGCTGGCTAAAGTGTTGCCGGAATTAAAAAATGAAATCAAGCCAGATCTGATCGTTGCTAATATCGATAATTTAGCACACGGCAAAGGCTTGACCGCTAAAACCATGAGAGAAATGGTTGCTTTGGGTATTGATTGTTTTACCTCCGGAAATCATACTTGGAAAAAAGAAGAGCCGTTAATCGCTGCTCGTGATAGTGCGGCTAATTTAGTTTTGCCAGCTAATGATTTACGAGTAAAAACTAGTGAACGTTATAAAATTTTAACCACAAGCGAAGGCGAAAAAGTTGCTTTGGTAAATTTACTTGGCCGAGTGAATATGGGCGATCAAACAGTCACTTGTCCTTTTAAAGAAGCGGATAAATTACTTGAAGAAATTCAGGATGTTCCGGTGATAGTCGATTTTCACGCTGAAACTACTTCGGAAAAAGTGGCGCTGGGTTGGTATTTGGCCGGACGCGCAGCTGCTGTTCTTGGCACTCATACTCATATTCAAACCGCTGACGAACGGATTTTACCTGGTGGCACCGCTTATATCACCGATGTCGGCATGGTTGGCCCCGGAGATTCTGTGTTAGGCGTTAATAAGGATACGATTATAAAAAAGTTTTTAACCGACGGTCCGATCATTTTTGATTTACCAGAGTCTGGCCCAGTAGAAATTAACGGTGTAGTGATTGATCTTGATGCTACAACTGGCAAAGCTACGGCAATTGCGAGAATTCGTAGAAACGTTATAATATAGATATAAGATCAGTAAAACAAAAAATATGAACAAAGCAAAATTAGCCGAAGTTTTGGCCGAAAAAATGAATTTTAGCAAAAAACAAGCCGAAGATACGCTTGATGCTGTGGTAGACATCATTACCAACACCTTAAAATCTGGTGAAGAAGTGGTACTATCAGGCTTTGGTGCGTTTTGCGGCCGAGTGCGTTCTGCCAGAGGCGGTGTCGATCCTCGTAATCCGTCTAATAGAATTACTATTCCAGAAGTCATTGTCCCAAAATTCAAAGCTGGCAAGAATCTAAAAGAAGCGTTAAAGAAACACGTGTAAATTTAAATCAGTATAAATTAAAAAGGCGAGCTTGATGCCCGTCTTTTTTGTTAGTATAAAGATTATTATATTGCATAATATTCAAGAAGACCATTATTGTATTGGGCGGGGTTTTGTCTCAATTGTAGCGCTCCAACATGCCCTTTTTGTTTTAAAAATTCAAGCAATTCCAATTGAGTTAATAGATCGCAGTGCATATTTTTATAACCCTTGGAAGAAAGATAGTGACAAAAGGATAATCTTTTAGCAAATGGTTTATTTTTTGAATTTAGAAAAGGATAATCTTGTGCTCGTGGATTAGGGTTATATTGTGAAGAATTAAATCTAATTTGGCTCTCAATTCCTGGGTAAACACTAAATAAAACATCCATACAACCTGATTTTGATTCTATTTTTGGATCTATTTTATCGACCCCCTTAATTTTGGAAAGATTTTCAAGTAACAATCTTCTCGTTTCCTCCGTAATATTATTTTGGTTATCTATTATATCTCCCGAAGAATTTCTTTCTATTATAAATGTAAGTTTTTCAGAAAAGAAGTCAAAAATATCTTGTGCCAATTTGTCATTATCACTTGAACAAATATCTAAACAAACATTATCTTGTGTCTCTAAATAATCATGTCCTGCTATTATATTATTGTATATGCCAAGTATTTTTGCTAAACCAGTTTTTAATGGAGTGTCATAATTATCGCCTGTATTTAAAATATTCCTTTGTCGTCTAAGCTCTTCTATCAGCTTTGTTGAATCAAAAACTCTAGCAAATCTATTTTCTTCGTCGTAATTGGGTAATCTATAAATTTTTGGAAACGTGAATTCTTTTAACTCATCCGACGGGCATCTTTCTATGGGGTCATGATCAGAGTCATCCATGTCGTCGGACTCATTTTTTTGTTTAATATTTTCTTGTATTTCTTGTGCTTCGTCCTGAGCCTCATCAAAAGAATATTTTTCCATATTTATTGGTTATTTTAGAGATAATTTGATTAAAAACAGATGCTTTAATTATTATATACTGGGTTCTTTATTTTAGCCATAACGCACTACTAATTTAAGGGGGAGACGACTAATGCGTTTTTTTCGCCTTGTAAAATATCATCAGCAAACCAATCGTGAATGGCTGAGATTAATTTTTCTTGAGCATAAAGGTAATCGGCGCCGTATTGGGTGCCAGGGTCATTGGTGATAAAATCATTTCCTTGATAACCCTTGATAACCAACATGTGATAAATTGGGCCAGGAGTTTTAAAATGAGGATTGCCTAATTCTCGGCCAGCTGCCGGAACAATTACTGGCAAACCTTGATTTAGAAATTTTTTGATTGTCTCTATGTCTATATTTTTAATTATTTCTGTTTGATAATTTGGCCAGTTTTTTTGGACAAGGTCGGCCGTTTGTTCGGTCGTGAGATCAAAATGTCCGCCCCAATTTTGCTCTTGCCAAGCTACTAAATCTAGAATATTTTCTTCATCAGTTTTAATGTTGCTTTTCGTTTTTTCAAAATAAGCTCTTGCCATTAAAATGCTAGCTTCTTCGCAGGCCTCTTTAAAAGTCGCGTCCCAATTTTTGCTTGGCGCTTGAGAGATAAATGGTACGTTAAGATTTATTTTGTCAGCCAATTTTGTTTCAGGTATTATTTGTTCTATTGGAACAACATCTTTAATGGTAGTTGTCGCTACTGGTTCAACTTTTTCATTTATTAACGGAGCTTGATAATCAACAGCTGTTGGTAAAGATATTTTTGGCGTAAATAAATCTTGGCGCCAAGTATTTATTTTTCCGCGATCTATAAATAAGCCGACCAAAATCAGGCCGGCAATAATAAAAACAAAAAGTAATAATCTTTTTTTATTAAACATTTATTTTAGCGATCAATATAATTCAGATAGTCGGAAGAAGTTTTCCATTCACTCCATTTGATGCTCGGATGAACGGTTTTACCGCCAAAACGGACTGCTTGAGCAATGGCTTTAACCGGATAACCGCCGTAAACATAAGCATTTACCAAGGTAAACCAATGTGGGCTGTTGGATGAAGGTTTATTTTTTAACTTGTATGGTTTTAATAATTCAGATAATTCACGGGCTAGATTTTGTTCCACAACCAAGCTTTTTAAACGGGGTTGGCCATAATATGGTCCGGTAACATTTGTAGTAGAATTTATAATAGCGCCACAAGTTGTCAAACGTCCTGGTCCAAGAGGATTATAACAGTGAGCAACTTCTATGCCGTCAAGATAGCTATCACCATCAGTGTCGGCTTTTAAGGGATCAGTATTGTAGAGCGTTTCTTGAGAATTATTTAAACCGTCACGATCATAATCTTGGGCGTCATTTAGAGCATTAAAATTTACAGTATTGGGCTCGGTTAAAACATTACCGGCTAGCGTCACAAAAGAAAATTCCGGCGTGTTTATTTTTTTACCTAAAACATCGGTCAGATAAATTTTGTAATAATAAGTTTGATTTTCCACGAGGTCCGGCAAAACAACAGTAGTATCAGTGGTGCGTGGCCAATCAAGAGTAACTTTTTTATTGTAACTTTTTGATTTGGTACCATAGCTAATATAACCCTCTACTGGCCGATTGGTTTTTATATTGATAGTCGCTTTATTTAAATCGCCAGCAGTTTTACGATTGAAAGGTGATAGTTCATAAATTACCAAATCGCCAGCTTTACTATCATTTTGAGAATTGGTTTTAAAATTTCGCACCACAGAGTATTGAATGTTACCTGCTTTATCAGTTGATGAGACTTGATAATAATAAAGCGTATCGGTTGTTAAGCCATAAACAGTTAAATCGTGAATTTTTACGCGCGAAGAACTTTTACAACCTTTACTGGTTATTTTTTCAGGCACGAGCCCGTAGTGAATACAGGAATTAGAAAATTCATCGGTTTCCCAAGAGATGGTGACGCTGTTGCCGGAAATAAAATTGATGTGCGGATTGGATATTGTGGGCGCGATATGATCATCCTCAACTAAAGTTTTAAAATCGTAAATATCACTTTTGATTTGCCTACCAATACTATCCGTCGCGGTGATTTGAAAATAATAAGTTGTTTCGCCTTTTAGATTTGACAAAAGTGTTTCATGATAAGTATCTTGTTTTAAGTCCTCTGACCAATTGCCAAAACCATTAGTTAAGCCAAATTTAAAATAGCCAGTAGTTGGAAAATTGGTCGTCCAATAAATTTTAGCGCTCGTATTACTTGGCGCGATTCTCAGGTTAACAAATCTTAACCATTGATTGGA
>Ga0172379_10005466_pt1 | contig 17751 bp, 14 predicted proteins | sample GrowelOW334metaG_FD_119756 | JGI IMG/M metagenome (GOLD analysis project Ga0172379, IMG submission 119756) | Groundwater microbial communities from an aquifer near a municipal landfill in Southern Ontario, Canada - Groundwater well OW334 metaG | ecosystem: Environmental > Aquatic > Deep... | reverse complement strand
TTGAGTATCGTCGCTATTTGCTCTTCACTGTATCTTTTCCGTGGCATAGCGCCACCTCCATGTGTTTATTTTGACACATGAATTAACAACTAGCAACCTGTCCTGTTTTCGGGGGGAAGGTCAGTATTCGGTAGCGCAGTTATTGCGGACAGAAGCAACAGAAATAGTTTTGTTTTCTTCACGGGTCGTCTCCAGCGAGCAGGCATAATGCAGTGCCATTAATAGTTTATACGGAACCATATATTATGCATGGGCCAAAAGACCTAGTTTTAGGAACTAAAGCTATTCGTTTTTTTTGTAACGAATCGGCAAGAGAGCACCTCTCTCTCCGCCAATTTTGTAGACTTTCCTAAGCCCCACCGGAAACATTAAGGAAGCGACATGAACGGAATAGTTTTAAAATCTGAGCGGTTGTTATTGAAAACAGTGCAATTAGCCGATGCCGAAGCAATATTTGCGTATCGCTCGCTGCCGGAGATCCGCAAATACCAGGGCAATGGCCTTGCGAGTATGCAAGCGATAATCAGCCTCATAAAATCAACCAATGCCATAAAACCCGACACTCCCGGCACATGGTATCAACTGGGCATAATCCAAAAACAAAGCGGCATTGTTCTTGGTGATATGGGAATACACTTTATCGAAAACAGACAGGCCGAATTGGGATACACACTGGCTCCCCAATATCAGGGATACGGCTATGCGTCCGAAGCCGTGGTTTGCGTTATGGATTATTTGTTCGGCAAATTGGGAAAACACAGAATTATCACGTCAACAGATCCCAAAAACAAAAAATCAATACGATTATTGGAACGAATAGGGCTGCGACAGGAAGCTTGCTTTAAGAAAAGTTTCTGGACCGGCAAGAGCTGGGCAGACGACGCGGTTTACGCAGTTTTGCGGACCGAGTGGCCCAGAATTAAAAAAAATATGATTTCAACGGCCCCGAAAACACCCCTCGGGTCCGCAAAATCCGGCGCGTGAGCCTGGGCGCTTTCACTTTTGCAAAGACAGATGCGGCGGACTGTTCCGTTTTACTGTATGGCGGCTAACTGGGGGGGCTTCCGTTTTTCTCCGAACGAGAAGGACATGCTTATCCGGTTCGCGCTTCCCAAATCACCCATCGGCACGAAACTGTAATTAAGGCCTAACGATTTTATTTTCAACCCTACGCCTATCGAAAATCCCGGGCCGGTATTTTCCGCGCTGCCGCTTTTATAACCGGCGCGCAAATCGTACCTGTCGCCTCCGGTAATAATATCTCTAATGCTGTATTCCACGCCGAAACGGCAGATCGTATTCGCGTCCATGGCTTTGTCCGCGGCAAACGCCAGCAAAAGCCGCGGCAGGGGCGTAACCGTAAATCCGCCTCTGACGGTGCGCGGCAGGGGGGAGGAATCGTCATTTAGTTTCACGTCGGACCCGAAATTATTCAAGGACGCGCCCAGAGAAAAGCGTTCAAACTGGACAATGGCTCCAATGTCGCCCGCCAAAGCTGACGCGTTTTTGGAATCCATAGACTGCCGTACCCCTTTAAGCGCGCCGCCCAGCACTACATTTTTGCTAAAGCGATTAGCCAGCCCCAAAGAAAGCGAGCCGTCCATCGCGCGAAACGAATCTCCCAGGTAGTTGCCGTTCTCGTCAGTTTTGCCGACGCTGCCGGTGTGCAGCAGGTTAAAAGCGGCGCCAAGGGTAAGCGTTTCGCTTAGCGGTTGCGCGTAACTCAACGCTTCCAGCCGCGTGTTTATGACCCATTCCGTATGCGTGAACGAAACCTGCTTTTGTTCTATTCCGGCTGCGGAAGCGGGATTATAGTTAAACAGGGCGGCGTCATCGTCGGCGATGGCAGTAACCGCGCCGGACAGCGCGGCGGACCGCGCCGACGGATCGATTTTCAGAAACGAAGCAGCCGTAGTTCCGGCTCCGCCCGCTTTTACAAACGGAACGCAAAAAACGGCCAACGCTAAAAACAGCAGGGTATGTTTCATATATATCACCAAAAAATCCCAAGCTGGCCTTTTTCAACGCTGCCGCCGGCTTTAATTAAATAGAAGTACATTCCGCTGGCGACCTGTTCGCCGTTGGAATTGTGCCCGTCCCATTCGCCCTTTAAGTTCAGGCCCTGCGAGTAGATTCCCGAATCTTTATTAAGTGTGCGGACCAGTTCACCCGCCAGTGTGTAAATGTAAATCGTCAGGTCTGAAATGTAGGGCATACGGCCGAACGTGACCTTGCCCGTGGTTTTCATATAACAGGGCTGGGGATAAACTACCAGATTGCCGAAATTCACGCTTTGGGCCGAAGAATTCAGCAAACTGAAAACAGAGAAATGGCTAACCCACGCCTGCACCACTTTCAGCGACGTGTTGACGCTGTAGCCGGGCACCTCCTCCCATGACGGGCCGGAGGGATCCAGATAGTACAGCGCCAGATTCGACGCCTGGATATTCGTTCCATCCACAAGCCCATCGCTATTCGTGTCGGGATACGCTATGGAAATCTGAATCGGCGCGGTGAAAGATGAAACACCCGCCCCGTAAATGTCCACCGCGAAGAACTCGCGGTTGAAATTAACGTCGGCGATAACGGCAAGCCCGCCTAACGGATCAAGCGCGGAGTTCGCCGCCGCGACGTCGGCGCGCGTCGAAACCGGGCTGCTTATGGAAACGCTAAGCGCGGTCGGGAAACTGCCTTGCGGAAGATAAACCGAAGTGCCGTCGCTCGCGGTTACCGTCACGTCGGTGGAAACCGAAACGAAATAAACGTCGTCGGAATAGGCGCTTTCAAGGGGCGGCGCGCCCGCGTCAACCGCGCTGACGCGGAAATAAACCGTCACTCCCAGCGGCAAAGATGTGAATTTATAAGATACCTCGGTGGTGGTCGCCGCTATGAAGGGATCGTCCCATTTCACAGCGGTTGAGGAGTCTTCATAAATGCGGTAAAACGCGGTGTCGGACGAAGACGCGGCCCAGGAAAGCGTCAGTCCGTCCCGCTCCGCCGCCGCTTTCAGCCGCGTGGGTTTTGTCGGCGCCGAATTCGCGGGCGCCTGCTTAACCGTGGCGGACAGCAGAGACGGCATTGTCCGGGCGTCCACCGTGCGCATGTTGAAGTAATAGGAATACGCCGGGTCTAAGTTTGAAATCGTGAAATTCTGCACGGAACCCGCCTGCGCCGGAGCCGGGTTTGTGGCGGACACGGCGGCAGCCCAGTCAATAACCGGGTCGCCAAGCGGCGTTATCACCACGTCGTCTATATAGCCTTTGTCGCTGCCGGTGCCGGAAGATATTTGCGTAAATTCCCACGACACGGTGTGAAAACCGTTTCCGGTGACGCTATGGCTTGAGGCGGCCCAGGAAGGCGCGCCCGTGATGCGCTTGACGGGAGTGCCGTCAATGATGAAATTCAAGAAATTGGATTCTTCGTCCGAGTTAACTCGCCATTTAAACGACACCGTGGCGGGTCCGTAAACCGTTCTGCGGGCGATGCTGTAGCCGTAATAATTGGTTCCGCGCGTAAGCGCCCCGGAAACCAGAGCGGGACTGCCGTCCGGTCCCGCGCCAACGACTCGGGACCAGTTCCCCGCGGTTCCGTTGGAAGAAGAAAAAGACCAGCTGTCTCCGGTCACCTCATTGAAATTATAGGTCTGCTCAACCGTTCCGGTCGCGTATTTTATTTCGTAAGACGAAACGCCGGCAGGCACCGTCCACGCCAGTTTCACGTCGCCTTGCGTTGTGCCGCTGCTCGCGCTTAAATCGGTTACCTGCGCGGTGTTACTTGCGATTTTCAGCGGAACAGAATAAGAACCGGCGGCCGCGCCCAGCGGCCCGATGCCTATGCCGGTGGGATAGCCCTGGTAATTTTTGCTTGCCGGTGAAGAAACCGGGGTAAAAAGACCGCCTGCGGTAAACACCGAATCCGCGGTCGCGAAATTGGAGGTGGAGCTTTCAATATAGCTGTAGCCGGTGTTATTGTAATTTTCGCCGTCCGCTTCCATTAGTTTAAGCAATTTGTGCGGACTGTATGAATTCTCGTAATAATAGTTGTTTTTATTCGCGTCCAGTCTTGCGTCCACATGCCAGATGTAGACGCCGGAAGTGGGCATTTCCGAATCGTCATAATACCCCGTAGACCTGTACTCGGCCAGATAATATTCGTCCAGCGAAGTACTGGAAACGGCTGTGGGCATCATCTGAATAGCCTGGCTGGACGTGGAAACCACGCCAAGGTTCAGAGTTTGGTTCGCCGAGGTGTAAACCGACGGAGTCAGCCAGCCCAGCACGAATTTGCTGAATGCGTTGTGGTCGGTTTTATTGTCGCTTTTCGAGTCCATTCTGTCCCAGCCGCCCCCGCCGCCCTGCGGGCCGATGGTAACGTCATAGTCATAATAATCCGGCAGCCCCAATGCGTGGCCGGTTTCGTGTTTGGCGGTTTCCGCGTCAGGCGTTGTCGCGGTGAGCGGGTCAAAGGCTTCCCATTGCCAGACATAATTTTTAAGTTTTTTTCCGCTGATGGTGTAATCGGTGTTCTGATACCAGGTTGTTTTATACGCCCACCAAAAAGACGACCAACCCCCCGGTGTGCCAGACCAGACTATAAGGAAATAGTTTATATATCCGCCCCTGGTGTTATCATAAACCGAGAAATCTACGCCGTTGCTCGCGTGATAATTCATCGCCGACTTGATTATGTTTTCGCGGATTTTGGCGCCCTCATCGTCCGACGAGGCGACTGCGCTTGTGATATGGACGCGGGTGTCGGTATAGGTGTACCAGGGCAGCACGGTACCGTTAATGGTCAGCTGCCCGAATGAGCTTCTGCCGTAAAATGAAGCCAGCGTGTCTGTGCCCGAGCCGAAAAAAGAGGACTGGATCTGCGCCTGGGTGAATTTATTCTGCACGTCGGGAAATTTTATAGGTATTACAACGATTCTGACGTTGCCGGTCGTCGGCATGTTCTGCCATTCCCGCGGAGGGGTCAGATAAGTTTCGTTTTTATCACCGGAAAGCTGTTGGCGCATTTTCGCCATAGAATATTTATATTTGGCGACGAGTTCGTCGGAAAATTTATTGTTCCCGAGCCGGTTCGCGAAATCCAGATGCTTTTGCAGGGTGCCTTCCTGCGCCATTTTTTCAATTTCACCGGCCCGCGGCGGTTCCATGGCTGAAACCCGCGGCGCGGCAGAAAAAATAATTGCGGCGATAATGCAAGTTGTGAATATGTTCATATTATCAGTGTACCATTCCACCAGGCGCTTTGCAAAGCGCCGGCAGTTGCGATAATCAAGTCCCTTTTGCTTTTGTATAATGATTAACATGTCATTCTCACACCGCAACAGCAAGCCACGTGCCATATCCCTGCTTATTTTACTGAATGTATCTTTATTCTGGACGCCGCTGGACGCCGCGCCCGGCAATCCATCAGCGTATACCGAGTTTAACGGCGGTCTGGTGGAATTAAAATCGGGAAGTTTTATGGAAGGCTCGCTAAAGCACGGCGGCCTGCAGCCGGATTATATTCTGGATACCTGGAGTCCTGAATGGAAACCGTTGCTGAGCTTTGCGCATGACGTGGGCATATCCACGCAGACATATTGGAATAAAATAGATTTGGTACTTGAGTACGTCACCAACAAGGTACTTCCCGGCAGCTTCTACGATAACGCCGCGTACATGCGTGTGCTGGACGAATACCGTCAGAAAAAACAGGACGTCCCGCTAAGCCGGTATATTGCGGCCCAGGCCGGCGTCTGCCGCGAGTACGCCCTCATAACCCATATGCTCCTGCAAACGGCCGGGATTCCCAACCGCTTGGTTTACGCTACGGAAAGGATTGGCGGTGACGAGCTGGAAGATCACGCCTTTGTGCTTGTTGATCATGACGGCGAACAGTGGGTGGTGGACGCGTATCTGGACGATTTCAACGGCTACCGGCTTAAGGACCTTCTTAAGGAAACAGGCCCCCAGGAAGGGGATCCTGTTGCGCCAATGCGCGTTACCCGGCGCACGCGCCACATAATCAAGATTAACGACTATCCGCGGTATTGGGTTCCAAAATAGGCGTTCGCCTAGCCCAGCACACTGTATATTTTGGAGATATCGCAGCTTTCAAGTTTTGTTCCCCGATACATTCTGACCAGTTTTATTTGGGTCTTCATCCCGTATTTTTTCATCCAGGCCATGGCGGCTGCGTTGGTCTCGGGAAGATTCAGATAGACCGGAGCGCCGCGCTCAACCCGTGAAGTGAGCGCCAGCAGCAGCGTTTCTCCCAATTCCGGGGTTTCCGCGTAAAGAGGCTCAATCCGGTAGCCGGTATGCGCTTTGCGGATAACGCCATAGCCCGCCAATTGTCCGCCGCGCCAAATCCCCAGCGCCGCGCCGTCAGGTTTTTGGTCTATCCACGGCGCCATCAGTTTTGCTCGGTCCGCCGGGAAAAAAGCCCGGTCATATTCCATAAGTTTTTCGAAGGGATAGCTGGTTAAATCAACCAGATTTTCAACCGGCGGCACAGAGACTGCCGCCATTTCGCAGCGCAAGATTGAGTATAGAGGCTTGCCGCCCAAAAGCATATAACTGCGTACTTTATTTTCAACGGAGTCGAAGTAGGCAGTGCGGGCGCCGACATGCTCGATTCCCCGCCTGATAAGCGCCAGCCCCACCTTGCCGCCCCGGTATTCAGGCTTGACGATCAACGCGCCCACGCTGCTAAAGGTATCGCTAAAGTTAAGAACAAAGGCGCAACCCGCCGGTTCGCCGTCCGCCTCCGCGAGAAAAAAGCCGTTGCTGTCCAGCCGGCTGTAACAGGCGATATCGTTCCGGCCAGGGTTCCAGCCTTCGAGCGTCGCCCATTGCTCCGTATATTTGAGTTCTTCGAGCTTCATGTTGCGTACTGTTATGTTTTTTGGCGTTTTCATTGTCATATGTAATAGGTAACAGCGAATTTGCTGACATTGGCGGTGTTTACGCTGCCGTACTCGCTCCGGGGTTTTCCGACATAAAAATACATCGTCAGTGTCAGCGAGAAATTATCCCCCGCGTAATATTTGGCCATAGGCTGGAAGAAAAAACTTCCGTCCACGGGATTTATCTGCGCAAGCCCTACCAGATCCAGTCTTGGAATGATGGCGTCCTGCCATTGCGTACGCCAGAACAGCTGATGCCGGGAAGCCGGCTCCATCATACGCTGCGCGTAAGAGCGGATGGACCATAAAGCCAGCATCGGCTGGTCATAGAAGGGGGCCAGCTGGGAGGCGTAATAACCTCCGGTGTACCAGTAATTCCAGTCAGTCTGATCCATACCGGCCCCGTTGTAGTGGTACTCAAGATATGTACTGCGCTTGTACCGCTTTTCGGTGAAAGACATGCCCAGCACCGCCTGACTGCGAAAGCGTTTGTCATAGTCCCGCGGCAGGAAGGAAACATATTTTTCCGTGTCAACGCCAAGCTGCTGACCGTCGTAAACCAGCGCGCCTCCGATGATATTGTACTGGGGACCGCCGCTCCACTCGGCGTAAAGAACCGTCTGGTCGCCGATACCCCGGGAGACGGCGGCGCCAAGGAAAGAATCGGCGTTCTCGTTATAATACAGCAGTTCGGCGTTCACATCCTTGTATGAACCGTTAAACTTGGCCAGATACCGCGGATAGGGATTGGTGTGCTGAAGCCCTAAAGCAAAGCTGGATCCGTCGGACAGCAGCGTGCCCGGAGGGGCGGAAATCTGCGGCGCGGCGGCGACGGTTATCGAGCCGAAGGACTGTATGCTCTGCGCGCGCAGCATTACCGTGCCCAGCCGGTTGTCGCGCAGGACAAGCGGATCTTCCGAAATCCGCAGGCTTACCGCGTCTTTTTTAAAGAAATCCACCGGATTAAAACCGATCGCCACCCCGCTTTTCAAATTTATGCGGCCCGCGTCCAGATAATTCTCCCCGCCCGCCTGCCAGGAAACATACAGTTCGTTAAGGTCGTTTTGCACGACGCCGGACGGAAAATCGGAATAAGAGTCGGAAAGCTGGTTGAGCCTGTCGGTAACAGAAAAAGTCAGCGTTTTGTGAGCCCGCACATCGGCTTTGGTGTAAAAGGTAAAACGGTTTTTCCAATCCGGCAGGTAAGACGCGGGCAGCGGTACGACAACACTGCGATTGCTGTTGTACTGATATTCATCTTCAGTGAAAAGCTGCAGGGAGAGAGGGCCTTTTCCCGCTTTGGGCGTGGGAAGCAGAGCCGAAGAAACAGACTCCGGGATAAGGTCCAAATCCTCGTCCTGCCCCGCCTGGGCGACAGAGAAACAGCCCGCCGCAAGAATTATCGCTATTGCGCGTTGAAACGCGGCAGAAAATCTTTTTGGAACCATTCCTTGGGCATCCTTTTGTACTCGTAATTGCTGAAAAACATTTTTGTCACCAAATTACGGTCAACCCCGTCAATTATGACTGTTTCGGTGGGACGTTCGCAACCCAGTTCCGTTTTATAGCCGCCGAAGTAAACTATCTTCATCAGCCGGTCGCTGTCCGAATAAAACTTGGCTTTTATAGGGTGATAATTGGCTTTATCAACCCAATACTCAATACGGTAGTAATTGCTGCTGTCGCTGGAGGATTTCAAATCCATTTTGTGGCACTTGATTTTTGTTTTATTGATGTCGGATATGGTTTCTTCACCCGCCAGCTTGGCTTCGTAATCCGAATGAAGATTGGTCGTCATCACATCCCCGTTGGAAGCCTGCCCCATAAGGCGCTGCTGCGGCGAAATGCGCACGCTGGATTTGGACATGGGGTCGTAAAACCACAGTTCGCTGCCGTTTTTAAGCATCACCTTTCCCTTGTCCTTCGGGGGAGCGTTGAAGGCGGCGATTGTCTGATATTGCTCGTTTTCGGTGTTTTCCTTTGAATAAACAGTCAGTTCCATACTGCTTGTTTCTTTGCCTTCCCGGTATTCCGTAAGGGCGGTAACCACACTGAAAGACTGTTCGGGATTGCGGACGGCGTCCGCCTTTTCAATAATCTGCATCGCGGTTTCCGGCGCGTCCGCGCAAAACGCGGGAGCGGCCAGCAAAAGACATCCGATCAGAAAGTTAAACATAAAAACCTCAAATATGCCTTAACGCATCCACAACCGGCATGCGCGCGGCGTTGCGGGCGGGGATAACCGATGACAGTGTCGTCACCGCTATAAGCCCCAGCCAGCAGGCCGGAAGAAAATACGGAGAAAGAAACAGGTGCACGGACAAAAGCACCGGGGTTGCGTAATCAGGCGGAGTCCAGACTATCTCCGCCCAGTTTATGGCAAAACTTGCCGCCAGGGAAAACACCGTTCCGGCCGTGGTTCCTATGACGCCCAGCAGAAATCCTTCCGTCACAAACTGCATCATTATCGCGCTGCGGCGCAAGCCCAGCGCGCGCGCGGTTCCGATTTCGCTTATCCGCTCCATAACGCTCATGGACATGGTGTTTATGGTCGTGAAAAGCACTATCACGCCCATGATAATGGCCACAAACCCGAATATGGTGGCAAACATGGAAATGGTCTGCTTGTACATGGGACGGACTTCGCCAAACGGCTTTATCTCGTATTCCGAGCCGGGCAGCAGCTGCTCCAAACGTTTTATGACTTCGCCAATATCGTCAGTGCGGTTAAGCTGCAGCATAATACCCGTGACACTCTGCGGACCGCGCCCGCAAATAAGCTGCTGGGCGAGTTTCAAATGCATCAGGATAAGCCCGTCGTTTTGCGCTTTCGTGCCAAAACGCATGGCTTTGCGAACCGTCATCGTCACCACGTTGGGCGCGCCGCCGGAAGTGGCGGCAAGCAAATCCAGCCGGGCGGTATTCGCATCGGCAGTTTCGGGGGGGAAATCCTCATCCGTAAGCGAACTGAAATCAACCACCGGGCCGGAACCGGGTTTTTCCTTCTTGACAGCCGGGTCCATAGCGCAGTTTTCTATTTTCAGTTCCCGGCAGAGTTTCATGTTCTCCGCCATACCGAAGCCGATAATGCCTTCGCCGGTATCCTGATCGCGCATTTCTATGCTGGTATCGGTTTTCGTGACTTTTAACCGGTATTGATCCCACTTTGTAAAAACGTCAAACGCCGACGGCACTATTCCCAGCCCCAGGAAACTCTGCGAAGCCTCGGCTTTAAAATTGCCGGCTATCCCCTGCAATAACATAAAGGGCATTGCGGCGCGCAACCGCCGCGATACTTGCGGGTCGGAGGTTATGACCGACATTACTTTTTCATAATCCGTCATTCCGTAGCTGCCCGGATTAACCACCCCGAACTTGGAATAACCGTGTTATAAATGTGGATATGCCCCGAACTGCGGACATAGCCGGTCTGCAGGGTGTATATTATGGACATCACGTTGCCGCCAAACAGCAACACGGCGACACTACTTACGGCGATCGCCATGATCGTCATCAGCGAACGCCTTTTGTTGCGGCAGATATTGCGGTAAGCTATGCTCAGAATTTTCATAGAATAGCTCCGTCCATAATCATGAATATGTCTTCCGCGTTAGAGATAAGGTTGCTGTCATGCGTGGAAAAAACAAAGGTGGTTTTCTCGCTGCTTTGGATATTCTGCATCAGCTCGATTATTTCCGAACTGATTTTGTGGTCCAGATTGGCCGTAGGCTCGTCGGCAAGAATCAACTCCGGCTTTTTCACCAGAGCGCGCGCTATGGCAACGCGCTGGCGCTGCCCGCCGCTGAGTTCATTGGGGAATTTATTGCGGTGATCGAGCAGCCCTACCTTCTCAAGGGTTCCCATTACCATGTCATGCCGGTCCCGGACGGGGGTTTTGTTAATCAGCAGCGGATATTCCACATTTTCATAAGCCGACAAAACCGGCATCAGATTGAAAGTCTGAAAAACGAAACCTATATGCTTGGCCCGGAAATCAGACAATTCGTTGTCCGTCATCACCATCGTGTTTCGCCCGCAGACTTCAATACTGCCGGAAGTGGGAACATCAATGCAGCCGATAAGATTCAGCAGGGTAGATTTGCCGCTGCCGGATTGCCCGATAACCACATTGAATTTTCCGCGCGGGATGTCTACGGCGATACTCTTGAGCGCATGCACCGCGACATTGTCGAGCATGTGTATTTTTGCCACATTTTCAAGCCGGGCAATATAGGACTGTTCCATTATGTATTCCTTGGATAAACCCCAACCATTTGAATTCAGCTAATTATAGCAAATCGGCCGCAGGCCGTGGCCCATTGCCAGTATATTGGAAAATCTGTATATTAAACTTAACTCACCGTAAAAAACAGCAGTAGCATAAGGATATATTCATGCCAGTCAAAATAGCTTTTTTTATGAACTTATTTGATACGAACATAAAATTGGTTTTGGCTGTTCTTTTCATCGCGGCTGTCCCTGCCAGCCTGGGCAGCGAGGTTTATACCCTCAGGACTTGGTATCCCAGCCCATACGGAAGTTTCAAGAAATTTAAGATTACGGACACTTTGTTTGCCGGCACCGACACTTCCCCTTTAAAAATTTCCGGCAATGTCGAAATAATAAGCGGGAAAGCCAGAATGCCGTTAGGCACAGCAGACTCAGATTCTGGCGATACTCTTGTTACAAAGGATTACCTTACCGCAAATAAAGCGTACATGACCCATTTTATAGCGTCACCCGAGGGATGTAGCATTACCGACGGGTCAGCGAATAAGGCGCTCTATCAGAAATATATCCCTGTTAAATACAAAGGCAAAACTGTTTCCGTTGACGATGCTTTCTGTTATGTGACCATGTGGGATGACGACGTCACTACTCAGGAACATCCATACCCGGAATGCGCCGCCTTTACCGGTGAAACCGTAAAAAACTCGGTTTCGGCTTATGGCGCCGCGGCGATTAAGGTGGAAGGCGGAGTGAACCCGAATATCTGGTATTACAAGGTGCCGGTGGATTGCAATTCCGCAGGCTGCATGATCGGTTGTACCCGCATTACTTACGGTTCCAAATAACGCTGCGATTAAAAATGATGTTCGGCCTGTCCTGCCATTTTTGAGGGACGGGGATATTAAGGTTACAGAACCAGCGCCCGTGGCTCCCGCTTCAAGATGAATTACACCCGCAAGCTTCAGAATTTCGCCGCAAGCAAGCGCTACGGAGCAATGCCTTTCGCCATGGCGCGCGCGAAAACGCGAAACCGGTTAGAACAATCCTGCTTGGTTTTGTGGAACATGATGCGCTCAAGCAACCCAACGATAAACGACTGCGACATTATAATACCCACTAGTTCCTCGATAGCTACATCATCCGCAATTAAGCCGTTTTCCTTAAACAACTCCAGCCTTTCATGCAAAAATATCCTCTTGGGCGGGGGGGTTTGCTTTCTCATTTCCTCGCGCAGCTTTTCGTCGATTAAAATGCGAGAAAGTATAACCCGCACGAAGGCCAGATTGTCGCCGTCACGCTCCATTTTGCTTTGCATGAACTGAAAAATTTCGCTCTCGACATCCGTCTGGGGAGGATACGGCGTCTGCGCCAGCATCGCCTGCAAACTCAGTTTATTAACCGCAACCAGCAGGCCGGACTTGCTTTTAAAATACCGCTGAATAAGCGATTCGTTAAGCCCGGCGCGCGCCGCAATCATCTTGGTGGTGGCGGCGTCGTACCCATATTTTGAAAACACGGCGAGGCCGGCCTGAAGAATGCGGTTTTGGCTTTCTGCCTTGTTCCGTTTTTTTATAGTCATAATAATTCCAGAATCTACACATCAGAATGCGGGGCTTTATTCATTATAGTGTAGCCCGGATGCCGCGAACTGTCAATGGTATGTAAGCGATTACTTGACAAAATGCCGAATGCGGGTTACAATACATGTAAGTAAACAATTACTTCTCCCCCTTGTGAGGTTTTATGACCACCAAACAACGCTCCGCGGCAACTCGCATCATGAAAAAATTTGCGTTCTGGTCCTTAATAGTTTTTTTATCTTTAGCGCAGGCAACAGCGCTGGCGGCAGGAACCGGAGCGATAAATCTGCCGCAATACCTTCAGCTTGTTAAGGAAAGGAATTTCGCCGCGAAAGGCTCCGCGCAGGACAAAGCCGGCGCCGAAGGGCGCAAGAGCGAGGCGGACCTGATATTTTCGCCGTTGCTGTTCGCCAACGGCGAACTTTCCAGCAACTCCACTCCTCAAGACTTAGACATGATGGGCGCCATGTACGACAAGCTGGAAACGCGCAAATACTCCATGGGGTTCAGCCAGACTTACCAGTTCGGCCTTCAGGCGAAACTGTACTATTCGCTGCAACACCTGCACTATTATTTTCCCGGGCAGGCGGACACTGTGCATTACAACGCCAGCCCCGTAATCGAGCTGACCCAGTCGCTATGGCAAAACGCAAAGGGACGCTATGACCAAAGCAAGGAAGATTCAATCCGCGCCCAAGCCGAAACAGACAAGTGGAGCGCGGAAAACTATTTGCGCACCCTGCTCGTTAACGCGGAAAAAGCCTATTGGAACCTGGCCGTAAGCCGCGAAATAGTAACCATTCAAGAACGCGCGGTGGCCGACGCGCAAACCATTCTGGATTATGACACCAAGCGCGTTAAAATGAACCTCATGGACAAGTCGGACGTTTTACAGGCGAAAGCCTCGCTGGAATCGAAACGCCTTGATCTTCAAACCGCGAAAGACGCTGCCGCGGCGGCACTGCGCGATTTTTGCGCATACTCCAATATGCAGCCGTCGGAACAAATAGCAGTGGCGCCCGTTGACTGGAGCGCTTTGATGAAGCTGGATAATATAAACCGCCACGGCGACAGGGCCGACGTGGAAATGGCGCAGGCGCAGGCGGCGCAAAATTCCGCCACCGCCCGCATGAACGTGGAAACCGACAAGCCGGTTTTTAATGTATACCTTTCCCAAACGCTGAACGGACAAAATCCCAATTTTTCCGGCGTGGTGGGCAATTCCTTCAATATCAACAAACCGGCGACGACCTTGGGTGTTAAATTTTCCATACCACTGAAATATTCCTCGCAAAAAGAGGCCCGCCACGGCGCCGAACTGAAAGAAGCTGCGGCCAAGCTTACATATCGGCAGAAACTGCTTGATCAGGAAAGCGACTGGCGGAACCTGGCGGCCAAACTGCGCGACGCGCGAGCGCGACTTGAAATGGCTTTTTCAATAGAAGCGGCGCAGAAGGAAAAACTGGAATACGAAAAAAGCCGCCTTAAAGAAGGCCGCACAACCACATATCAGATTCTTTCATTCGAGCAGGACTTTTCGCAGGCGCAGTATAACCGCGCAACGCTGGCCGCCACGGTACTTGGACTGGCGGCGCAGGTAAAACTTTACGGGGAATTGCCGATGCCGCCCGCGGCAATCCCTGCGGTAACCCAATAGGAGCATTTATGAGCCTCGCCGAACTTTCAATTAAACGTCCGATATTCATTACCTGCCTGGTCATCCTCATGCTGGTTATAGGGTGGACATGCTTTAAGCAGCTGAGCGTGGACAAACTACCCGACACCAGCCTGCCGACCATAACGGTTACCACAAGATATTCCGGGGCGGGCCCGTCGGAGATAGAAACGGTGGTCACAAAACCGCTTGAAGACGAGATAAGCACCATTTCCGGCCTGAAACGGCTGACCTCTACTAATTTTGAAGGCGTAAGCCAGATTACCGCCGAATTCAATTCCGGCGTGGATATCAAGTATGTCGAGCAGAAAATCCGCGAAAAAATAAACACCGCCAAGGCCGACATGCCGACTGACATAAAGGAACCGAGCATGGAGCTGATGGACCCGTCCGACACGCCCATAATCAAAATAGTGCTTTCCGGCGATATCTCGGACGGCAAACTTTACGACGTTGCCGAGTACACCATAAAACCCGCGCTGGAACAGGTGGCGAACGTGGGCTCGATAAAAATCATCGGCGGCCGCAAGCGCGAGATACACGTTGTGCTAGACCGGGATGCGCTAAAGCGGCGCGAATTATCGGTAAACGGCGTGTCTGACCGGCTGGCCGCCTCCGGTGAAAACGTGCCAGGCGGCAAGGTGAACCGCGGCGGGCAGGAAGTGAGCTTTAGAAGCATGGGCGAATTTCACAATGTGAAGGATATCGAAAAAACGGTCGTCAGTCTGTACGGCAACGAGGTGCCCACACGCATTTCCGACATCGGCACGGTATCCGATACGCTGGAAGACGAATCCACCCGCGTGTTCGTTGACGGCAAGAAATCGTTGTTCATAGAAGTATTCCGCCAAAGCGGCACGAACACTGTGGCGGTGGCGGACGGAGTAAAGGAAAAACTTGAAGCCCTTGCGCCGCGCATGGCGCAGATGGACGGCGCGCCCAAATACCGCATTATTCAGGACGCAAGCACCGAGATACGCGACAACATCCGCGACGTGGAAGAAACCATAATTATCGGCATACTGCTGACCATTATAGTGGTTTACTTATTCCTGGCGAACGGACGCTCGACCATAATCACCGCCATGGCTTTGCCCAATTCGCTTATCGGCTCGTTCATACTGATGAAATGGGCGGGGTTTTCGCTTAACATCATAAGCCTTCTGGCGCTAAGCCTTTCGGTGGGTTTGCTTATTGACGATGCCATAGTGGTGCGGGAAAATATTTTCCGCAAAATGGAAAACGGCGAACCACCCGACACCGCCGCGGTAAACGGCACGAAGGAAGTGCAGCTGGCGGTTGTGGCAACCACGCTGGTCATCCTGTCCGTATTCGCGCCCATAAGCCTTATGAGCGGCATGATGGGAATGATACTCAAGCAATTCGGCATGACGATATGTTTCGCCATGTGCATATCACTGTTCGACGCGCTGACAATAGCGCCCATGCTGTCGGCCTATCTGGGCAAAGCCAGCCAGGAAATCCGCGAAGACGGCAAAACCTCGCTGTGGGGCAAGGTTGTAGGCAAACCGCTTAAATGGTTCGACGCTTTGAACACCTGGATGGAAAATACCTATGAACGCGTGCTGAAAATGGCAGTGGGCCACCCGCTTAAAACGCTGTTCGCAAGCCTTGCGGTTTTCGTCCTGTGCATGGGTTCCTTCATAAAAATACCCATAAATTTCATGCCGGAAGACGACAACGGACAATTTGGCGTGGATCTGGAACTTTCCCCAGGCGCAAGTTTGGACGCGATGCAGACCGTGGCGGAAAAAGCCGACAAAATAATCCGCGCCAATCCCGAAGTTGAAATGGCGGCCATTACCGTGGGCAACAGCAACAACGAGGCCTACAAGGCCAGCCTGTATATCAAACTGAAACCGGAAAACCAGCGCACCGCGTCAACCAAAACAATGAAAACCCGGCTGCGCGACCAGCTTGGCGCGCTTGCCAACGCGAACCCCAAGGTAAGTAACTATGACCCGACCGGCTCCTCTCAAGCGCAGCCGATACAACTTAATCTCATCTCCACAAACCAACAGGAACTTAACGAATACGCGGAGAAATTGCTTTCCCGGTTAAAACAGAACAAGAAACTGCTTGAAGTTGACTCTAACTACCGCCCCGGCAAGCCGGAAGTGCAGATAAGACCCAATGCCGAGAAAGCGCAAATTTACGGCGTCAACACCAAAACGATGGGCGACGAAATTAAAGCTCAGGTGGAAGGGGAAACGCCAGTGAAATTTCGTGAAAACGGCAATGAGTACGATATTCGCGTACGGCTGCTGCCGGAGCAACGCGATTTGGGAAAAAACTACGGCGCGATTTACATTCCGAACGTAAACCAGCGGCTGATAAAACTAACCGACGTTGCCGACATCGTTAACGAAAAAGGCTCCGCCACGATAGAACGGCTTGACAGAGGACGGTATATACAGATAAAAGCCAGCCTTGCCGCCAAAGTCGGGCTGGGCGAGGTGCTTTCGGAATTGAAGCAAATACTGGACAAGGAAATGCCCATGCCCAAAGGAATGCGCTATATGTTCTCCGGCGAATCCGAGAACTTCCAGGACATGCAAAATTCTATGGTGCTTGGCGTGGGGTTCGGCATCCTTTTTATTTTCTTCGTGCTGGCAAGCCTGTACGAATCGTTCATAACGCCGTTTACAATCATGCTTGCGCTTCCTTTGGCGGTGTGCGGCGCGTTCGTGGCGCTAGTAATAGCGGACGAGGCGTTTAGCATGTTCACGGCGATGGGCGTTATCATGCTGCTGGGCATAGCGTGCAAAAACTCCATTCTGCTGGTGGACTACACCGTCCGCCTCATTAAGGACGGCAAAACCCGCACGGACGCGCTCATCGCAGCAGGCAAAATACGCTTGCGCCCCATTCTGATGACGTCGATAGCGCTTATCGCCGGCATGATTCCGGTGGCGATAGGCTTAAATGAAGCATCCAAACAGCGAACCAGCATGGGCGTGGCCGTAATAGGCGGGCTGATAAGCTCCACCCTGCTTACGCTGATAGTAGTTCCCGCGGTGTTTTCATATGTGGACCGCTTTAGAATATGGTCGGGCAAGCTGCTGTCCAGAATAGTCGGCTACCGCCACAGTTGAAAATATTCTATTACATTTCGCCAAGTCACGCGCCGAGGCCATAAATTTTTGCATGGCGATTCCGGCTGCGCGCGGAACCAGGAGGTGTTTTGTATAATAATTTCATATGGACAACCCATTCAACGCCGACCCTTCCATCAAACATCCCCGCACCGGAGATACGACTTCAGTATACCTCAAAAACGTTATCACAAAACCGACCATAACAGTGGGCGACTACACCATTTACCACGATTTCGCCGACCCCTGCTC
>Ga0172379_10005465_pt1 | contig 17752 bp, 18 predicted proteins | sample GrowelOW334metaG_FD_119756 | JGI IMG/M metagenome (GOLD analysis project Ga0172379, IMG submission 119756) | Groundwater microbial communities from an aquifer near a municipal landfill in Southern Ontario, Canada - Groundwater well OW334 metaG | ecosystem: Environmental > Aquatic > Deep... | reverse complement strand
GCTCAAGCCTGGAACCGAGAACTCTCTGCAAATTTGCGCCAAGAAGATGAATTCCATAAAGAAGGATCGATAATCCTCCCAATATTTCTATGAATATTTTATAATCGCTTGCAAGCATAATTTATCATTATAGATACTTCATAATAATAATTCTTTTGGATTTTATGTAAAGTGCACAAGAGGTGCATAAAATCCGCGCCTATTTGATCGAATTTCTTATCCTCTTCATGAGCTCGAGATAGAAATTCAAATTGTGTATCGTGGCAAGCCTATATGCCAGGAGCTCCTTTGAAACGAAAAGATGCCTCAAATACGCCCTTGAATAATTCTTGCACGTAAAACATCCGCAGTTTTTATCGATCGGACTGTTATCAACTTTGAATTTGCTGTTTGTTATTCTTAATATCTCATAAAATTCTCCCGGGGACCGAGAAATTTTGATTTTTGATTTTTGATTTTTAAATTTATATAATGTTCCGTGCCTGGCGTTCCTTGACGGAATAACGCAATCGAACATATCTATGCCTCTTGCGACCGAACCGATTATTTCCTCGGGTTTTCCGACACCCATAAGATAGCGCGGCCTGTCTTCGGGCAAAAGGTGGGCTGTCCAATCGACAACGCCAAACATTTTTTCGCTCGGTTCTCCGACCGAAACTCCGCCGATCGCATATCCGTCGAAATTCAGTTCTAGCAATTGCTTTGCCGATTTTTCACGTAAATCCTTATATGTGCCACCTTGAACTATGCAGAATAGCAACGGTGACAGTTTTTTATTTTTTAATTTTAAGTTGTGATTTTGATCTTTGATCTTTGATCTTTGATCTTCAAAGTAATTTAAGCATCTTTTCGCCCAACGCGTGGTCATTTCCAAAGACTTCTCAATATATTCTTTCGTAGCCGGATATGGCGCGCATTCGTCGAGCACCATAATAATATCGCTTCCGAGATTCAGCTGGATATCGACCGATTTTTCCGGGGTCAGCATATGGTAGGATCCGTCTATATGCGATCGGAACCTGACCCCCTTTTCGGTTATTTCCCTTATATCCGAAAGAGAGAACACTTGATAGCCGCCGCTATCCGTCAATATCGGTTTTTGCCAATTCATAAATCCATGCAAACCCCCGAGCTTTTTTATTATCTTGTCGCCCGGCCTGAGATAGAGATGATAAGTGTTCCCGAGGATAATATCGGCGTCCAATTTTTCCATCTCAATACTGTCGAGCGATTTTATGCTGGCGCATGTCGCGATCGGCATAAAACACGGGGTCTGGATCGTTCCGTGCCCCGTTCTCAATTTTCCCAATCTTGCAAAAGAATTCTTGTCTTTTTTTATAAGCTTGAATGCCATCAGTATTGATCTTAATTATTCAGCCAAAGGCGCCGGTCCATCGACTACATCAAGACTTCCATCGACTGCAGCCACAACTCCTTCCTCAAGGCCTATGCTGTCATCGTCGGGAAGGTCCGAAGCTATTTCTCCTTCGACATTCGAAATACCACTCAAAGTGAAATCATCATATCCTGAAACAGTAACTTTGTCCACAACCATAATAGTATTGCCTGTATCTGCTGCTTCCGGTGTCACGCCGACCTGGAAAACGACTTCTTTTGCAGGAGACGATATGCCCATATTGGCTTCGATCTTCGGGATCACCCAGACAACCTCCCTTGTTGTCGGATCATAATAGAAATCCTCTTTCTCAATTTTTGACATTGCCCTGCTTATCCTATATCGGCTTGCTTCTCCATAATAAGGCAATGCTGCGTTCCAGGGAACCTGGCAAAAATAATCATGCCCCTTGTATTGCTCGTTCTCCGTGATAATACATTTTCCCTTCTCGTTCATGGCGCCATCGCCATAGCTGAATTCCAGTTCATCGCCAACAACAAAACCTGCAGGAAGTCCGACAGCTTTCTCATTTATATTTATATGAACGGTGTTATCATACCAGGAATAGGACACTCCGAGACGATTCTCCAGCAGGCCTCCGTTTATCGCGCTTATAGTCTCAGGATCAATGCTTTGCGCCGAACTCGAACCGTTGCTCCCGTCTCCCAGGGAAATTTTTCCGTCGGATGCTATGTAATTCCCCGTCCACCTCGCCTTGACGGGAAGAACTGTCGAAACTTTGACATTGGACACATCATTGAAAAGATTGCTCAGATTCCAATGGACCGTATAGGTCGTTTCTTCGCCGGCCTCCGGCGGGATCAATCCGGAATTGGGGATCCTCTGGTCGTCATTAAAGAATGCGGTCTGTTTCAGGACAGGGAACGCTTTTATTTTCACTTCGGACATATTCGTTGCGATCGTTTTTCCGATCTCGCTCGAACCGGAATTGAAATTGAAATTCTTAATGGAAACCGTGTTCCTTATCATGAAATTCTTATCGCCGGAATTTCCGATCTTGAAAATATCATTAACCTTGACCTTGAAACTGACCTCATCCTCTTCTCCCGCACCGAGCGCAGCCAGCTTCGGAACATTGAATGCGCTCCATGTGATCTTGCTCTTTCCATCGAATGATCCCAATTTGACGCTCATGGAGGCAAGATCCACATTTCCCTGAAGTTCTCCGTTTATTATCAGGCCCTTGATCTCCGCGTCGCTTATATTCTTGAATTTTATCTTATATTCAAGCTCACTGTTCTTGTTTGCCGAATAATTGCTCTCGCCGTTAACGGTCTGAGAGATCACGATGGGTATTTCGCCTATTTTCACCGACGCTTCCGCGCTGCCATAATCAAACATGACATTGTTCTCAGAAACGGAAAGAAGCGCTTCGATCTTTTTTTCTTCGTCTTTTTCGCCCTTGAGATTTCCCTTTATAACGATATTCCCCTCGGAATTCGCGTCAATATTGTTTATGTCCCAAATGAGAGTGTTGCCCTTAATTTCGCTCGTTCCCGGTTCGGACGTTTTGTATTCAAATCCGTCAGGAAGAAGGGCCTTGATCTTTATGGCGGAAAATTTTCTCGCGCTGACGTTCTTATATTGCATGGCATATTCGATCTCGTCTCCGCTGTTTATCGATTCTTTTGATTTCACGGAAAAGTCGAAAGGTATCGACGTTATCCTGACGGAGGCTTCCGCACGCGATCTGTATTCATAATTAATATTTGAAGGTTTGTATGTCATTTCCAGAACAAATTTGTGTTCGCTGTCTTTTTTCCCTATAAGCTTGCCGAAAAGTTTGATCTTTCCGGATCCCTGTTCGGAAACTTTTCCTAAATTCCAGGAAAGAACGGATTTTTTTTCTGCTGAACCGGGATCGCTTGATCCCAGAACGAATCCCGGTGGAATGGAAAGGTCTATGTTGGCTCCGGCGAGATCCACCTCATTAAGATTTTCATAATTGATTTCCATGCTTAATTCTTCTCCGCTGGAAATTTCTCCGGAAGATTTCATTGATACGACCACCTGCTTTTCATCGAAGGAATTCTGGCCTTTATTATAGGAATAGTATGCCAATGCAATAAGACCGACAAAAAAAATAAAAGCAACTATCGCGGCAATTTTTTTTGTGTTGCGGTTTTTCTTCGGGCTTTCCGGAAATATATCTTCAACGTCGCGAGATGCTCCCCTTTTTCCGGTATTCCCCAGATAGTTTTTGATATTTTCTTCCGTCTGTTTGTTTATTATGCTTTCCGGCATACTGCTTTGTTTCTTATTTATACATTTACTATACAATAACCACAGTCGAAAGTCAAAATATGCGCCGTAAGCAAAATCAACCCCATTAATAAGCTTTATACGGCAGGTCTATCCGGTTTTTTCGCATAATACTTTTCCGTGATCCGACTTTGAAAAAAAATTGGAATCTATTGACATTTCCCATGAAATAGATTAAAATTGCCGTGTTGAAGATGGAGATTGCAAATGGAAAATATTAAGCTCTAAGGGGAAAATAATGCATGTTTCGATCACGCCAGAAATAATAGGACACATCGGGGGGATGCCAATTACAAACACACTCATCACGTCGGTCATCGTAACGCTGGTTTTGGCCATTATTTTTTTTCTTGCGACAAGGAACATAAAAGATGTTCCCAGGGGACTGCAAAATCTCGTTGAACTCATCATCGAATCCCTTTTCAACATGATAGACGGCGTAACCGGAAACAGGAAACAGACCTATCAGTTCTTTCCGCTGGTCGCCACTATTTTTATTTTCATCATCACTTCCAATTGGCTGGGGCTGCTTCCGGGTTTTGGATCATTGGGATTTTATGAAGCGGCAAAAGAAGGCGCGTCGGAAGAAGGGCGTGCTGTTTTTGTTCCGCTGCTCAGATCTGCGAACAGCGATCTCAATACGACCCTTGCAATTGCAATAACGTCGGTTGTCGCAGTGCAGATCGCAGGAATTGCCGCATTGGGAGTTTTCAAATATGGAAAAAAATTCATAAATTTCAGCTCTCCGATCAATTTTTTCGTAGGCATATTGGAACTCGTAAGCGAAATATCGAAAATGATCTCCTTCTCTTTCCGACTTTTCGGAAATGTATTCGCGGGAGAGATTCTTCTGGTTGTTATCATGACACTTGCACCGTTCATCGCTCCGCTTCCTTTTTTCGCACTCGAACTTTTCGTAGGATTCATCCAGGCTCTGGTCTTTTCAATGCTTACTCTTGTATTCCTTAAAACGGCAGTGACGGCTCACGTGGAACACTAAATAAATTTATATATAATTAATTCAATTAATAAAGAAAAACATGGAAGTAGATTCAGCAAAACTAATAGCAGCAGCTCTCGCGATCGGACTTGGAGCACTGGGCCCCGGTCTTGGCATCGGTATTCTGGGCGGAAAAGCCATGGAAGCCATCGGAAGAAATCCTGAAGCTTCGGGAAAGATCCAGAGCGCAATGATCCTGGCGATCGCATTTGCGGAAGCAATCGCGATCTATGCTCTAGTCGTTGCCCTTATCATCAAATTCGTTTAATGAGCTCGAGGGGGAGGAATACTCCCCCTCTTAGCTTGTTTTGGCCCTTTGTATAATTATATGGCGAAGAATTGTTGATGCACGCGGAATAGGATGAGTTTTAGAATGCCGATTATAATTTCCAATTGTCAATGATCAATTATCAATAAATTTCCAATGTTCAATTGTTCCAATAGCAAACCTTATATAATTGAATATTGTAAATTGAGATTTGATTGAAAATTGTGAATTGAAAATTGATAATTTCGTGTTCTGAATGTTTGTTTTGATTTTTTATTTTAAAATGAAATAGTGCTTAATAACAGTAATAATAAATATATATGTCCGAAATATTCGAAAAATTGGGAATAGACGCAAAGCTCCTTATCTCGCAGATCGTAAATTTCATGCTACTTCTCATTATCCTGCAATATGTGGCCTATAAACCCATACTGAAAATGCTCAGGGAAAGAACCGAAAAGATAGACAAGAGCCTGAAGCAGGCGCTGAAGATCGAAGAGGAACTGAAAAATACGGAAGAAACAAAGCTTTCCGAGATCAAGAAAGCAAAAGAAGATGCCCAGAAGATCATCAAAGAAGCGCACGAAACAGCGGAGAAAAAATCCCTTGAGGCTATAGAAAAAACGAAAGAAAAAACGAAAGAAATAGTCGAAAAGGCAAAACTCGAGATCAAGGCGGAAAAAGACAATACCATAAGAGAAGCGAAAAAAGAGATCGTACAGCTTTCCATCGAGATCGCGAAAAAAGTCATCGGAGACAGTATTGACGAAGAGAACGAAAAAAAATCCATCAACGAAACATTGTCCAAGATAAAATAACCGAAATAGCCCAATAATATGAAAATCACGCCAAAACAATATGCACTGAGCCTTTATGAATCTACGCAGAATTGCGATAAGGATGAGATCTCGAAAAGGATCTTGAGCTTCATAGATGTCTTAAGAAAGAACAATGATCTGTCGCAGACAAACAAGATCATACAATACTACTACCAGCACTATAGGCAGGTGAAAAATATAACCAAGATCGAGATAAAAAGCAGCGAAAAGCTCGGGCCCAATATCATAAGCAAGATCCTGGAGAAATTCAATAAGCAGGTGGAGATCGAGGAAAAGATAGACCCCGCGCTTATCGGAGGAGTTGTCATCAGGATTAATGACAATATTCTCATAGACGGAAGCATAAAGAGAAAGCTTGAAGATATCAAAGAAAAATTGGCATAAATAATGATAATTTTATTTTTTAAACGCAAATAAATGAACAGCCATATAATTGAAACGCTGAAAAAGGAAATCGCAAAAACAAAGCTCGATACTCAGCTTGAGAAAGTCGGCCAGGTCATAAAGATCAGCGACGGAGTAGCGACGCTCAGCGGGCTCACCGACGCCATGAGCGGAGAACTTCTCGAATTCCCGGGAAAGATCTTCGGAGTTGCATTGAATCTCGAAGAAGATTCTGTCGGCGCCATGATCCTCGGAGACTATCTCAAGATAAAAGAAGGAGACACAGTGAAAAGCACGGGAAGGATACTCGAGGTGCCGGTCGGGAAAAATATGATCGGCAGGGTCGTCAACGCACTCGGCCAGGCCATCGACGGAAAAGGCGAAATAAAATCCGACAAGTTCTATCCGGTTGAAAAAACAGCTCCCGGAGTCATCAAGAGAAAATCAGTCAACACTCCGCTTCAAACAGGCATAAAAGCCATCGATTCCATGATCCCGATCGGAAGAGGCCAGAGAGAACTGATCATCGGAGACAGACAGACGGGAAAAACCGCCATTGCGATCGACACTATAATCAATCAGAAAGGCAAGGATGTTATCTGTATCTATGTTGCCATCGGACAGAAAGGATCCAAGATCGCCAAGATCGTAGCAAAACTGGAAGAAAGCGGCGCAATGGATCACACAGTTGTCGTTCTTGCGAGCGCTTCAGATCCGGCATCGATGTCATTCATCGCTCCCTATGCGGGATGCGCGATCGGAGAATATTTCATGGACCAGGGAAAAGACGCGATGATCATTTATGACGACCTGAGCAAACACGCATGGGCGTACAGGCAAGTGTCGCTGATCCTCCGCAGGCCCCCGGGAAGAGAAGCATATCCGGGAGATATATTCTATCTGCATTCAAGGCTCCTTGAGAGAGCTTCAAAATTGGATGAAAAATATGGCGGCGGTTCGCTTACGGCACTTCCGATAATCGAAACACAGGCGGGAGACGTCAGCGCCTACATTCCGACCAACGTCATCTCCATCACCGACGGACAGATATTCCTTGAGACCGATCTCTTTTATCAGGGAATAAGGCCCGCCATAAATCCGGGAATATCCGTTTCCAGGGTGGGATCCAGCGCGCAGACCAAAGCCATGAAGAAAGTTGCCGGAAAGCTCAGGCTGGAACTGGCTCAGTTCAGAGAACTGGCGGCATTCGCTCAATTCTCCAGCGATCTGGACAAGGAAACAAAGGACAAGATCGAAAGAGGAAAAAGGCTTACTGAAGTTCTGAAACAGACGCAATACAGTCCCCTTTCCATGGAACAGCAGGTTGCGATCATTTTTGCGACGATCAATGGCTATCTCGATGACGTCGAAGTTGAGAAAGTGAAAGAATTCGAAAGATCCCTGCTCGAATATCTGAATGAGAAGAACAGCGATATCATCAAAAAGATCGCAGCCGATAAAGATCTCAGCGAAGAAACCGTGGGCAAGCTGAAAAGCGCCATTGAGGAATTCAAGAAGAAATTCATCTGAACCCCATTCTTTGTTAAAATGTCAGTATGCTAAAATGTTAAAATGATTTATGCAGTCAACCCGACAGATCAGAAGACAAATACAATCGATAAAAAGCACTTCACAGATCACGAAAGCGATGCAGATGGTGGCTGCGTCCAAGATGAGAAAAAGCCAGGAAACGGCGCTTATGGCAAGACCGTATGCGCAAGCTGCACTGAAACTGCTTGAGAATGTCAGTGAATCGGTCGAGCCCAAACAGCATAGCCTCCTGGAGAATAGGGACGTCAAAAATGTGTGCATACTTGTCGTCTCTTCGGACAAAGGTCTTTGTGGCGGACTGAACAGCAATGTCATCAGAGAGACGCTAAAGATCATGGAGCAGCATAAGAGCAAAAACATCTCGCTGATCACTGTTGGAAAAAAAGCTGAGAACTATTTCAGAAAAACCAAGAAAATTTCCGCTTCTTTTTCCGGCTTCGGGGATACGATCGAACTCAAGGAGACTCTCCCGCTTTCAAGGGTATTATTGGATGATTTCACAAGCAATAAATATGACAAGATCGTTGCCGTATATACCAATTTCGTTTCCACATTGAAACAGGAAGCGAAAGTAAAGAAGCTTCTCCCGATAACAAAAAGAAGCATAGAGGAAACGATCGAAGAAATCGAAGACATGGCCATTAAAAATAATAATGGAGAGAAAAATGGCGGAAACGGCATCGAATACAAATTCGAGCCTTCAGCCGATGAGGTGCTTTGCAGGCTCCTTCCTAATCTCGTTGAAACGCAAGTTTATCATATCGTGCTGGAATCGAATGCTTCGGAACACAGCGCAAGGATGGTGGCAATGAAAAGCGCGACCGATAACGCCCGGGAAATACTCGGCGACCTGAAACTTTCGTATAACTATATCAGGCAGCAGAAGATCACGCAGGAAATAAGCGAAATATCGGCAGGCGTGGCGGCGCAGGAATAAGCCACCGGATCTGCTTTGTGGCTCTAAGTCTGTTCTAATGAAACAACTCGCATTCCGACAATCGTTCAGATATAATTCAAAAATTAAAAATCAAAATGCAAAATTGCAATGTAAAATTAAAAATTATTAAAGTTTTGATTTTTGGAATGTAATTTTGATTTTTGATCTTTGAACTTTGATCTACCCGCAATAAATATGGTCAAATCCCAAAACAACTAGTGATAATTCTTATAAATCTTAATATGTTAATATAAATTTACCATGAACACAGGAAAAATAGTACAAGTGATCGGCGCAGTGGTTGATGTTGAATTCCAGAATCAGCTTCCTGCAATTTATAATGCGATCAAGACAAAGACATCCGACGGAAAGGAGCTCGTTCTTGAAACAGTCCAGCATCTCGGGGCAAACAGGGTCAGAACCGTATCCATGGGTTCCACGGACGGGCTTCAGAGAGGAACTGCCGTTGAAGATACGGGAGCTGCTATTTCCGTTCCGGTCGGAGAAGAAGTTCTTGGAAGAATGTATGATGTCCTCGGAAATCCGATCGATGAGATCATGGGCGGAAAAACCCCGAAAAAAAGATACTCTATCCACAGGAAAGCTCCGGATTTCGTGAGCCAATCTACTAAGACGGAAATATTCGAAACCGGAATCAAGGTGATCGATCTTATCGCTCCCTTCACTAAAGGCGGAAAAGTTGGATTGTTCGGAGGAGCAGGAGTCGGAAAAACCGTCCTCATCCAGGAGCTCATCAGGAACATCGCGACCGAACACGGAGGGTATTCCGTATTTGCGGGAGTCGGAGAAAGAACCAGGGAAGGAAACGATCTTTATCATGAAATGAAAAACAGCGGAGTGCTCGCAAAGACGGCTCTTGTTTTCGGACAGATGAACGAAGTTCCGGGCGCAAGACAAAGAGTAGGGCTTTCGGGACTGACGATCGCCGAATATTTCAGGGACGAAATGAAGAAAGACGTTCTTTTGTTCATAGATAATATCTTCCGTTTCACTCAGGCAGGATCTGAAGTCTCAGCCCTGCTCGGACGCATGCCTTCTGCCGTAGGATATCAGCCGACACTGGCCCAGGAAATGGGAGAATTACAGGAAAGGATCACATCGACCGACAAAGGTTCCATCACTTCCGTTCAGGCGGTCTATGTTCCGGCTGACGACCTCACTGATCCCGCTCCGGCAACGACATTCGCTCACCTCGATTCGACCGTCGTACTTTCAAGGGCGCTCGTTGAACTTGGAATATATCCCGCAGTAGATCCTCTGGAATCGACATCTACGGTCCTAGATCCGAATATTGTCAGCGAAGAACACTATAAGGTTGCGCGAGAAGTCCAGAAAGTCCTGCAAAGATATAAAGACCTCCAGGATATCATCGCCATTCTGGGAATGGAAGAGCTTTCAGCTGAAGACAAACTGACTGTTTCAAGAGCAAGAAAGATCCAGAAATTCCTTTCACAGCCGTTCTTCGTCGCCGAAGTGTTCACGGGAACTCCGGGAAAATACGTTCCGCTCTCCGAAACGATAAAAGGATTCAGGGAAATATTAGATGGCAAGCATGACGATAAGAGCGAAGGGGCTTTCTATATGAAAGGCGGGATTGACGAGGTTGGAAAATAAAAAAGAGTGATGTTGATCACTCAAGATAATATTTTTCATAGACATCCGCAGACCATCTGAAAGACTCCCCTATCGAATGCAAAGACAGCACCCTGCATATCTGTGTTTCATTGCTTTTAATGAATTCCAGAAGCTTGCTTATCTCATCTTTACTGAAATTGTCCAGATCCGGAGTGCTGCGTTTTGCCAATCTTGACATACCCGGAATAAAATTGCACATGATACCTATGTTTTCACGAAGACAGATGCCGCAATCTTTCACTATTATGAGCCACTGATTAATATTACCCTTCTTATACAGCACAGCCTCCTTCAGCTCAAACATGGCTATGAAATTTGCGAGTTCAGATCTCTCGTCTGCGATTTTTCTCCTTTCTTCACCCTTCTGTATCTTGAATCCATTATATTCTTCCTTTCTCGACGTTAAATCTGCCATATTTTTCCTCCACTCAAATATTAGATACTTTTACAGCCTGTGTCAAGCATCAAGAGATGCGCCATCAAGTTTAAATGCTAATATGATATTATGAAAATTAAATTGAAAATAATAACCCCGGAAAAGATCGCATATGAAGGAGAGGCTGATCAAGTTACGATACCGACGCATGACGGAGAAATAACCGTGCTTGCAAACCACATACCTCTCGTCAGTTCCATGAAACACGGCGAACTAATCGTTAGGAACGACGGAAAAGACATCTTTCTGGCAGTATATAACGGTTTTATCGAGATAAAGAAAAACGAGATGGTCATAATGACGGATATTGCGGACAGGATCGCAGAAATAGACGAGCAGAAAGCGGAAGAGGCAAGAAGGAAGGCTGAAGAACTCCTAAAGACGAAAGATATGCTCTCGGACGTTGCCTTTGCCGATGCGACTGCAGCACTGGAAAAATCATTGGCAAGACTCAAGGTTGCCAGAAGGAAAAAGCATTGATCGGAAAATAACAACAGTAATGACGATAAAAGAGGCGCTTAAGTCAGCGACAGATAGGCTGAGATCCAGTAATTCCCCTTCCGCATATCTTGATGCGGAAGTTTTACTTTTGCATGCGCTTAGAAGAAAGAAAGATGTTCGCGATAAAAGCTGGGTCTATATCAACAGTAATTACGATCTCTCAAGAAAAGAAGAGGCGTCGTTCTTCGGTTTTATAAGCAGAAGATGTCTTCATGAGCCGGTGGCTTATATCATCGAGAAAAAAGAATTCTATGGATATGACTTTTATGTGAACGAAAATGCCCTTATTCCGCGTCCTGAAACGGAAATGATAGTAAGCGAGGTATTGGAAACGATCAGATCGAAAAAGGAATGCGGTTGTAAATTCGACCTGTTGGATATCGGCACAGGATCCGGATGCATAATCATAAGCGTCTTGAATGAACTTGCCAAGACACATCGGCAAAAACTGGTCCATTCAGCGATCGCTAATGATATTTCAAAAAAAGCGATCGAGGTGGCGGAAAGAAACTCAAGAAAATACCGTTTAAATAAAAAAATAAGGTTCATTTGCGAAGACTTTTCCGATATGCTCAGGGATAAGGATCTTATCGACCGCTCAAGAAGATTAATAATCACAGCGAATCTCCCTTATATAAGAACCGACGGATATGATAGACTTCTCAGCAGCGTCAAATATGAACCCAGATCTGCCCTGGTTGGAGGGAAGGATGGCCTAAAATTCATAACAAAGCTCATAAATAATGTCGCGAAGCTTAAAAAGAATGCCAATAGCGACATAATCATGTTTATTGAATCGGATCCCGAACAGATAAACATCATCAAAAAACTAGCGCGCGGATCATTACCGGACAGTGAAAGTGTCATTCTGAAAGACCTGAGCAAGAAAAGAAGGTTTGTAAAGATCGAACTGAAAAATGATAGACAATGCAAATAACATAAAACACGACCCAATTCAAATGATCGTGTTTTATTTTTATATGCAACAAAAACTTAAACTATCTTTTTTTCTTCTTTGATGCTTTTCTCTTTACAGTTCTTCTCTTGGTAGTTTTTTTCTTTGCAGCTTTTTTCTTCTTCGTTGCCACTTGAAACCACCCCCTTCCTTTTTTGTTTAATGATAACCAATCTCATATGACGAGATCGATAGACATATTATTTTGTTTATATTTTTATTATACATGATATTATAATTAAATGCAATAATATGCAAGATCCATGCGCTGAATCGCAACATATCGATGCAGAAAACACTGTTATAAGAAAAACTTTCTGGGATATTTTTCCAACTGCCTCAGACTCAAGGCGTTGATCTTCGCATCGGATCATAATTGGCGATAGACCTGGTCTGGCTTGAAAAATTATTCCGCTTTCCCCTTTTTTACTCTTATCTTAGCTAAATTCTTGCCTCATAGCCCGAATTGTGATAGTATTTCAATATAACGAAAGGTGATCTTTAATAATTAAATTCCTTAAGAAAGGGGGTGAAATAAATGCAGGAAACAGAAATCGATATAATAAGCACTGATGAACCGGGAATGGTAGAAAAAATAAAGAATTGGGCTTACGACAACTGGCAGACCATACTTGTCGTGCTGATAGTCCTGATAGTAGGCATGAGCGCATATAATTACAATCAGAATGGAACCGCCTTGGAAGAGAAAAACAGCTCTGCAGTCGCCGGTAAAGATGATAGTTCATCGAATGGCAATGAAAACACAGTCGTGGCAGAAAACACCGACACTGCCGATAAAAACGAAGGCACGGAAGCTTCAGCGGAAACAAAGGACCAAAACAATGCATCCGCGGAAGATTCATCGGTTTTGACGAACAGCACGGAAAACGTAAATACCGAAAGTAATACAGTTACATCGGCTATAGACGATAGCGGTAAAAAATATACAGTAACGGCCGTCAAGGGAAATGGAATAACACACCTGGCAAGAAAGGCTCTCGGTGAATACTTGAAGGAAACGGGACAGGGATCGGATCTTACTCCTGAACACAAAATATACATAGAGGACTATATTCAGAACAGAACCGGCAATCAGAAAGTTTCAGTGGGACAGCAGCAATCCTTCTCTGAAAGCCTTATCACGGATGCAATTTCAAGTGCTAAAACTCTTTCGCCAAAATCGTTGGAAAATCTGCAAAAATACATAAAATGAAACGCACTTTAATTTAGAAAACAACGCATTAACATAAATAAACATAAACGCGCGCTAAGACAAAACAAAAAAGAAACCGGCAGTGATCAAAACTGCCGGTTTCTTCTTATATAAAAGCCATAAAGGCTAATCCAGCTCCTTTGAATACAGATCGGCATATAACATAACCCTGTCCGGATAGAAGAACAGATTCTTGCGTCTCCAGCTTCCTCCGCCAAGATATTGTCCGGCGGCTTCATATTCCGCATCATAGCTCCCGGTCGTAACTCCCGATACTTTTGAAAGCTTGGTCGCCATTGCAGCCATTGCGTCCGTAAGGTCCCATGGATTCGGCGGATAATGTCCGGATATTTCGCTCACCTCTTCTTCATGCGCCAGCCATGTGGTCGGTATGAATTGAGCAGGACCCATGGCGCCTCCGCACCCGTAGTTAGGCTCCTTTGAAACATTAACGGAATCAGGTTCTATGCCGAGTTTGTTTACGATCTCGAAATATGCATTCCTTTCGTCCTCCGCCCTTTTAATATAATATTTTTTTCGGGACGCGGTTTTCGCGATCTTCGAAATCCTCAAATAGCACTGATACATATCGTCATTCCAGTTCCCCGTACCGACATTGACACCCATATCGGATTCAACCTTGAGTATTCCCAGCAGAAACGCCGGGCGGACACCGATCCTGGCTCCGATATATTTTGCAGCCGCAAATGCATCGGAAAACTTTATTTTACTTCCCATGATCTGAAGATCATGCAGCTTTGCTTTCAGAGAAGGCAATATATTTTTGTTCTCTTCCAGGATCTGCTGGAATTTCTTTTCCTGTCCTTTTGTGACCTCGAGAAGTTCCGCTTTCTGTTTTTTCAACTCTTCAAAATTATTATTCTGTTTCGTCTTTATGCCTATGAGTTCCTGATGCTGCAATTGCTCTTCTTCCAGCTCCCCTTCTTTGATCCCCAGATCGTCTTTTTCTTTCTTCAGGGCGGTTATTGTGTCGTATATCTTGCTTTCCATGGCCTCTGTCGAATTGAATTCATTGAAAAAATCAGATATGTTTTCTCTGGTAAGAAGCGTTTCAAAAATTGAATCCTGGTCATAAACATATAAAAGCTTTATATACTCTTTCAGGATCTCCTTATTTCTGATTATCCTGCTCTCACTGTCCACTATTTTGTTTTTTGTATCTTCGATCCCAAGCTCTATCTCTTCTATCCTTAGTTTCGTTTCCTTCACCTCCAGCTCATTCTTTTTTATATTGTTCTCGTATATGGCCATATCCGTTTTGAGCGACCTTGCCTTTTTCTGTTGCGCTTTGATCTCGACGGTATAATTGCTGATCTTTGACTGAACATCCTTGATCTCCTGTCTAACCTTGTCCATAGATTCGTTTATTTCATCCAAATTCACCGATGCCGCATCCGAACCGCTTTCTTCCGCTTCCGCCTGCAAGACCGATGTTCTTCCGACAAGCAACGTTATAGACAGAATAAACACAAGAAAACCGCACAACAAAATAGTTCTGCGGCTTCCTGACAATATCAATACTTTGATTTTTAAACCTATTTTCATGGATATTTGGGATATGGGTATATCTCTTGAATTATCCTTTCTTCTCCTTTTTCTTTTCTTCAGGAGCAGGCGCTTCCGCTTCAGCTTCTTCGCCTTCCTTCTTCTCCTTAGCTTCCACCTTCTCAACAGCTTCAACATTCTCTTCAACTTTTCCTTCAAGTTCTTCCATTTCCTTGTCGCTTCTTGGCGGCATCACAGTCACAACCACATTATCGATACCGGTCAGAACCTCGATCTTATCGGAAATTCCAAGATCCTTTACCCTGATCGCATCATTCAGCTTTTCAAGCTTTGAGAGATCAACTATGATCTCATGCATAAGATCTCCGGGAAGACACTTTATTTCGATCTTGTCGTGCACCTTTGCGATTATTCCTCCCTCATTCTTCACCGCAAGAGATTCACCCACAAACTTGATCGGTATTTTTGCCGTGATCTTCTGATCCATCCTGACCTGATACAGATCAAAGTGAATTATAGCGCCCGAAAGAGGGTCCACTTGGAAATCGCTGATGACGATCTTTCCGACGTCCTTTCCTCCGACCTTAAGGTCGACAAGCGTGCTTTCTCCGGCTTTCCTAAAAGTACTTCTAAAATCTTTTTCTTTGATCTTAATAGCGACATTCTTTGACTTGGGTCCATAAACGATTCCGGGAATGTATCCGCTATTCCTGGTCTTGCTCGGTTTCTCATCCTTGAGATCCCTTACCTCCGCTGACATTGTTAAATTTTCCATACTATTATCCTTTTTAAATATTTAAATTAATTTTATTTGCATTCTTCCAAAAATCTATGCATCTCCAGAACATCGTCATAATCAATACTGTTTCCGCTGATCCTCTCGATATCATCCTCAACGATATCAGTCATGGTGCTTACGGAAGTTATCCCGAGAGCCCCCGTCATTATGACCATCATAAGCGAGCTTTTACATTGCGTGCAATTCATATATAAAGTTATCAGCCCCTCTTTCTTCTCTATGATCCTAATGTTGTCTTTCTCATACTTAAAATCGCACATCGGGCACTTGCTCATAATCTGCAAATTCGGCATTTGATTTGATTTTGACATTTGTTTGTATATGGTTTATTAGCTATCAATAGGGCTAATATATGCAACGAACTACGCAAAAAACAGCTTTATTTGCCTTATATTGCAACATATCTATATTAATATAGGATTCCAATAATGTCAATATTATGCGCCATTATCGGTTAATTTGATTTTAGCAAATATTACCGAAATATGCAATTCAATAACTATAGGTAAATTATACATTTATACGGCATAATTCTGAATTTAAGAGGCCTTGACAGACACATTCTAATCATTATAATTAATAATTATATCAGAAAGAGGAGAGAATCGGTATTAACAGAAAAAACAAAAATAAACACAGAAAGTACAAAAAACGGGTCAAGCCCGTGTTTTTGTTTATCCTGATCCTAATTCTTGTCATCTGCAAAAAATTCATAATACGACAGGATCCACACCGAGCCCAAAATGATCCAGAAAATAAGCTCTTCTATGGGAAATCGCAATCTTGAAATGCCCACCAAGCCCACAAATTTCCCCTCATTGAATTCCCATTGATTCGCGTACAGGCCTGACAATTCAAAAAACAGAAAAAGCGGTGAGAAGTAAGCAACTGTCGCAAAACACTTTTTCCGAAGCGCAGGAAAAAATGATAAGACAAGAACAAGCGGAATTAATGCGACTATGATGCCGCCTTTTAAATAGAAAAATTCAATATGAAGCATCTCCGGATCGATCTTTAGGATCAAAAAAAAGACAGCCAGCAAAGAATTGAACAGCAAAACCATATATACGATACTCTTTGGCAATCCATCCCCCTCTTTGCCATGATCCAAAAAATATTCGTAAAATATGACTATAAGATATACAAAAAAGAATGCCCAAATAAAATCCTCATAAGGCACCACTCCGAAAAGCCTTGAATCGAAAACCGTAACCGGTACGAACCAGGATTTGTCCAGTACGGCCATATAATCCAAGAATGTTGTCAGTGGTACAGTGAACAGCAATGAAAAAAGCGCGCTTTTTTTCACTAATCCCATTCTCCTGCAAGACAGATAGCAGGATGGCAATCCGAAAAACAACAATGTCGAAATCAAAAAATTAGTTCGCAGTAAAACAGTAGTGAAAGATGCAAGTACTGCAAAAAAGGCCAAGATTGTCAGGTCGAAACTATGCTTCCCGCTCCTTGCCATAATAGTATGGATGCTAATTTTTATATTTTATCCGCTTTCAATGCATTTCTGGCGATAACTCTGTCATCCCAGGGTATTTTCTTGTCCCCGACCACCATGAACTGCTCGGCTCCTTTGCCGGTAATAATAACCATATCTCCCATGGCCGCCATTTTTATCGCTCTTTCGATCGCTTCCGATCTATCATATATCCTGAACAGATCTTTGCCCGCCTTCTTATTCCTTATGCCGGACAGGACCTGATCCATTATCTTCTCGGGATCTTCACTGTACGGATCTTCGTTGGTAACGATCACAACGTCCGCATATTCATCGGCAAGCTTCCCAGCTTTTGCTCTATACGATGCATCCCTGTCGCCGGTCCCGCCAAGAACTGCAATAAGCCTGTTTCTGACGTATGGCTTAACTGCGGAATAAACGCTTTTCAGCGAATCCGGAGAATGAGCATAATCCACGATCACATCGAAGTTCTGTCCTTCCGCGATCTTTTCAAGGCGTCCGGGAACCTCTTTTACGGACTCAAGTCCGGATTTTAT
>Ga0172379_10005464_pt1 | contig 17757 bp, 12 predicted proteins | sample GrowelOW334metaG_FD_119756 | JGI IMG/M metagenome (GOLD analysis project Ga0172379, IMG submission 119756) | Groundwater microbial communities from an aquifer near a municipal landfill in Southern Ontario, Canada - Groundwater well OW334 metaG | ecosystem: Environmental > Aquatic > Deep... | reverse complement strand
TCTCTATGCCTCGCCATCGGAAGCGAACGAGGCTGGACCGAGGCGGAAGTCGAGCTGCTCCGCGAGCGCGGCTTTATAATAGCCTCGCTCGGAGACCGCGTTTTAAAAACAGAGACGGCAACCCTGGCCGCCGTCTCCATACTGCTCGGAAAAATGGGGCTGATGTAACGCTTTTAGAGCCGCTCGACGAAGGCTCCCAAGAATTTCGCAAAGTCCTTCGCCGATAACTTTACCTGCTCCTCCCATGAACGACGGGCTTGTCGGTCCGCATTGTCGCTAACCGCTCTTAGCGCGATGAACTCCTTATGCGCGCGGTAGCGACAAATCTTGGCGGCCGCGGCGCTCTCCATATCGCAAAGCCGCGCGCCGGTATGCTCGCGAAGATTTCGCGCCAAGGCTGGATCAGCGATAAAAGAATCGCCCGTCGCGGTGCGGCATTCCCTCGTTTCGAGCCCGACCGCCGCGGCCGCCCCCTGGACTAGCGTAACGAGCTCGGCCCCGGCGCTCTGGATTATAGAGCCATCCATGCAGGCGTAGGGGGTCACGCCCGGCTCGAACCAAAGCGCCGAGCAATCCATGTCGCGTTCGATGAACTCGGAGCAAATCCAGATAGAACCCAGGTTTTCGTCGGAGAGCCCTCCCGATGTGCCCATGCCGAGCATGAGATCGCAGTCATCCAACATGCGTGCGACGGCATAGGCGGCGAAAACCTTCCCCACGCCAGAAACGGCGAGAACAATGGGACGAGAACCGGAGCGATAAAACCCCGGCTCTGTTTCCGACCAGGCCCAGCACTCGTCCAAGAGTATACGTGAAGCCTCGTCGGCTACGGCTATCAATACCCCTAATCGACGCATATAGGCTCCTCGATCCTAATCTAGACCTTGAGAAGTCGCTTCAATTCGGCGACGTTCGACGCGAATTCCGCGCATGCGGCCTCGATCGGAGCCGGCGTGGACATATCGACGCCCGCCACTTTGAGGGCTTCTATCGGGAAGCGAGATCCGCCCGACTTAAGGAAAGCGAAATAATCGGCCTTTTCCTTCGCGCCGCCGCCAAGAACTCGCTTCGAGAGCGCGATACTCGCGGAAATGCCGGTCGCGTATTTATACACATAGAATGCGCTATAAAAATGCGGAATCCGTAGGCCCTCGAGATCGGAAACATCCTCGAGCACCATCGCCGGACCGAAGTATTTGACGAGCAGCTTTCGGTACTCCGCCCTGAGACTATCCACGGTCAGCGGCTCTCCCGCCTCGAGCATCTCGTGAGTCTTGCGTTCGTATTCCGCGAACATGGTCTGCCGGAAAAGGGTCGCGAGGAGATCGTCTATCTTGTTGCACATAAGCGAAGCCTTGACCTCGTCGTTCGCCGCCTTCTCGTACATGCTCTTGAAAAGCAGCTGCTCGTTGAAGGTGCTCGCCACCTCGGCTTCGAAAATAGTGTAATTGTAGGAAAGGAAGGGATTCGAGGCGACCGAGTAATACGAATGCATCGAATGGCCGCCTTCGTGGGCCAGGGTGAACACGTCGCGCAGGACGTCTGCCTTGTAGTTCATGAGGATGTAGGGCTCGCCGTGGAAGGTGCCATAGGAAAAGGCGCCCGAGCGCTTGCCCTTGTTCTCGTAACGATCCACCCATGTGCCCATGAGACCGCCCCGGAGGGTGTTCACATAGTCGGAGCCGAGCGGGGCGAGGGCTTCGGTTATCAAGTCCACCGCTTCCTGGTAGCTGTGCTCGGCCTTGGCTTCGTTCACGAGGGGCACATAAACATCGTAATGCCTGAGCTCGTCGAGCTTGAGGGCACGCTTGCGAACCTGGTAATACTCATGGAGGGAGCCGAGGTTGGCGGTAATCGTGCCGACTAGATTATCATATACCGCCACGGGCACGTCGTCGGGGAAGAGCGCACCGGCGCGCGCCGAGGAAAAATTCCTTACTTTGGCCTTATAGACATCGAGCTTGGCCGAACCGGAAAACAAGGAGGCTATGGTATTCTTGTGGGATTCGTAGCCTTTATAGAATTGGAAATATGCCTTCTTCCTGAGTTCCCTATCGGGATTTCTCAAAAAGGAGGAGAACGAGGACTGGGAAAGCGGTCGTGGGCCTTCGGGGGTATCGACGCTGCCAAAATCGATATCGACATTCGTGAGCACGGAATACGCGTCTTCAGGCGTTTGATTCGCCTCGGCTTGAAGCGCGAGGAGCCGCTCTTCGCCTTCGGTGAGCACATGAGGCTTGAAGCGAAGGATTTTCTGAAGGAATACGAGGTAATCGGCGAAACGCGAATCGGCGAGGCATCCCTTCACGAAAGACTCGGGAATAGCCTGAATTTCCGGCACGAACCATGCCCACGCGCCTTGGGAGCGCGTCGCGGCCATCATATAGCGGGAAAAACGTCCACGGGAATCGGTATTGCCCTCGTCCTCGGTCTGACGCAGGTAGGCATAAACACCGATCCGTTCCTCGAGAGCCCCGATTTCAGCATTGAATGCCAAGCAGTCCAGGAAGGCTTCCCGAGAACTGCCGAGAGTGCCCTTGAAAGAAGCTATTTTTTCAATACGGCCCTCGAATTTTTTTAACGCGGCTTCCCACTCGCTTTCGCTGTGGAAAAGCTTCTCGAGATTCCAGAGATCGGCGGGCGGCATATTCGAGCGAGCGGGTATTTCTTGAGCGTTCAATTGTTCCTCCGTAGTTTCGATCCGATAAAAACCTGGTGAATCGCTCCAGTATAGCCAGCTTTTCCTCATCGATAAAGGCGCTCCGATACTTTTTTCACGGAATGGATTTCTCAAGCCGCGCGCCGTCGCCTGGTGGCCACCGCTTGGTAGCCGCCTCGATGCCGGCGTCTCAGCCCGAGGCGATCGAGGAAGCCAGCGCGTCGAGAAAAGAGCTCATGAGGGTGAAGGCTTGGGCTTCGGCCAGGGCTGTACCGTCGTTCACGCTATGTAAATAGCCCCATGTCTCGGGCGATGGTCCTCCATAAGCCAGGGCTTCGGCCTCCGCGCGGGGCAAAAGACTCAAGGCTACGGCCGGAAGCCCCCCAAGCGTGAAACCAAGGTCGTCGGACCAGGGCAGAAGCAGCCTCGCCGGCGGCTCGATGGAAGCTCGGCGAGAAGCCGCGTCACAGAGGGCATAGAGACGATAGAGCCCCTCGGCGGGCAATGCTCGTTTTGCTTCTTCGTCGACACTAGCTTCAACGGCCTTGGAACGCGCTAAACGCCCGCGCTCGGCGAGCCCCGCGGAAGCGGTGGACAGAATAAGCCGATCACCACGGCCGGTAACGTCGAGAACGAGAACCGGCGGCGCCTCTCCGCCCAGAGCCTGCCTGAGGCCGCGAGCCAGGGCGTAGGAGCCCTGCGAAAGAGGTCCCTCGGCAGAAGGCGCTTCTTCGCCATCGGTAAATAAAAGCGCGATGCCCCTGCCCAAGCCTGCCTGGGATAGGCGCGCTCCGAGATCGGCTAGTTGGAGGCAGGCGCAGGCGTTGTCTAAAACGCCCGGGCTTCCCGGAAAACGGTCGTAATGCGCGGCGAAAATGATGCGAACGGGGCCTCCCCCCGGCCTTACGAATAGGTGACGCCTGCCCGCGAGCGGGAGAACGTTGTACTCGAGCCTTCGCGAGGCGAGCATACCCGCAAGCGCCACCAGCCGATCGGCTTCGGCGGATACGAACCTGAGAAAATCCGCTTCGAACTGGTATAAAGGCCGGAGCGGCGGATTAGAACCCGCAAGGCCCGGCTTATAGCTCGCCATTGCCCGGACTAAGCCCCAAGGTCCCGGTCCTGGGCGTCGCGGTCGATCCTCGAATCACCAGCTCGGTTTCGAGAATGCGAGGAGCGGCCGGCCTCCCCTCGAGAATTTCGATGACTAGGGAAGCGGCTACTCGGCCTTTTTCGCTTCCTGGCTGCCTCACCGTCGTCAGAGGAGGAAAAGCGAGCGAAGCGGAAGCTAGATCGTCAAAGCCCGTGACGCTCAAGTCTCCCGGAATCGAGAACCCGAGCGTCCGGCATGCCTCATACACGCCGAAAGCGACGGCATCGGCCAGGGCGAGGATCGCCGTCGGAGCTTCCCCGCCGTGGAGAAGGCGGAGAGCCGCCTGCTGTCCCCCATCTAACGAGCATTCCACCGGGACCGTTTGAACGCCCGGGGATTCGAGGTCGAGATTATATTCCGACAGAGCTCGCGAAAAGCCGGCTAGCCTACGGTTGCTGACGAGCGAAAAGCGTTTTTCCGGCAGATTCAGGGTTTCCGGTTTGAGAGGAAGAATGGCGATGCGACGGTGCCCAAGCCCGAGTACATAACGCATGAGAGCGTAGGCCGCCGCCTCGTCGTCTATACCGATATTGACGGTGGATTCGGCCGCGGCCCCGTCTATGGTGACGAAGGGAATCCTGAGCCTATTGAGAAGCTCGACCACCTCGTGTCCAGGGCCTACCCCAATGGTCACTAATCCATCCACAAAAGCACGCCGAGCGGCCTCTATAATCCTGCCTTGAATCGGGGGCAAAATCACCAACGAAAACTCTCCAGTCTCGCAGGCTTCGCCAATGCCTCGGATTACTTCCCAAAGATAGGGATTTCGGAGCGCCTCGGCCGAAGCCTGCGGTAAAAGCAGGCCAAGAGCCCCGAGGCGTTTCGTGGTGAGCGTTCTCGCCACCGGATTCGGCACATAGCCGAGCTCGTGGACGATGGCCATAATCCGCTCGTAGGTCACCCGTGAGATGCGCGAGGGATCGTTTAGGGCGAAGGAAACGGTGGTCTTGGAAACTTCCGCGCGTTGCGCGATGTCTTTTATGGTCGGCCTCATCGTTTATGGGAACCCTTCATTTGATGGAACCGGCCACCATGCCTTTAATGATGTATTTCTGCGCGAAAAGGAACAGGACCACTATCGGGATCATCGCCATGAGGATCGCGGTCATGATGAGATCCCACTGCTTGACGTAAGCCCCCGCGAAATTGGATACGGCAAGGGGAATGGTCATGATCCGGTTGCCCTTCCCGAGCACGAGCAGGGGGAGCAGATAGTCGTTCCATATCCAGATGCCGTTGAGCACGAGGACCGTCGCGTGTATCGGTTTGAGAATCGGGAATATGATTTTGTAAAAGGTCTCCCATGGCTTGCATCCGTCAATTATCGCGGCTTCCTCGAGCTCGAGGGGAATGCTCTTGATAAATCCATGGAACATAAATATGGACTGCGACATGCCGAAACCGATATAGGCGACGATTATTCCCGCGTAGGAGCGGAGCAACCTGATTCCCGTGACGTTCGCTATCTCCCTGAACCAGGTAAGGAGAGGAAACATCACGATCTGGAAGGGAATCACCATCGCGGCCACGAAAAGAATGAAAATGCCGCTCGATAGCTTGGTTTTCGTACGCACTAAAACCCATGCCGCTTGCGAGGAAAGCAAGTTGAGAAAAATCAAGGAAAGCGAGGTGATAAGCACGGAGCTTAAAAAAGAAGAGCCGTACCTGACGTTGGAGCTGGTCCAGATCGTGCCTATATTCGCGAGTATTTTCCCCCACTCGGTGGGAAAGCTCAGAGGGTTCTGGGTTATTTCAAAGGGCGCTTTGGCCGCGTTTACGAGAACGATAAGGAAGGGAAATAGAAAGGCTACGAAAAGCACGACAGCGAGAGCTTCGAATGCCACCAGGCCGCTTTTTTTTTGTTTCACAGCTCTATCTCCCTCTTCTTGTTGATGGAGACCTGGATTATCGAAACGAGGGTTAGGACGAGAAAGAACACCACGGCGCGGGCTTGACCGCCAGCCATATCGTTCGAGCGGAAGCCTTGATTATAGATATTCAAGGCGAGGAGCTGCGTCCCGAGAATCGGTTGCCCCGCGAACATCGTGGCTGGGCCTCCCGCGGTCAGTGAAACGTTGACGTCGAATTGCTTGAAGGAATTGACGAGGGTGAGAAACAGCGTAATCGTGAAAGCCTGTCTGGTCATGGGCAGGGTGATCGCGAATAGCCTGCGAAGCGGAGAGGCCCCGTCAATCTGTGCCGCCTCGATGAGTTCCTGGGGAATGTTCTCAATAGCCGCGACATAGATGACCATAATATAGCCGGCATACTGCCAGGTGCTGACGATCACGAGCGCTATCAGCGCGCTGACGCTCTTGCCGAGCACGAGATTTTCCGCCTGTGCCCACGAGGCAAGGCCAAGTGCTGTCCCGATCGAGGGGACGGCGTTGTTGAAGACGAATTGCCAGACATAGCCAAGAATGAGGCCGCCGATCAGGTTGGGCACGAAAAAGCCCGCGCGGTAGACGTTCTTTCCCTTGAGGCTTCGCGTCACGAGCATGGCGAGGCTGAAAGAAGCGACGTTAATCGCCACCATATTGAATATGGTGTACACGACCGTCAAGAGAAAGGAATAGGCGAAGCTGGGATCCTTGAGGATCTTAGCGTAGTTTTCCAAGCCGATAAAACGGAGGGTTTCTCCCAAGCGCGCGGTCGCGGACCAGTTGGTAAACGAATACCAGACGCCGAGCAGAAAAGGTACGACGATGACAAGGGAAAAGGCGAAAAGAACCGGCAGGAGAAAGATCCAAAATATGGCAGGATGCTTCGCTTTCTTCATCGTTGTACGCTCCTCCAGGAAAACGCCGGGTCTAGCTCCGCGCAAGTCCGCGGCTTTCGAAAACCCTGAGGCTCCAAAGCCGCGGACCGATATCGTGCCTTACTTCTTCAGGCTTACGAAAGCCTTGGTCATGAGATCGACGAACTGTTTCTTGGTAATGGAACCAGTCGCGAACTGATTATAGATCGGAGCGAGGGTTTTGTCGCGGAAATCGCCGGTGAAGTAGTACTGACTCCAGCTATAGATTTTGCCGGAGGCGGCATATTCCTGGACGGATTTGGAAAGCTGGCCGGTCGGATTGAGCTTCACGTTCGAGAAGGCGGGAATCATCCCGGCATCCACGACCATGTACTTGTTGCCGGCCTCGGTGTAGACGAGATCGTTCAGGAATTTCTTTGCGGCGGCGATGCTCTTGGAGTTCTTGTTGATGACATAGAACGAGGGAGCGGCGACGAAGATACCGTCGGTCTTGGCTGCCATGGAACCATGGGGGGCGAATGCCATTTTGAAGGTGGCGTTGGCCTGGGTCATGTTGGGGTCGGTCCAGTTGCCCTGGTGAAGGAAGGCGGCTTGACCGGTGGCGAAAGCGCCTACCTGCGAGTCGTAATTGCCCGTGGTCAGAACGGCTTTGTCGGCATACTTGAAAAGAAGCTCGACCCAATCGGCATACTCGGAAAGACGCTTAGCGTCTACCTTGCCGGCCAAAAGCGAGTTTACGACGGAGAGATCGCCATATTTCAGGCCGTTGGAGAGAAGCGAGTTGAAGTTATGATGAGCGGTGACCCAGCCCATATCGATGGCCGCGGCCATGGAGACGACGGACTTGATGCCGAGCGTGGCTTTGGCCTTGTCGAGCTTCTCGAAGGCGGCTTTGTAGCCCGCGTAGTTGACGAGGGTCTTGGGGTCTACGCCCACTTTCTTGAGCATATCGGCATTGTAGGCCATGCCCCAGCCTTCCACCGCGACGGGGAAGCCGAATACCTTGCCGTCTACCTTGAAGGCGACCGAGGTATTCTTCACCCAGCCTTCACCCGAAAGGTCGGCGACGAGAGCGGCCCACTCCTTATAGTCTTCGAGGCCGTTGATACCGAAGATATCGGGCATGTCGCCGGCGGCCAGATCGGCCTTGAGCTGGGTACCCAGGTCGGTTCCGGAGCTACCGCCGACCGACTTGATGGTCACGGGAATTTTATTCGCGGTAGACCAAGCTTCGGCGTAGGCTTTAAGCACGGCATCGATCTCGGGCTTGCCTTGAGCGAGCGTGATGCCTTGAGCGAAGGCGGCGGTTCCGATCACGGCGACCGCGATGGCGAGCAGTAATTTCTTCATAGTTCCTCCGTTAGAAAAAGCGATAGTAACCGGTACCCGTTCAGAAGGGCGGATATGAGCCGGTTTTCCAATAATCACTATAATCTGCTTGGCCAAAAAAGCAAGCAAAACCGGTTTAGAAAAGACAAATTCAATGATATACTAGTTCCCGAACCGATCCCCACCACTATAAAAGGACAGCGCGAGGACATGGAAAATCCGGAAAAATTCGATCCGAATAAAGCTGACGCGCGCGCGCTTTTAGCACTTATCGTAGCCGAACAAGGTCGACGAATGCCCAAGGACGGCCTATTCTCGGCTCGCCTCGGCTTTCGTTTCGAGCGAATACTCGAGCTTGCCGGCAAGCTCTACGGTCGGACCGAATCGGAACTTGCCGGCTTCGCCGCTCGCCTCGTCGGCGTTTTGGCTCGGGCCTTCGAGGAACGCTCAATCCCCCTCAAGCGCCTGGACGCACAGCGGGAAAAAGCTCGAGCCGAGGGCAAGGGCCCGTGGTACCTAGAACCGGGGCTCGCGGCCTATATGGTCTATCTCGACCGTTTCTCGAAAGATCTACCCGGTTTCGAATCGCGCATACCCTACCTCGAGGAACTCGGGATAAAACTAGTTCATTTTATGCCCTTCATGAAAAGCCCCGAAGGCAACAGCGACGGCGGCTATGCGGTGAGCGATTACCTTTCGGTGGATCCCCGATTCGGTACGAATCGCGACTTGACCGAAACCTCGAGCCTTCTCCACGAGCGGGGCATGTATGTAGCCGCCGACCTCGTCCTAAATCACTGCGCGGACGACCATGCCTGGGCGAGAGCGGCGCGAGCAGGCGACAAGCGGTATCGCGATTACTTCTATGTCTTCCCGGACAGAAGCATGCCCGAGGCCTTCGAGGCCGCCATGCCCCAGGTCTTCCCCGAGACCGCGCCTGGAAATTTCACCTGGATACCCGAAATGGACTCGTGGGTCATGACGGTTTTCCACAATTTCCAATGGGACCTCAACTGGTCGAATCCGGAGCTTTTTCTGGAGATGCTCGGCATCCTTCTCGGAATGGCCAATATGGGCATCGACCTCGTTCGCCTCGACGCGGTGCCCTATTTGTGGAAAGAAGCCGGTAGTAGCTGCCAAAACCTTAATGAGGCGCACGATATCGTCAGGCTTCTCAAAGCCTGTGCCGACACGGTCGCCCCGGGAGTGGCTTTTCTGGCGGAAGCCATTGTCCAGCCCTCGGAAATCGTACGCTACCTCGACTCAGGCGGCGTGGAGGAATGCCAGCTCGCCTATCACGCATCCCTCATGGTTCTCCTCTGGGAAACGCTCGCTACGAAAAAAACGGGCGTCTTCTCCGCCTCCTTCGGTAACGAAACCAGGCTACCCCAGGGTAGCGCTTGGCTGAGCTATGTCCGTTGCCATGACGACATCGGCCTCGGCTTCGATGAAGCGGCCATTCGAGGCGCGGGCTTCGACCCTTTCCTTCACAAGAAATTCCTCCTGGATTTCTACTCCGGCGCCTTTTCCGGCAGTTTTGCACGGGGCCGACTCTTCATGGAAAACCCGCTCACGGGCGACGCCCGCGTCTCGGGCACCTGCGCGTCGCTGTGCGGACTGGAAGCAGCGCTGGCGATTCGGAAAGCGGGGCTTCCGGGCGGGGTCGGGGAGGTCGAGCTAGCCCTTAAGCGTATCGAGCTTCTCTATGGCTTAGCCTGTTCGCTTGTCGGCATTCCCATGATTTTCGCGGGAGACGAGCTGGGCTTGCTCAACGACTATGCCTGGGAAGCCGATCCCGAAAAAAAAGAGGACAATCGCTGGATGCACCGTCCCCCGATGGATTGGGCCGCGGCGGAAAGGCGTTCGAAGCCGGGAACGATCGAAGCGCGGATTTTCCGCAGAATAGCTTACTATTTGGCCCGCCGCCGTGGCATATCCGCCCTGGCCCAAGATTCACCCTTCGAAGTGCTGCCCTCGTTTTCGGAAAATATTCTCGTCTGCCGTCGCTACGCCCAGAGAGACCACGATTCGGTAATCGTAGTCGCCAACTTCGCACCGGAAGCGCGGTCTCTATCGATAAAAGCTCTTCCTCTGGAAAAAGAGCGCGAGGATACTGACTCCGGCGAGATTGGGCCTTTCGACCTCCTCGAGAATCGTCGCTTGAAAAAAACGGAGGGAAACATTCTGCTCGAGGCTTACGCCCTGGTATGGATAGGCTCGAGCGGCGCGAAGCAAGGCTAGAGTCCATGCTTCTTTCTCTTTCTTTCCCGCTTCGCATGAACTAAGCTTTATTCCTGCGCAAGGAGTGAGCAATGAAGCAGATAACCGTTACCTACGCATCGGGAGAAAAGGTCGCCTATCCGGCGGGCGTGTCGGCGGCTTCGGTCATCGGCAAAATGGGAGCCCTGGCCTGGCCGCTCGCGGCCGTCCTTGTCAACAATGAACTGAAAAGCCTCGATTCGGCGATCCAGACCGATTGCGTCGTAGAGCCGGTGATGATAGACAGCTCGGTTGGCGCGGCGACCTATAGGCGCTCCCTCTGTTTTCTTTTGGCGATCGCATCGCGCGAGCTGCATCCGAAGCGCCGTCTTGTGGCGGGTATGGCCATCGGCATGGGTTTCTATCACTTCTTCGACGACGATACGCCTATCGGCGAAGAGGATTTGAAGGCGATAGAAACGCGCATGCGCGAGATCGTGGAACGCGACGTACCCATCAGCATCGAAGAACGCTCCTGGGCGAACGCGGTCGAGTACTTCCGCACGAGCGGTCAGACCGACACGCTCCTCCTCCTCGAATACCTCAACGATCCGATAATCCCCTTGAACGAATGCGCGGGCTTCCGCGACCTGCACGTCGCCCCCCTCGTGCCTTCAACCGGCGTGCTCAAGACCTTTGAACTCAAGCCCTATCATGGCGGCCTTCTTTTACGCTACCCGCACAAGGAAACCCCCGACACTTTGTCCTCTTTCGAGGACGATCCGGTGCTCTATTCCATCGCGAAGGAATATCGCGAGCGAGCGCGGATTACGGGGCTCGCCTCGGTCGGCGCCTTGAATCGGATCAACGCCGCCCGCAAAATCAAAGACTATATACCCGTCGCCGAAGCCCTGCAAAATAAGAAAATCGCGGCGATCGCCGATAAAGTCGCCGAAAGGGCGGATAAGGTGAAGGTCGTTCTTATAGCGGGCCCTTCCAGCTCGGGCAAGACGACGACCTCGAAAAAACTCTCCATCCAGCTCAAGGTAATGGGCTTCGAGCCGATCGCGATCTCGCTCGATGACTACTTTATCAATCGCGACAGGACGCCCCGCGACGAAAATGGGGAATTCGACTTCGAATGCCTCGAGGCTCTCGATGTCGAGTACTTGAACGAACAGCTTCTCGCGCTTTTCGCGGGCGAGGAAATCGAGTTACCCGCCTACGACTTCAAGGCGGGCGCAAGAAAGCCCTCGGGCAAAAAATTCGACCTAAAAGGCAACAAAATTCTGATTATGGAGGGAATCCACGGCTTGAACGATCGCCTCACTCCCAAGATTCCCCGAGAGCAAAAATTCAAGGTATATGTTTCGGCCCTCACCCAGCTCAATCTCGACGACCATAACCGCGTCTCTACGACTGACAATCGCCTCTTGCGGCGCATGGTTCGCGACTACAATTACCGTGGGCACTCGGCGCTCGATACGCTGAAAATGTGGCCCTCGGTCGGACGAGGAGAGCGCAAGCACATTTTCCCCTTCCAGAATTCCGCCGACGCGGCATTCAACACCGCTCTGGATTACGAGCTTGCCGTTTTGAAAATTTACGCCGAGCCCTTGCTCCGAACGGTTAAGCCCACCTCTCCGGAGTACGCGGAAGCGAAACGAGTCCTAGGCTTCCTCTACAATTTTTCGCCGATTCCGTCGCAGTTCGTGCCTAAGGATTCGATATTGCGCGAATTTATCGGGGAGAGTGAGTTTAAGTACTAGGAATCGTTCCCTCTTTTCCGGGATTCATTCCTGCCTCTTTATGTACGAGTGTCGTCCGATTTTCTCGCCGGACGACACTCTTTTGTTTCTGTAGAAAAGATTTATTGCCAATGAAGAACAAAAAAAATCATGCTTTACAATTCCATCGCAATGGTACAGAATAAATCAATCTGCAACCTGCCTCAGGAGGTATTCATGAAGAAGACGCTGATCGCCCTCGCGATCGCACTGTGCCTCACCGTATCGGTGACGGCTCAGGCAAAAGTTGGCCCCATTGTGGACAAGATCGTTTTCGATGTTCGCATGGACCAGGCCATCGGTATCAAGGACACGGCCGCCGGAAAGGCCGACGTGTTCATGTACGGACTCGATGGAAAGCCCTTCCGCGCGATTTCCGCCGAAGACAAGAAAAATCTCGACGTCTACGCCGTCCCCTCGGGCTCGTGGTCGCTCATTTTCAACCCGATTCCGAACAAGGCGCCCTACACCGTCGAAACGAAGGACGGAAAGAGCTACTTCAACCCCTTCGCCATCCGCGAAGTCCGCTATGCCATGAACCTCCTCATCGATCGCAAGAAGATCGTCGACGAGATCCTCCTTGGCGACGGCGAGCCCATGTTCACGCCGATGACGCCCGGTCAGCCCGGCACCTATAAATACAACCTCATCGGCGCCAAGCTCGGCTGGAGCGCTCGTGGCAACGAGAAAAAGGCTATCGCCGATATTGACGCCGCCATTCAGGCCGCTTCCAAGCTCCCCGAGAACGCCGGCAAGCTCGTAAAGTCCGACAAATACTGGACCTTCAACGGCGAACCCGTCACGATCAAGGTGCTCGCCCGCGCGGACGACGCGACCGGCCGCCTCCTCGAGGGCCGCTACCTCTCCGACCAGATCGAGAAGACCGGTATCAAGGTCGACAGACTCGAGTACGACCGCAACAAGTGCTTCGAGCTCCTCTGGGGCGATCCCGCCGATTACGGTTACAACGTCTACACCGAGGGCTGGGGCGCCGGCGCCACCCGCGCTTGGTGGGATGTCACCATCAGCCAGATGTACGCGCCCTATTACACGAACATGCCCGGCTGGGGCGAAGCCGGCTATTGGCAGTACGAGAACAAGGAAATCGATACCCTCGCCGAGAAGGGCATCAATGGCTGGTTCCTCACCTCCGACGAGTACTGGCGCGACAACCTCAAGGCCACCGAAATGGGCATGAAGGAATCCGTCCGCGTCTATGTCGCCAGCCAGATGCAGTATTATGTTGCGAACAAAGCACGCTTCAACGCCAGGATGCTCTACGGACTAGGCGACGGTCTCAATGACTGGTCCCTCAGGTCCGCAGACGTCAAGGCTAACGACAAGGGCGAGAAAGTGCTCCGCGTCACCCAGTACTCCGCGCGCGGCGGACTTTTCATGAGCGCTTGGGACCCCGTCGGCACCGACGGTTTCTCGGACACCTATTCGTCCAACGTCATCTCCGCTTGCTATGATCCCCCGACCTTCGAATCCCCGAACAGCGCCACCGATACGGCTCTTCGCGCCAAATGGGACCCGAAGAAAGTGGAGACCAAGGTAATCGCCGGAAAAGACGGCAAGCCCGAAGGCACCATCGCAGTCGATCCCGCCGCCATGATTTTCAACTCCAAAACCAAGAAATGGGTCACCGGGGTGGAATACAAGAACGTCGACGGCAAGGGCACGATGGACTACGTCGAGAACAAGGCCCTCAAGGCCTATACCAAGGCGACGACCTCTTATGTTTACGGCAAGTGGCACTCCGGCGCTCCCGTCAGCATCGCCGATCTTATGTACGCCACCTATTTCACCTATGAGTGGGCGAACAAGGACAGCGAGGACGACAAGTACTACAGCGAGTCCTACGGTTCGCAGTACCAGTCTTCCCTTCCCATTGTCAAAGGCACCGTAGTCAACAAAGACGGCAGCTTCACGACCTACTACGATTTCAACTGGCCGATGGACTTCAATCGCGTCGCCTCCACCGGCGTCCAGACCTTCAAAGCCGGAAACCCCGGCCGCCAGACCGGCGTCTCCTTCGAGATCTATGAGGCTCTCGCCAAGCTCGTCGTCGAAGGCGGCAAGTCCGGCACGACCTGGTCCTTCTCGACCGATAAGGCTACCACCGAAGTCGACATCATCAATCCGAAGTGCGTGGCCGACATCGTCGCCAAGCTCGAGGAGATGAAGGCCGCCAAGTACGTGCCCGCCGCCATCACCCAGTGGCTCACGCCCGCTGAAGCCGTCGCTCGCTATGACGCGGCCATCAAGTACATCACGAAGAACGGCAATGCCTACATTTCCAATGGTCCCTTCTACATCAGCAAGGTCGATTTCAACGCCAACTACATCGAGCTTTCGGCCTTCCGCGATCCCGCCTATCCCTACAAGTCCGACTATTGGCCCAAGCAGTTCAAGACCAACCTCACCCGCATCGACGACGTGAAGATGCCCGCGACCGCCCAGAAGACCAAGGATCAGACGATCGACATCGCCGTTTCCAAGGTCGTGTATCCTGATGACACCGCCGCCCCCGCCGATAACAAGGCGAAGGTAACGGTCACCATGATCACCGGCGACGCCACGGAAAAGGTCTACACCGCCAAATTCGTGAAGGCCGGTAATTTCCAAGTCGTTATCCCGACCAAGGACCTCGCCGCTCTCAAGTCCGGCTCCTACACGCTCGTCGTGCAGTCCGTTCTCGCGACCGAGTCTCCCTCCGTCATTCCCGCTACCCTCGTCCTCTTTTAAGTAAACAAGCCCTAATCGGCGCCCCTTGCGTATCCGCCTCAGGCGGACGCGCGGGGCGCCGTTTTTGGGAACTATGCCGCGCGCGGCATCGCGTTATACAGCGCTCGCGAAAAAATGCGCGCTCGATGGCGCGATACGCCACAAAAGCGCCTCATGCCGCATGCGGCCGGCGCGCCGGACTCCCTTATTCTAGGTGGTAGTATGTACAAGTGGTTCGCATTGAAACGCATCGGGCGAGGAGTACTCGTCTATGCGATTCTAATATTCCTCATGTCCGCCCTCTTCAATACGGTCAACGAAAAGACCATGAGGGCCCAGATAGACGAGCAAGTCCGCGCCGAGGCACAGAGCAAAAGGGGCATGAAATCGGACCAGCTTTTGCGCTTCCAACAGGATCGCAAAGAAGCCCTGCTCAAGCTCTATAAATTCGACCGTCCCGTCGGAGAGCGCATCCTCTTCAACGCTTTCAATACGATAACCTTCAACTTCGGAAAATCCACGGTCATGAAATCCTCCCAAGGCGAGCGCGATGTGCTCACCATCGTCGGCGAGGCCATACCAAGATCACTGATTCTTTTTTCCGTCGCGGCCGCGATCCAAATAGTGATCGGAATATTCCTGGGGCTTAAAAAAGCCCAAAAACCGAGCGGAGCGCTGGACCGAAGCACGAGCATGATCACGATGATAGTCTACGGTATGCCCACCTGGTGGCTTGCCATGATTTTCATCATGTTTTTCGTCTATACCCTCAAAGCCTTCCCATCTGGCGGGATGCACACCATTCCGCCGCCTGAAGGCATTATGTATTTCATCGATATGCTCTGGCATATGATTCTGCCCCTCGCGACACTCGTAATCCTGGGCTTCTGGGGCCTTTCCTTCGTAATCCGCAATATCGTGCTCGGCATCCTCCAAGAGGATTACATCATGGCCGCCCGCGCCCGCGGCGTGCCTGAGAACAAGGTTCTCTTCGGCCACACCATGCGCACGGCGGCTCCGCCATTGGTAACGATGGCCCTGCTTTCCCTTCTCGGTTCCATTTCCGGGTCCATCCTTTTCGAAGGTATTTTCAGTTATCCCGGCCTCGGCAACCTGTACTGGATTTCCGTGCAGACGAACGACATTCCGGTCCTCATGGCCGACCTCGCCATAACGACCGCCCTCTACCAGGCAGGACTCATAATCCTCGACCTGACCTACGGATTCCTCGATCCGCGCATCAAGGTTGGAGGCAAGGCATGACCATCAAGGATTTCGGATTCTGGATCCGCGATTTCTGGAACGATTTCAAGAAGGAGACGGCCGGCCTCATTGGCTTGGGCATTCTCGTCGTCGCCATCCTCATCGTCGTTTTCGAGCCCTTCCTTCTGCCGTGGGGAGACGTCGATACCAAATGGCGTGATATCAGCTACTGGCAGGATAATTCACCGAGCGCGCCGCCCGCGTGGACTAACGCCTTCAAAACGAAAAAATCGGCGATCACGCTTCGCGTCGAAAAGGGCAAGCATGAAACCGTCGAGATGGATGGCGGGATCAAAATGGAAAATTACTCCTTCGAGTACGACTTCCAATACGACAAACCGCCTCTCGATCTTATTTTCCACATAGAAGGCACGGGTGACATTCCCTTGAAGGTGAGCGTCGAGCGCCCCGACGGCCTGGTCGTGGATATAGCCGATCGTTACGAGCAAGGCCTCATGGACGCCGATATTCGCGTTTCGCTGGAAAACGACGGCCGGAATCCCGCCTTCGCCTTCTTGAAAACCCATGAAAGCGAAGAGGCGGTAGCGAGCCTCTCTTCGAGCTCCATTCGCTCGACCGACGTGATTTTCAATACGGCAAAACCGGGCATGATAACGGCCTTCACGCCCTTGCGCGGAACCTACAAAATTCAAGCTCAAGCCCTCATCCTTGATGCCGCGGCCTTCAAGGTGCAAAAACCCTACCTCGTGGTCACCGGATCGGTTTCGGGCCTCTTGGGTACGGACAACATGAAGCGAGACCTCTTTTCAGGCGTCATCGCCGGCCTGAAATGGGCGCTTTTCATCGGCCTCCTCACTTCGGTCATCTCGATCATCCTCGGCGTGATGTACGGAATTGTGGCCGCCTACTACGGCGGAACCATCGATAACATCCTTCTTTTCATCTATCAGATTTTCTCCGGCGTGCCCGTGCTTCCCGTCCTCATCGTCCTAGCGGCGATCTTCAAGCCGAGCATCTGGTTCCTCATTTTCGTGATGATCCTTTTCTCCTGGCCGGGCTCGGTCATGACCGTCAGATCCATGGCCTTGCAGATCAAGGAAGAAACCTACATCGAGGCCGCCCGCGCCTTGGGAGCCAGCCACAGTCGAATTATCTTCAAGCACATGACGCCCCTTCTCATCCCCTACTCCTTCGCCTCGATGGCTCTCGCCGTTCCGGGCGCCATTGTCTACGAATCGTCGGTGTCGCTCCTCGGCTTGGGCGATCCGAGCATTGTAACTTGGGGACAGATACTCTACGCGGCGCAACAGGGCTCGGCCATACTCAACGGCCTCTGGTGGTGGATCATCCCGCCGGGACTCCTCATCGCCGTTATGGGCATGACCTTCGCCTTCCTCGGGTTCGCGATGGATAAGATCCTCCACCCGAAACTTAGGACGAGGTGATCTAAGATGGATAGCCTACTCAAGATCGAGAACCTCTCGATGTTCTATCACACGTCGAAGGGCCAGGTACGCGCCATCGACGATATCTCCTTCGACTTGAAAGCCGGCGAAACCCTCGGGCTTGTCGGCGAGTCGGGCTGTGGCAAGACGAGCATGGGCACCTCCATACTCCGCATGCCGACGCCGCCCGGACGATATATGAACGGCAGAATCCTCGTGGAAGGCCGCGATATTATTCCCCTCCCGGAACAGGAAGTCCGCAAGAACGTTCGCTGGGAAGAGATTTCCATGGTCTTCCAGGGAGCCATGAACTGCCTTACCCCGGTCTATACGATCGGCAGGCAGATGCTCGAAACCCTCCAAGAGCACCGCGAGATGGATAAAAAACAGGCTGAGGAGCTGATCAAGGAGTACCTCGGCCTCGTCGGTCTGCCGGCCGAAGTGGCGGGCCGCTATCCTCACGAGCTTTCCGGCGG
>Ga0172379_10005463_pt1 | contig 17760 bp, 14 predicted proteins | sample GrowelOW334metaG_FD_119756 | JGI IMG/M metagenome (GOLD analysis project Ga0172379, IMG submission 119756) | Groundwater microbial communities from an aquifer near a municipal landfill in Southern Ontario, Canada - Groundwater well OW334 metaG | ecosystem: Environmental > Aquatic > Deep... | reverse complement strand
TCCTTCAGATTCCATCTCGCGATAGACACCCTTGGTGTTCGGCTTCTGGTTCCCCTTACCGGGCCCAGACGGGACTTTCACCCGCTAGCAGGTGCGCCCTGCCGGGCGCACAAAAAAAAGCCGCCCGAAGTGGGCGGCTAAAAAATACAAATAGTATCGATGACAGCCGAATCTGGCCGTGTGGACAACCCGGCCCCGGAAAGCCGACCTCGTTCTTTTGTGCGGTGCTTCAATCCCCGGTTCCTCCACGCAAAGGTTCGTATCGGGAGGGATGATATACTAAATGATGGCAGGGTTCAAGGGGTGTTTTTTATCGTTTCTTTTTGGCTGAAATGGGAGTAGAATGGGGTCAAATAGAAATTGTTGGAGTTCGTATGAAGAAAACTGCTGTCTTTTTCGTACTGTTCTGCGCGTTGTTGAGTTTTGCATTTTCCCAATCACAGGAACGCCGGTTCGCTTTGGTAATAGGAAATGGTAATTATGTAGAGCTTGGTAAATTGGGCAATCCTAAAAACGACGCTATCGACATGGCAGCTGCCCTGGAGAGCCTGGGTTTTGAGATTGACCTGCTCGTCGATGCCGGTCTTGCCGAAATGGAAGATTCGGTGGTTCGCTTGGGGAACAAGCTCGGATCATCGCCCGGTGCTGTTGGTTTCTTCTATTATGCGGGTCATGGAGTCCAGTCTGGCGGCATAAATTACCTAATTCCAGCCGACGCCCGTGTTCCCAGCGAGTCCTTCCTCAAAACCAAGGCCCTTGCTGCCCAGACCGTCATGGATACTTTGCAGAGCGCAAGGAACGGACTGAATCTGATAGTCCTAGATGCATGCAGGGACAATCCCTTTGGTTGGTCGCGGTCGGGCAGCCGTGGACTTTCGGTGGTCGGCACCCAACCTGAAGGTTCCATCATAGTATACGCGACGAGCGCCGGGTCGGTGGCCCTGGACGGAGACGGACGCAATGGGGTATTCACTCAGGAATTGCTGAAAAATTTGGCTATCCCTGATTTGGAAGTCAAAGAGCTTTTCAACCGGACCGGTGCCGGGGTGAAAACGGCTACCGGTGGTAAGCAGATTCCGGCGGTATATAACCAGTTCTTCGACAATGCATACTTGGGTTCAACTGGCTTCGAAAGGTCAGGAATACCCAAACCAACTCCGTCTGTTTCGGGTCAGGCACAGCAGATGGTTGTTGCTGTGGCAAGACCAGCGGAGCTCATGATAAAAGCCAGCGAGCAGGGCGCTGACATCTATATCGATGGGATCATGAAAGGAAAGGCCCCACTTCTGGTTCAAGGGGTTTCGAGCGAAAGGTCCATAATAATCGAAGCCCGCAGCGCTAGCCACGTGGGCAATCTGGAGTTGATGCTGAAAGGAGGGGAACTGCGCGAGGTGAATGTCGTCATGGCAAGGATGACAGGCAACCTGGTGATTTCCCCAAACGAAAGCGCTGTCCGCGTCTATCTGGATGGTGAGGATAAGGGTGAACTTGGGTCGGGCATCCTGCGCGGCTTACCAGTGGGAACCCGGCATTTGGAATTGGTCGGAGCGGATACATATTGGAAAGGCAGCGTGATGATTATGCCGGACACCACTGTCAAGGTTGATCCACAGGTTATGCCCTTCGGCTCAGTTAAAGTGATCGCACCGGAAGGAAGCCCGATCTTAATAACGGGGGCGGGCGGACAATGGTCCCTAACAGGTACCGGGGTCATCGATCGAATACCAGTGGGAACCTATGCTGTGCGGGCGGGTGGAGGTGCCTTCCTTCCCGTCACCGGACAAATAACCGTACATCGAGGGTCGGCGAATCAATGGGAACCCTATATGGGTGGATCCATAGATTTTTCCGTTCAGCCAGTCGATGTAGAGTGCGTGCTTGAAACGGGACAGGTCGTTGGAACAGACAAGCCCGCGACCGATATTCCCCCGGGAACCTGGAAGGCGGTTTTCCGGCTGTCTGGATACAGGGACCTAACCATGCCCATAAACGTCGAGCTGGGCAAGACTACCAAAATTAGTGCAAAGCTGGAGAAACTGACTCCCGGTAGTCTGACAGTGACCGATTTCGGGGCTGAAATAGCTCTGACCATTGGCGACACGAAATTCAGGGGACAATCCGGTGCCGACGGCAGTATAAAGTTCGCCGGCATACCTGCTGGTTATGCCCTTGATCTCTCCCTGGAAACGACCCACGCATCCACTCCGCTTAAGTTGTCCGGCATCATTTTAGGCGAAGGAAAAAATCTAAGGCTAGATCCTGCATCTTATAGAACCTGGCTCGCATCCGCCCTGTCTACCGAGCGCGATGTTGTCGTGAAAACGCTTTCTGCAAAGCGAGGCAAAAATGCTCTTGCCATTGCGTCCTTGGCGACGGGTATTTTGGGCGTAGCGGCGGGTGGCGCTGTTTATATCCTTGGCGTTGAAGCGGGCAAGGCTTACGACAGCGCCTTGGACAGTGCCGGTGCATTGGAAGCCAGAAAACAGGTGGAATTGTATGGCAATCTGTTGGCCGTAGCTGGCGGACTTGGCGGTACGGGCTTTGCTTTGGCCCCCATCCTTTTTATGGGCGGTCCTGACCCCAGGATGCTCCAAGCAAGTTTGGATAGCCTGGACGAGCAGATCAGGGCTTTGGGGAAGTAAAAATACTGATGCCAATAAGGAGTCTGTGTATGAAAATGAAATCCATCATAGGTCTTGCGTCAATGATGCTGGTCTTGGTTTCCTGCACGGATGTCTTTTCAAAATTGAACAATCCGATAGATCCAAAGGCTGATAGTTATATGGGTTACGATACGGTGGGGGATGCAAATCTGATCGGGCCGGGAATTCCCTCCGACGGTGGTAATCTTTCCAGTTTCGAACTGACCGTAACGAAAGTGACTGGCGCAACATTATATGACCTTCGAATCGCCCTAACCGCAGACAACCTGGAATTGGCACCACTTTATACTGCGCCTGCGAATGCCACCAATGTATTCGACCTCGCCAACGCGCCTCTTGAAAACGCGACAACCTATTACTGGCAGGCAAAAGCCAAAAACGCCAACGGAATTTGGGGCAACTGGTCTGAGGTTGCGTCCTTCAAGACAAACTGGACTGTTGCGTCTACAGTCCCCAGGAATGGCCTAGTGGCGGAATACCTGTTCGACGGGAACACCAACGACACGAGCGGGAACCGGAATCACGGAACGGTGAACGGAGCGACGCTGGCAGAGGATAGGTTTGGAGAGGAAGGGAAGGCATATGATTTTGACGGGGTGACTGACTATATTTCAGCCTTGGATCCAGATCAGCTAAAATTTTTAAATAACTTCTCTATATCGCTATGGATAAAAACAACTGATACGGTTTCTGGTATTTTTTCCAGTACTTGCGATACAAGAGGGTCATTGGGATTGCTGTCGGGGTGGCAAGCATATTTTGATAGTACCAATCTCAGTTTTGGAAGTCCGAAACATCGATTTCTAAAAGTCATAAGTGCAACGGCAGCTTATGAGGTGAAACAGAATACATTTGACTGGAATAATGGTAGCTGGCAACATCTGCATTATTCTATGGATTCCACTTCTGGTATGAAAATCTTTGTAAACGGAGTTTTAGCTGCAATATTTACCAATACTGACGATGTTTTCTACCGTACAATTCCTTCAAATTTTGTTTTAGGTTGCATACAAGCTGGTGAAGGAATACGTGATGCATTCCTAGATGGTGTAATAGACGATGTCCGCATCTTTAACCGTGCTCTTATGGATACCGAGGTTACTGCCCTTTACAATGAAGGCGGTTGGACGGCAGATGCCAGTTCACAGTCGAACCTGAGTGTTGCCAATCCTGGTGCGATATTTACAAAATATGGCACATCCCCGATCCTGCAAACAGCATCCGCGACAAGCTCGGATTATAACCCGACTACACCCTGTGTTATCAACGATAATGGTACTTATAAAATGTGGTATGCTGGCCATGATTCTTCAAGTGTCTACCGGGTCAGTTATGCCACTTCCACCGATGGCTACACATGGACGAAATATGGAGCCGCGCCCGTCCTTGGAACCGGCGGAGTTGGCAGTTTCGATGCATCCGGCATCCAATATCCCTTTGTTATAAAAGATAGCTCCACTTACAAAATGTGGTATTCCGGTATCAGTGGGGGAACTCTCGGTGGAATTGGATATGCAACTTCGTCTGACGGTATAAATTGGACAAGGTATGGGTTAACACCCGTACTTCCATTGGGTTCAGGCTGGGACGCCGCTGGTGTAGGCGGTTGTTGCGTTGTGAAAGTCGGAATTGTTTATCATTTGTACTATAGTGGTGGGAGTAGCAGCGGTGTGGGCAATCAAATTGGCCATGCAACCTCCAATGACGGTATCTCGTGGATAAAAGATTCCGCCAACCCGATTATGAAATTGGATACAACTGATACGTTGGGGATCAGGGCCCCCTCCGTGATCTACGATGGAACGAAATTGCATATGTGGTATTCCGGTGGCAGTGCATGGAATATGATTGAGTACGCTTCATCAAATGATGGCAGTGTCTGGACACGGGGTGCAACTAGGCCGGTATTGGGGACTACTGGGACTACGATATGGGACAATCGATATGTTGTAGCTGGTAATGTAATTGTCGTCAGCGGGAAACTTTGGATCTACTATACCGGGTTATCCTTGAGCGGATCTAATTACTCTATCGGTCTTGCCCAAATGCTAAATTGAATATCATGAACTTCAGTCCCCGCCCTCGTGGTCAGCCCCTCCCTCTTATCGCGAAGCCCGCCCTAGCTCTGGACGAGTTGGTCGGTGCTGATACCCAAGGCCGCCGCTATCTTCCGGCAGTTGGACATACGGTGCTTGCCAGAGTTTTCCAGTTAGGTACCTTCAATCAGCGTGAAGATTTATCAGGTTTTTCCGGGCAAGTAGTTCCTTGATCTCTCCATGTCGGGGAAAGCCTCGATGATTCCCGTCGCCCTCATCCTACGAGAAGGGTGCTTCATATCGCGGTTGGGGGTAACCGTCTCATGAACCCCAACTACCAATTTTTCGCATAGCCGCTATCCTCCGTCATCATGGAGGCAATGATGGCGACCACTACAAACACGGCGATTGAGTTCTGGATTTCGGCGATCAAAGAACAGGCGACGAGCGGGCTTACCGTCGCCGAATATTGCCAACTTATAGGGAAATCAACTTTCCAATTCTACTATTGGAAGCGGCGTGTCGGAAATGGAGCGCCAAAGGCGTTCGGCAGGACAGAAAACGAAACGGTTGGTTTCATCGAAGTCCAGCACGGACGTATTGATTCCCGCAGCAGGGATGAACCTTTCGATTTTGTGGATATCCACATCGGCTCGTTCTCGATCCGATTCACCGCGCATACCGACCGGGCATTGTTCAAAGCGGCGGCCTCCGCACTCCTTGAGATGGCCGGATGATCCCCTTGCCCAGCGGCAGCAGGATATTCCTGCGTCCGGGAAGGACCGACGGACGGCAGGGCATCAATACCTTGGCGATGCTAGCCGAGGGAACGATGCGGGAAAACCCGTTTTCAGGGAATCTGTTCCTGTTCATCAACAAGCGGGGGACGACGATCAAGGCCCTGTACTGGGACAGGAACGGATTCTGCCTGTGGATGAAGCGGCTCGAGGAAGACAGGTTCCATTGGCCGGTGGCGGGTGGAGACTCGCGTGAGATCAGCGGGAAGGAACTGCAGTGGCTCCTGGACGGACTGGATGTGGCAAGACTCAAACCGCATCAGGCGAAGAACTATTCCACGATCCTGTAGTGAAACCGCTTGCATCCGGAATTCGTGCCATGATAGAATTCCCTCATGAAAACGGCGGCGGCGCTGGACGAAATAACCGATCCCGAAACGCTCCGTGCCATCGTGAAGAACGTCACAATTGATTTCCGGAATTCAAAAGAGAGAATCCGCGAACTCGAGAACACGCTCCTCCTGAAGGAGGAGCGCATCGCCGAGCTGCTGCGCGAGAAATGGGGCCGAACCTCCGAGAGGCTTGCTGGCGGAGAGAGCGACAAACAGTCCGATCTCTTCGACGAGATAGAGGCGACAGCGACGGCAGCGCCGGAAGGGGACGCGGCCACGATTCCGGTCAGCGGCCATACGCGCAATAGGGGAAAGCGGGCGAGGCTGGGCGCCGACCTGCCGCGGGTCGAGACCGTCATCGACATCGACGAGAGCGAGAAGACCTGCGGGTGCGGCGCCGCGCTGGTGAGGATAGGCGAGGACACGAGCGAAAGGCTCGAGGTCATTCCCGCCCGCTTCACTGTCCGGCGGACGATCCGTCCCCGGTACGCCTGCCCCTGCTGCGGTGGGACGGAGAACGAACCGGAGAGGCCGGTTGCCGTCGCTCCCGTGCCGCCTTCCATACTGCCGAAGACCAACGCGACACCGTCGCTCTTGGCGACCATCGCAACCTGGAAGTTCCAGGACGCCCTGCCCCTCCATCGGCAGGAGAGGATATTCGCCCGGCACGGCATCGAATTGGGGCGCGCGACGATGAGCAGGTGGATGCTGGAGGTCGCCTCCCGTTGCGGGCGGATCGTCGGGGCGATCGAGACGCACATCAGGTCCGGGCCGATGATCGGCATGGACGAGACGCCGACCCAGGTACTCGGCGAAGAGGGGCGGGCGAACACGACGACCTCGTACATGTGGCTCGCCCGGGGAGGCCCGCCGGGAAAACTCGCCGTTCGCTTCCTGTACCGGCCGACCCGGACTTCCTCGGTCCCGAAGGAATTCCTTTCCGGCTACTCGGGCGTACTGCAGACCGACGGTCTGGAGTCATACGACGCCGCGCTCCGCGCATTGAACGCGGAGGGGAAGAGCCACATCGACCACGTCGGTTGCATGACGCACGCCAGGCGCATGTTCATTAAGGCCGATCGATGCGGGAAGGTTGCGACCAGCGCGAAGACCGCCCTTGCGTATTTCAGGAAGCTGTACGCCATCGAACGCGAAGCGACGGATGCGCGACTCGACGATGAGGGCCGTGCAGGTCTCCGTGTATTGAAGGCCCTTCCCGTCCTCACCGAGTTCAGGACGTGGCTGGATGTCCGCCGGGCGGAGGTGCCTCCCGAGAGCCTGATCGGAAGAGCGATATCGTACATCCTCGGACAATGGGAGAAGCTCGTCCGCTATGTCGATTACGGCTTCGTTCCGATCGACAACAACCTCGTCGAGAATGCCGTGCGTCCCTTCGTCATCGGTCGGAAGAACTATCTCTTCTCGGGAAGCCCAGCCGGTGCAGACGCGAGCGCTGCGCTGTACACCATCATCGAGACGGCGAAGATAAACGGACACGAACCGTTCTTCTACCTGTACTACCTATTCTCCCGCTTACCCTACGCGACCGATTCGGCAGCCGTCGTGGATCTCCTCCCATTCAACGTTTCGAAAAAAACAGTCCTTGATTTCGTAGCAGAGAACTGGTTGGAACTGGGTTCATGAGACGGTTACGGTTGGGGGGAGGCAACGTGTCCTGTCTTCCCGGAGGTTTTCGCGCGCTTCCTCAACAGTCTCGCCTTGGCCGTTCGCGCCTGGAATCTCGGGGCAGAAGGCCCAGCACCCGCCTTCTGGGCAAAGTTCGTAATCCTCAAAACTGTTATCTCCGACTATTCAAGCACCCAGGCAATTCTTATAACTTCTGTCCCATCTCGGATAATCGCACTTTCGCGTAGCCGATGCTTTTCTTGTCTTCCGGATGCGGTTCCAGCCCGATCACCGTGATCTAGCCCTCGATAGATCGTTCCACAGAGCGTCTATCTCAGGCATGCCGAGCCGTATCGCGAACTTCATGGGCTATTCAGCGTTGAAGGAAGACAGGTCAACCGGTGCTGACGCCGTTCCCTTTTTTAGGTTCTCAACGCTCGCGTCCATCATGGCCAGAACCCGCCGGGATATTTCGATTGGAGCCATCAATTCCCGTGGCTCAAGCACGATTCGGCCATCGTCGTATTCTTGTACATGGTAATGCCCAAAGCGCGCTCCGCGCAGGGTCACCCGTTTCTTGGTGTCCATCCGGGCGTCATATTCCTTGACTGGGCTCATATGTCCTCCGAGTGGGATATCCCACAATCCTAATATAGCTCAGGCGATTCAATCTGACCAGTGCCCACTTTCCCCAGCAGAGCCTGTAGTGCTTGGTACCGAGTCAGCGGGCTCTGCCCCCTTATTGCCTCGTCCTCGGACACTGTCCCCCTTTTCTTCTGACAATACCCGCCTAGCTCTGGACGAGTTGGGCGGTGCTTATACCCAAGGTTGCTGCTATTTTTCGACGGCTTGATGGACGAAGCTTGGCGGAGTTTTCAAGTTTGGAAAATGTGGCTTGGGAGATTCCCAATCGGGTCCCTCAATCAGCGTGAAGGTTTTTTAGGATTTTCCGGGCAAGGGGTTCCTTAATCTCCCCATGTCGGGGAATCGCCTCGACGATTCCCGTTCCTGGATTGATCCACAACGAATGCGCAGCTCCTTCACGTTTTAGATAGCATCCTGCCATTCGCAGTTTGCGTTCGAGATCCAGACGCTTCATCCTACGAGAAGGGTGCTTCGTATCGCTGTTGGGGGGAGGCCACGTGTCATATCTTCCCGGCGGTCATCGAGGATGAGTTCGAGAGCTTTCCGAAGGTTTTCACGCGCTTCTTCAACAGTCTCGCCCTGCCCGTTCGCGCCTTGAATCTCGGGGCAGAAGGCCCAGTACCCGCCTTCCGGCGCTTCTTCAATTATTGCGGTAAACTCACCTGTCATATAGCCTCCATCGTAAGTATACGGTGGAAATGTACGAGCGTCAAAACGCGCGCACACTATCCGCGACTGTCTGCCATCATCAACTGACTATGACGGTTGCTTATCTTCACCAGGAATAGCGAAGTATACTTTGTGAAGTATACTTGTAGTTGAGGAGTATCCACCATGGCCGAACGAAAAGTGGCGAAAGTCATACACGGGACGGAGACGCGGGACGGGGCGGGTGTGCGGCTGAGGCGGATCTTCGCCAACCGGGATACTGCCTTGCTGGATCCTTTTTTGCTGTTTGACGTGTTCGGGTCCGAGAATGTGGCTGATTATATTGCCGGTTTTCCCATGCATCCCCACAGGGGGATGGAAACGGTCACCTTCATGCTGGAGGGTACAGTGCGACACAAGGATTCCCTGGGGAATTCCGGGGTGATTGGCGCGGGGGATTTGCAGTGGATGTCAGCGGGGTCGGGCATCATCCACGAAGAGATGCCGCAAAAATCGCCGAAGGGTGTACGCGGCTTCCAAATGTGGGTGAATTTGCCCAAAGCTGAAAAAATGCGCGAACCGGCTTACCGGGACGCGCCCAAGTCGGCCATCCCGTCGGTGGCGGTTCCCGGCGGGGAGGTGAGGCCCATAGCAGGCAGTTTCAACGGCGTCTCCGGACCCCTTACGGGGATAGCCCGGGATCCGGCGTACTTCGATGTACGTCTGGAGGACGGCGCGATGGTCAGCCTCCCGACACCGGAAACCCAAACCGCCTTCGTGTACGTGTACGAGGGGAACCTGGGCGTTGGGGAGGATCCAAAAGCCTACAGGACTGGCTCGTGCCTGATCTTCAGCCCTGGATCTTCGGTTCAGCTTCGCTCCGGCTCCGCAACCTGCCGTTTCGTATTCGCCCGGGCCGAACCGCTGAGGGAGCCGGTTGCTTGGGGTGGACCCATCGTCATGAACACCCAAGCGGAATTGGAAACCGCTTTCCGCGAACTCGACGAGGGCACCTTCATCAAGAAGCGTACATGAACCGGTGGCCGGATCAGAACTTGATGATGCCGGCCAGTATCAGTCCCGAGAATATGGTCAGGGCCATGCAGATGATGGCGATGCGCCCGAATATGCGGTGGAGCTTCCGCAGGAGCTTTGCCTTTTTCTTGAAGACGAACATGGCCCTTCCCAGAGCTGGCGTCGCAAAGACGGATAGCAGGGTAAAGGCTCCCAAAAAGGCGTGGGGCACCCGGAAGTGGATGCCCGATGTAGCCAGTACCAGCCGTACCCCCATGGCAAGGCCGATCAAGGCCAGGCCCGCCGCCGAATAGCCGAGTGGTTTGTGGATGGAAAGCCATTTTTTGTTTTTCTTGCCGTAACGGGCTACGAGCATTCCCGCGAGCATGCAAATGAAGGACAGGACCAGGGGAAGGGCATGGGGCACTATGAGCGCAAGTACCCGGTTCCGCGTTGTCTTGGAAAGTTCCCCCGCCTTGGATGCGCCACTGTCGCCGGTAGCTTCCAGGACCCCATACCCCGCTTTGATATGGTAGTCGTTGAACCCATCGGTTTCGGAGTAGGCCCAAATAAAGTTGGTAACGGGTCCGACCGCCTTGTCGAAATCGTCACCTGCAGTTCTGGGGCGTGAGAATTCGATGGTCGTGATCCCGTCTTTTTGAGATCCCGAGCGGGCGGTCAAGGCATCCTTTCCGCCCAAATCCGTGTCAGCCGGGTGGGGGCCGAAGGAACCGGTAGCAAAACAGTCCAATATCGTGGCGGCGCCATCGGTGTTCACCCAGCCGATCACCATGTCGGCACCGTCCATGACGTCCACCGGATCGAACCCTATGGATACCCAACCCGCAGTATTGGCGGATATCGCGGCTTCCAGGTTTTCTGACGCCAGATTCCAGGAGACGATGACCTTGCCGTCATCCAATACCACGCTGGATTCGTATTCACCTGCCAAGACGACTCCGTCGGCTTTTTGGCCGGCAAATACAAAGGCGGCCGGAAAAATTAATCCGGCCGCCAGAAGAAAGCGAAGTGCAGTTCGGAACTTGGTATAAAAGACAGGCTGTTTCATCCTGCAAGTATACCAAAGATTTTCTACTTATGCGCGCTGTGGCCTTCTTTATTCAATGCCTGAAGCTCCGCGATTTGCTTGTTCACGCCAGCCAGATCCTTTTCCGCACAGGCACCGATACCACGGAATGCCGCTGTTATGACAGCGTCCATGGTCTTCTCCCAATGCGCCTGCTCTCCTTTATAGGGATTGAAGTCTTTGATGCCGTTCATGCCCTTCGCAAGTTCAAATAAGGCTGCTGCGGATACATAGAAGTCGCCCTTGGCCGCTGCGGTTTTGGCTTCATTCAATTTCGACATGTTCTGGCGCATTACACGCACTACTTCGGCCTTGTCGTATTCGGCCCACACATTCGCGGTAGCGAACAACAGGGCGACCAACGCGATCAACGAAACCTTCATGGTACCTTTTCGGATCATGGTATCCTCCTATACATTAGTATTTTTGTAATATAGTGGTATTGAATCGGGAGAAGCAAGAAAAATGAAGCTTGGATACAATAAATCCCAGGTTTTAAGCCCCTATATCCCGCCTGAACCCCATGCCCTCGAACTTGACGGCATCCATACCCTTATAGGCCAGGCGTCTGGCTTCCACCGCGTCCGGGGCGGTGGCGGACACCGCGAGCACCCGGCCTCCCGAAGCGCGCAGGACACCACCTTCGACGGCACCAGGGCCCAGGCTGCAAGCGAGGCCGTCGGCGTCCAGGCGCGCTCCGGCGATGAAAGCCTTCGCGCCGAGCCCGCCAAGAACCTCGCTGTCTATCGAGATGGCATCCCCCTTGCGGTAAGCGCCAGGGTAGCCGTCTGCCACGGCGACAGGCGCACAGCAGGCGCCGTTTTTCCAGGTCAGTCTAAAATCCTTGAGTGAACCATCCAGGATGGCGGTGCAGAGTTGGGTTAAGGAGCTTTCCATGAGCGGCAGGACGGCCTGGGTTTCAGGATCGCCCAGGCGGACATTGTATTCCAGGAGTGAGCAGGTACCGGCGTCGACCATAAGGCCGAAGAAGATGAAACCCCGATAGTCGAAACCTTCGGCCACGAGACCGCGAAGGGTGGGGGTAAGGATCGAGTTGCGAAAGTCGGCGGCAGCTGCGGCGTCGAAATCGGGTACCGGAGCGATGGCTCCCATGCCGCCGGTGTTGGGGCCCTTGGCTCCGTCGAAGCGCCGCTTGTGGTCCCGGGCAGCGACGAAGGGCACGATTGCAGCTTGGGCCTCCCTGCCGGGAATCACGCCCACGGCAGCCAGTACGGAAACCTCGACCCCTTTCAGGAAATCTTCCAGTACCACCGAACGGCCCGCGTCTCCCAGGCTGCCGTCCAGCATGAAGGACCTGAGCGCCTCGTCTGCCTGAGCGAAGTTTTCCGCGACGACGACACCCTTTCCGGCCGCCAGTCCATCGGCCTTGACTACCAACGGCGTGGGGCCAGACCCAACGGAGGCAAAGCGCCGACCGGCATAAGCGCGGGCTTGGTCTTCTGAGGCGGTAAAGTGCCGATCGGCATAAGCGCGGGCGTTGTCATAGTCGCTCAGGGTGATACTGCGCGCTGCCCTAACCCCGTACTTGGCCATGAAATCCTTGGAGAAGGCTTTACTGGCTTCGAGTTGTGCGGCACGGGCATCTGGCCCGATGATGGCTATACCAGCAGCGCGGAATGCGTCCACGATGCCGGTAGCCAACGGGACTTCCGGCCCGACGACGGCGAGATCGATCGCGTTGGATGCAGAAAAATCGATCAGCGCGCGTTGGTCCGCTTCGGCCGAGCAGTCGCCTCCCTCCAGCGGGACGTTCCTGCACTTGGGTTCCAAGGCTGTCCCGCCGTTGCCCGGCGCGACGTAGACCCGTTCAACTGCCGATTCCTGCGCGAATTTCCACGCAAGGGCGTGTTCCCTGCCGCCAGAACCTATCACCAATACGCGCATGGGGTCTCCTGGGCTTGTCGCTTAATGCTTGAAGTGCCGGGTGCCGGTAAACACCATGGCGATACCCAACCGGTTGCAGGCGTCTATGGATTCCCGGTCGCGCTGGGAGCCGCCGGGCTGGATGATGGAACGGATGCCTGCCTTTGCGGCCGCCTCCACGACATCTGCAAAGGGGAAAAAAGCGTCAGAAGCCAGGACCCGTGCTGGTGTCTTGGTGGCACCGGATGCTCCGCCGGTATTGCTGGTATGGACGACCTTCGCCGCCCGTTCCAGGGCCTGTTCAGCCGCCCAGATCCTGTTCGTCTGCCCTCCGGCGATACCTATGGCTTGGCGGTTCCGTACCACGACAATTGCGTTGGATTTTACGAAAGTGGCTACCCTCAGTCCGAAAAAGAGGTCTTCCAGGTCTTCCGTGGAGGGAGCTTTCTCCGTGACGACCTCCCATTTTTCCATGAGTGTGCGGTCAGCGCTCTGGGCGAGCATGCCTCCATCCACTGCGATGTATTCCTGCCTGTCGGCGGGAGCGGCGGGGGCGCGCATGACGCGTAGGTTCTTTTTAGCCTTGAAGATTTCAAGCGCCTCGGCATCGAAGTCCGGGGCGACGACTATCTCCAAAAAAAGCTCCGCCAGTTCCTTGGCGGTTGCCCCGTCCACGGAAACGGTGCAGGCGACGATGCCACCGAAAATTGAGAGCGGGTCGCACTCGTAGGCGCCCCGGTACGCTTCCAGCAGGGTGGGCGCGATCGAGACCCCGCAGGGCGTGTTGTGCTTGACAGCGATGACTGAAACCCCAGTAGGATTTCTCACCCCGATGGGCTTTCTACCCGCGTCGTGACCTATGGTGGAGTCCGGCGCGGAGACGCCCTGGCTTTCGAGGACCCGAGTCTCGTCGGTTGCGCCTATTGCCGGAACCTTGGCGGCGGGTAGACCAAAGGCGCACGCGCACTTCCAGGCCAGGTCCAGGTCGCGGATGTTGTTGTAGCTGAGCTCCTTGCCCTGGAGTTGGGTCATGGAGCTAAGGGCACCGTGACGGTCGGCGGCCAGGTAGAGGGCTGCGGATTGGTGGCCGTTTTCGCCGTAGCGCAGGGCTTGGGCTTTTTTAAGGGATAGGGGCAGATAGGCGGGGTACTCCTCGTCCAGCAGGTAGCGGGCTACCGCCGCGTCGTAGGCCGAGGTGAGGTCGAACACCTTGCCGGCGAGGCGCTTGCGGAAATCGGCCGGGACCGAGCCGGCTTTCAGGCCTTCGATGGCTGCCGCGTAATCGGCGGGATCGCTCAGCACGATGACGTCCGGATAGTTCTTCGCGGCCGACCGGAGCATGGTTGGTCCGCCTATGTCGATGAACTCGACCGTCTCTTCCAGGGTCAGACCCTGCTGGACCTTCTCGAAGAAAGGATACAGGTTGACACAGACCAGATCGATGGTACCCAACTTCAGGTCGGATAGGGTTTTCATGTGGGCGGGGTCGGCGCGGCGGGCGAGCAGACCGGCGTGCACTGCCGGATGCAGGGTCTTTACGCGGCCGTCCAGGCATTCGGGGAAGCCTGTCACCGCCGAAACATCTGTCACCGCCAGGCCGTTTTCTTTCAGATGCTTCGCGGTGCCGCCGGTCGAGAGCAGTTCCCAGCCCGATTCCGCGAGGTACGAAGCCAGCTCCAGGATTCCCGCTTTTTCGAATACGCTGATCAGGGCACGCTTTTTCATGGACGCTCCTTTGGATTCCTCATGCTGGGTTGTTCACCCTTTTTCCCCATTTCGCATTCCAAGCGCCTTGCGAGTACTGCCACGGCTTCCACGATGGCCAGGTGCTCCTCCGCGTGGATGCGCTCCGCAAGGCTTTCGGGGGTATCGTCGTGCAGTACCGGTATTCGACGCTGGAGGAGTATCTCGCCGGTATCGGTCCCCGTATCCACCAGATGGACGGTGCAGCCCGACTCGCTCTCCCCAGCCGCGAGCACTGCCTGGTGGACCCGTTCTCCGTACATGCCCATACCACCGAATTTGGGCAGCAAGGCGGGGTGCAGGTTGATCATGCGGCCTGAGTAGGCGGCTATCAGCTCGCCTTCCAGGATGGAGAGGAAACCCGCAAGCACCAGTGCATCCGCGTGATATTCCCGAGCCCGCTTCAGGATACGATCCGAAAGCTCGCGCCTTCGGCGGGCAGGGGACAAGCCTGCATCGGCCGTTTCGACCAAGGCCGGGATCCCCGCTTTTTTTGCCCGCTCGAGAGCGAACGCTTCGGGCCGGTCCGAAAGGACGGCGACTATTCGGGCGGTCCCAAGTCTGCCGGTGCATTCGGCATCCACAAGTGCTTGCAAGTTGGTGCCACCGCCGGAAACGAGGACAAGCAGGCGCAGGGTTCCCTTGGAGGCCATCGTCAGCTTTTCACGAAGCGGACATCGCCGGCACCCGGAGCCTTGCCGCCATGCTTTTCACCCAGCTTTCCACCGTCCCTGGCGTCATCGGAGGCATCCGGGGCGGCCAAGGGCGCGACCCGGCCGATTTCCCACGCGGGAAAACCCTGGTCATCCAGTAAATCGATGGCTTTCTTCGCATCGGCTGGTTCGAGGGCCAGCACGAAACCAATCCCCATATTGAAGGTGTTGAACATGCGTTTGCGCAGAACGGCGTCGGCGGCCAGCAAGCGTGCGCCTTCTGCCTGCGCTTGGGCTCCACTCAGCTTGTTGCCGTTTTCGGCGAGTGCGCAGGCCAGACGGGCGAAGATGGGCGGGATGGTCCAGTTGCCGTCCATGATAAGAGCCGTGTGGGGAGACGCAAACATGCGGGGAATATTCTCGTAGAATCCGCCACCGGTAATATGGGCCATGCCCTTGATGCGTACCTGGGCCATCAGGTCCAGCACGGGTTTGACATATAGGCGGGTGGGTTCCAGCAGGGCGCGGCCAATGGGCATGCCGCCGAAATCCTCGTCCAAGTCGGGCAGGGCCTTGCGGATAAGACTGAAACCGTTGGAGTGGGGACCGCTGGAGGCGATACCCAAAAGAACGTCGCCGTCCTTGATGCTCGCACCATCAACGATATCCGGCCTGTCGACGATGCCCACGGAGAAGCCCGCGATGTCGTATTTGCCCTCGTCGTAAAAACCGGGCATCTCGGCGGTCTCACCGCCCAGAAGGACGCTGCCGGTTTCACGGCAACCGACGGCAACGCCCCTCACCATGTCGGCGGCGATGTTGGCATCCAGTTTTCCGCAGGCTAGATAGTCCAGGAAAAACAGGGGACGCGCGCCGTGGCAGAGCACGTCGTTGACACACATGGCCACACAGTCGATGCCCACGGTATCGTATTTCTTCATGCGGAAGGCGATGTCCAGCTTGGTGCCCACGCCGTCGGTGCCGGAGACCAGGACCGGGTCGGTCATGCCCTTTCCGGCCTCGATCAATTCCTTGAGGCTGAACATGCCCGCAAAACTGCCGATGCCGTTCAGCACGGCCCGGCTCATCGTGCCCGCCGCCAGCTCGCGGTACTTGTCCACAGCCTTGTAGCCTTCCTCGATGTCGACGCCGGCTGACTTGTAATCCATGTTGCTTTCCTTTTTATTGGTTGGCTTATCGGTCGGCGCATTGGGCCGCGTACGCCTCGCCCGGAGCGGCTACCGGGTATTCGCCGGAGAAACAACCCAGGCAATAGCCACCGACGCCGTCCAGCGCTTCGAGCAGGCCCTCGCGGGAAATGAAGGCCAGGCTGTCGGAACCGATGGCTTCGCGGATATCGTCCACCGAGGACGCGTTGCCGATCAGGTCCTTCCGGTGCGGCGTGTCGATGCCGAAATAGCAGGGAAATCGTACCGGTGGCGAACACACTCGGAAGTGCACTTCCTTGGCGCCCGCTTCCCTTAGCAGGTTGACGAGGTAGCGGCTGGTGGTGCCACGCACGATGGAATCGTCTATGATGACGATCCGCTTGCCTTCCACTTCGCTGCGTACCACGTTCAGTTTGACCGAGACCGCGCGTTCCCGCAGCTCCTTGTTGGGGGCGATGAAGGTACGCCCGACGTACTTGCTTTTTACTATTCCCAAGCCGAAGGGGGTTCCCGTGGCGCGTCCGTAGCCTATGGCCGCCGGCACGCCCGAATCAGGCACGCCGATCACGAGATCGGCCACGACCGTGGACTCGCGTCCCAGTATCTCACCCGCCCGTATGCGCGACGAATACACGTCGATGCCGTCTATGGAACTGTCGGGGCGGGCGAAATAGATATATTCGAAGGAGCAGGTGGCTTTTGGCGTCTTTTCCCCAAACTCGAAGGAAAGTACCCCGTTGTCGTCGATTATGACGATTTCGCCTGGGGCAATGTCGCGCACGAATTCTCCGCCCACGGCGTCTATGGCGCAGGATTCGCTGGCCAGTACCCAGCCGCCTTCGATCTTTCCCAGGCAGAGAGGACGGATACCATTGGGGTCCCGAGCGCCAATGAGCGCGTGCTCGGTCATGACCGCCAGGGCGTAGGAACCCTTGATGAACTGGATGGTGTCGGTCAGGGCCTTCTCTATGCCCTTCTTGTAGTTCTTCGCTATCAGGTTGACGATCACTTCGCTGTCGCTGGTAGAGGTAAAGGCAACCCCTGCGTCTTCAAGAAGCTCTCGCACCACGTCGGCGTTAGTCAGATTTCCGTTGTGGGCCACCGCGATGGAACCCAGCTTGAAACGGCTCATGAAGGGCTGGGCATTTTCGATGACGCTTGAACCTGCGGTGGAATAGCGCACATGCCCTACCGCGATGCAGCCTTCCATCTTCTCAAGGATTTTGGGGTCGAACACGTCACCCACCAAGCCCATGCCTTTTACGCACTCGATCGGCCCGCCCCGGGACACAGCTATGCCGGCGCTTTCCTGGCCCCGATGCTGCAGGGCAAAGAGGCCGTAATACACCAAGGGTGCCACGTTCCGGTTGCGATCGCCAGCGAATACACCGAAAACGCCGCACTCGTCGTGCATCTTGTCGTCGTTCATGTACCCATCCGTTTGAGGATTTCGATGTAGGCTT
>Ga0172379_10005462_pt1 | contig 17762 bp, 12 predicted proteins | sample GrowelOW334metaG_FD_119756 | JGI IMG/M metagenome (GOLD analysis project Ga0172379, IMG submission 119756) | Groundwater microbial communities from an aquifer near a municipal landfill in Southern Ontario, Canada - Groundwater well OW334 metaG | ecosystem: Environmental > Aquatic > Deep... | reverse complement strand
CCAAACCCCAGGAACCGCTTACCGCTATTGAGAAACAACGCCTGGCTGTCATTTTCATCCTGACGGCGTTCTCGGTGTTCTTCTGGGCGTCGTTTGAGCAGGCCGGCAGTTCGCTCACGCTGTTCGCGGACCAGAGCGTAAACAGGAAATTCCTTTACTGGACGATTCCCGCCAGCTATTTCCAGTCCCTCAACCCGCTGTTCATCATGATTCTGGCACCGTTCTTCGCCAAGATGTGGGTTAACATGAGCGACCGGGAAATCGAACCGCGCACCCCCACTAAATTCGTTTTCGGGCTTGGCTTCCTGGGCCTGGGTTTCGTGTTCATGGTGCTGGCGGCCTATATCTTTAAAACTTCCGGCCCCGTGGGCATAATGTGGATGGTGCTTGTTTACCTGCTGCATACGGTAGGCGAACTCTGCCTGTCGCCGGTAGGCCTGTCGGTGGTGACAAAACTGTCTCCCCTGCGCTTCGTTTCCATGATGATGGGCGTATGGCTCGGCTCGTCGGCAGTGGCTAACTTCGTAGGCGGACAGTTCGCAGGCAATTATGACGCTATTGACCATGTTAAGTTCTTCATGGTGCCGGCGGCTATGGCTTTCGGCTCGGCGTTATTGCTGGTTCTTATGTCCGGCAAGCTGAAAAAGTGGATGCATGGCGTGCACTAATAAAACAAATTGTGAAACACGGAAAAGCGGAGCGGAAACGCTCCGCTTTTTTTATATCGCTTCTATGCAAAAAAGACCGGGCACGAAGCGGCTCCAAAGACGGAAAATATTTTCGCGCATATCTTATTTCAATCTTTCGGCCTATGGCTGGCATAGGTCCAAATACTTTTTAAATTAGGCCTTATGACCCTTGGTCAGGCAAAGGACGAATGCTAGAATTTATGTATAGGCAGGCTGGACGCAAACGAATTTCCCCCCCAACCGGCGCAAAGCCGGAACCGTAAAGTTGACTCACCCCCAACAAAAAACCACCCGAATGGATTTCATTCGGGTGGTTTCTTTTTGTGAAGAAGCAGCGGAATTATTTCTCGCCAGTCTTATGGAATAACGCCATAACCTTTTCAACGGCATCCGCGGGAACCGCTCCGGAGGTTATCGTTTCCGCGTAATAACGCGTTATTTCTTCGGGATTGAACTCGATATCCCCGTTATCGTCCAAAAGCGCGTAGATTTTTTTAACCCCGTCAAGCGGAACGTCCTGTTCCAGCAGGCTCATAGCCAAAGTGACCGGCAATTCGCGCGCCTGCCCGTTTAGCTCGTCTAAAACGAGGTCAAGCGCGTAGCGGTTAAGCGCGCCGCTTTTGTTCCAGAAAGAATATTTACCCAGACGTTCGTCCATCGCCGCGACCGCCTGATCCGGTTTCAAAGTACCCAGATAGCCGGAAACGATATCGTTAACGCAGTTGGCGGCCCAGCGCTTCTCGCTGAGCGCCTTGCGGAATTCCGCCTGCCTGCGGACTTCATCGTCGGACATTCTGCCCAGCAGAGCTTTTCGAACAATGTCAATGTTGTCCTCCGGCGCCTGCGCGCAGGGAAGGCTTTCAAGCATCAGCTTAAAACCGTTAATGACCTCGTCCACTGATTTGCGGCCCAGAAACCGGTCGGTTATCTCGCCGGCATAACCCATGAACCAGCCGTATTTATTCAACTCGCGCTGGAAAATATACCGTTCGCGCACAATGCCGCCTTGGTCAACGGCGTCATTAAGGCTTTCGGTGGACCCGTCAAGCAAAACGTCAAGGGCAAGGCCCTCGTTCTCCTGGGGAGTTTCGATATAGGGAATCTTGGAGAGAACGCTCTCGTATTCCGCCTTCAGCTGGGCGGTGGACTTTTTATCCAGATACTTGTCCGCCAGCCGCTCCGCGTCTTCGGGAGCGACGGAATAGACGTCGAAATCATTAAGCACGGAACAGATGTAAACCGCCCTTTCCAGCGGCATGCTTCCGATTATAACGCCAAGGATGTAAACCGGGGCAAAGCGGCGTATCCCGTCATTCTCCGGAAAGCGGAGAAAAATATCGCGATAGTTAAGGGCAAACTCCTGATCCGTATTGATGGCGTAATGCCCCGCCATGGCGTCCCGCGTCTGCGCGGCAAGTGATATTTCGTCAGCCATAACGCCCAGATCGTAGGCGTTTTTGCCGGCCAGCGACTGCGTGCGGGCTTGGTCCTCGGAAATTTCGCCGGTCATCACTTTAACGGCCAGCAGGGCGTTCGGCACGGAGGCGCCGCGATAGGAGTACAGCAGTGAATATATGCGCGGAAATTCCGCGTCGAACCAGCTGCCGCCCGCGCCGGTATAAAGGCCGGATATTTTTGAGGCCGTTTCCGCGTCAAGTTTCATTTTAGCGGCAAGCGCGGCGATATCGTCCACATTCTTTCTGCGGCGCGCCTCGCTGAACGCCTCGTCCTGGGTAAGCTCGCCGGTCAGAACGCGCAGGGAAAGCACATAGTTGCGCGGATGCTCGCCATGCCTGATTTCACTGCTTATCCGGTCCGACATTTCACCCAGTTCCGCGGCGCTTACGCTGTTCCAATATTTATCGGTCAGCCGGAGACTGAGCTCCTGAGGAATATCCTCGAATTCGCGGGCCAGCCCCAGCGCGTAAACGCGTTTGCCGGCGCGCTCGAAATTCTCGTCATAGCGGGACGCGTCTAGCAGGATATCCACGGCGAAAGCGTAATTTTCCGCTTCTTCCTTGTCATGCGGCAAATCGGCCAGAATGATATGGTAGCGGGTGATTATTTCTTCCGCGGTTTTTTCATCCGCGTATTTGGCGACTATTTCGTCAAGCCTCCCCTGCGCCCAGGAACAGACCTCAAGCTTTAACCGCAAGTCCCGGCGTTTGAGTTTCAGCAGGGATGATTTAACGGCCTCGCCGTTCGTTATCTCGTCGAGCAGGACTTTAAGCGCCAGTTCCCGGTTTTCCTCCGGGACCTCCAGATAATGCAGGGAATTGAGCAGATTGCGGTAATCCTCGTCAATTTCCGCGGAGATGCGCTTTCCGAAAAATTTAAGGGACAATTTATAAACGTCGCCCCTGCTCCAGCCCAGTTCGAGCAGTTTTTCACGCAGCAGGCGAAGCGATTTTTTCTCATCGGCAACTGCGGGGGAGCCTTTGCGGCGGCCCGCGGAAACAGCCGGTTTCGCCTGGGCGTCTGAGTCAAGGCGCGAAAATATATCGTCCAGCGAATTATCGGTTATGGCGGCCGGTTCCGGCAGGGAAACGGAAAAAGCCTGTGCGGCTTCCCGCTCCGCCACGGGACCGTGGAACATGGACGCTTCCTGCGCCGCAGGCGGCGCGGACGGTTTCGGCTCCGGCTTAACCGCCGGGGGAGCGGTGAAGGTGTCCGTTTCCGGCGCGGCGCCGCGTTCCGTGGAAGACCCGAAAGTATCGGTCTGGACAAGCCGCGAAATTATATCTTCCGGTTCGCCGGCTGGAATCTCAGGCTGGGTTTCGGTCAGTTTTCTGGCCGTAGCCGTAAGATTTTCCACCGCGGCGTTACCCGGACCGGTATCAGTATCATGAGTGTTAACCGCTTTGCCAGGGCCCGCGTTCGGCACGCTCTTAAATTCCGGACTGCCCTTTCTTTTCTTCTTCGCCATATTAACCCCTAAATTAAAACTTCACGCAACTTTGACCGCGGACAATTCTTCCAGCGCATGAGAAAGCTCTTTGACGAAAGCTTCGTCTTTAATGCCGCCCATATTGATTCTTACGTTCTCGACAGCGCAGGCTATGCCCGCGTCAAGCAGATGCCGTCCGCTCTTGAAATCAGACTCTACCGCCGGTGATATTTTCTTTTCTATAGTGGCAAGCACGTCCAGGCATTTTCTGGAGGTCTGCGCCGTTTTCAAGGGAACCTGGGCGGCGTAACGCAAAGCGGCCTGCATTTTAGCGGTGCGCTCCGGTCCTTTTTCAAGCCCTTTTACCTCGTTGAACATGTCGTAAGCGCGCGAATCCTCGGAAATGCAGGCTTGCAGTATGCCTTTGTACCCGTGCAATATCTCCTGCGCTTTAATGAGGTCGGGCCGGTGAGCATCCTCAACCTTTTTGCTGCGGGAGGACACGCCCGCCGCCATCATGCCAAGCGCGCAGCCCATCGCCGCGGAAACCGCGCCCGCCGAACCGCCGCCCGGAGTAGGCGTGTCATCGGCCAGCGCATCCACCAGCAGGTTCGCGCCACTCTGCCACGTGTTAAGAACGGCCGCCATCTGCGTTTCCAGAATCTGGACCGCGGGATTGAAATTTTCAAGGGCTAGGCTTTCCACCGCATAGCCTGTCAGGGCGTCCTGCGTTGTCAGGCCGATAAGTTCGGTGCCGGTTATTTTGACGCCTTTGGGCGCGATCTCGCGCTCAATCTCGTCTAAAACCCGTTTGATGGAGGTGGTTTTGTAATCCGTTAATACTGTTGAAATCTGCACGATGCCGCGCGTTTCAAGAAAAATTTCTTTCGCGCGCAAGGCGGGCAGGCCGCCGCCGGAAGTGCGTATCTTCTTCGCCAGCGCCTTGCCGAACTCCATGTCGCCGGTGGAAAGGTTGACGTTGAAATTAACTATCTGCTGCCTTGCGCCCACGGCTATCGCGCCGGCGGTGGGGTGGATATGGTTCGGGCCGAAATCGGGCGTCTTGGCAGGATCTTTGCCGATAAGCTCGCGCAGGCCTTCGAACTGGCCTTTGCGCACGTTCGCCAGGTTCTGGCGTTCCGGCACGCGGGCCGCCATATCGTAAAGATATACGGGGATGTCAAGCTCGCGCCCTATCCTTTCGCCCAGTTCCGCCGCGAGTTTTATACAGTCCTCAACAGAAGAACCCATGATCGGAATGAAAGGGGCCACGTCGGTCGCGCCCATGCGGGGATGCTCGCCCTGGTGAACGTTCAAATCTATAAGCTCGGCGGATTTTTTCACAACGTTAAACATCGCGTCCACGGCATGTTCCACGGGCGCGGTAAACGTCAAAACAGTTCTGTTGTGGTCGGAGTCTTTTTCGACATCCAACACAACGACGCCCGGCACAAGCCTTACGGTATCTACGATAGCGTTTATCTTTGACAAATCCCGCCCTTCACTGAAATTCGGCACGCATTCAACAATTTTACCCATGGGTTTCCTCCGTTCTCGCTAAAGCTAAGCGGCTGCGGGCTTGCGGCCCAGAACCACTGTTCTTCTGCCGTCGCCCTTTCCGAAAGACAGGGCGCTCCAGCATTTGAGCGGGACCAAACCCGCCCGTTTATACAAAACCTTCAAATCATCCGCGCTGAACACCTCGTGGCGGAACGACTGCGCTACGCTTTTCCCATCCGGACTCAGGCGTATCCAATGGCATTTTATGACGCGGCTGCGCGCGTCATAGTCACGCTCTTCAAGTTGGTAGCCGCCGTCTTCCAGCTTATACCAGTCGCGCTCTAAGAAATCACTTTCCACAAAATCTCGGCTAATAACATCAATAATAACTTTTCCGCCCGGCTTAAGCGCGGCCGCGATTTTTTTTAAAACCACGAAATTGGTTTTCCTGTCGAAATAGCCGAAACTGGTGAACGCGCAGACAACCGCGTCAAACTCGTTGCGGTAAGCCAGTTTACGCATGTCGCCGCAAACGAAAGCAACGCTTACTCCGGCCTGTTCCGCGCGCTCGCGCGCGTCAGCCAGATATTCTTTCGTGAAATCAAACCCCGTAACCGCCAGCCCTTTTTTCGCGAATTCAACGCAATGACGGCCCTGCCCGCAGGCGAGATCAAGAAGTTTCGCGCCCTTTTTAAGGCCCAGTGCCTTCACAAAAAACGCCGCTTCCGCGCCCGCGCATTTTACGGCGAGCGGAGAAGACGGCTCGTAAAACCGTTTGTCGAAAAATTCTCTCTGCCAGCCGCTTTTGACTTTCAAGCCGGACATATCACCGTTTCCTTGGAGGACAGATTTTTTCCGTCTGCGGAGCGTCATCGCCCGTCCGCCCGTGTTGCACGTGCTCAATCGCAGAATTGGGAAACATGAAACAGCCCCGTTCAACCGGGCCGTTGTTTTTGTTAAGCCCCAGCCACATGAGCCACATTTCAACATCAGAAAAATCCTCGGACAGCAGTTCCGGCGCGCTCCGCATCACCCCGCCGGGAGAACCGTAACCCGCGGTAACAGCGGCCGTGTGGTAACCGGCCTGCTTGCCCGCGTAAACGTCTTTTTCCGTATCGCCGACAATGTAAACCTGAGAGGGCTTTATTGTCCCGCCGCAGATTTTCCCGGCGCGCTTCACCGCCGTTTCCAAAACGGCAACCCGCTCATAACCGTCACAGCCGAAACCGCCGAACCGAAAATAGTCCCACAGTCCGGAAGGCGCCAGCTTTAGCCTGGCCCCTTCTTCGATATTGCCCGTGCCGAGGCCCAGGAAAATGTCTTTGCGCCTGCTGAGCCGGCTTAAAAAATTTTCAACGCCTTTTATCGTCAGATAGCGTTTTTCCCTCACCGCCGCGTCCACTTCGGAAGGCAGCAGTTCCAAATAGGTTTTTTCGATAAGCTTGATATCCTTCGCCGTGGGCGTTTTGCCCGCAGCTTCGATAAAGGAGCGTTTAAAATTGTCCTTGTCCGTACTGCCGGCAAGGAAATCCTGACTGCAGATTTCACGTTTGCCGTATAATTTTTCCAGCGCGCGGTTAAGCGCGCGGCGGCCCGAGCCGCCCGCTTTAACTAAAGTTCCGTCCACATCAAAAAGTATGACCTTAGGCATAATGCACTCGCTTTTCATGTATTAGTATTATTTATATCATTTTATTTAGTTTCCCGACACCCCCCGAATAGCCCAGGCAAAGATTCCGCAAGCGCGGCAAAGCGTTCCGCCCTTTGCCGGAAACAACGCGAAGCGGACGCGGGAGGGAGCCGGTTTTTAAGAAACGGCGCGTAAAACAGGCAATTTTACGGCATTATCATTCGGACATGTAGGCTATTTCGCCCTTTTTTACGGTCATGGCGCATATATTGTCCCCGAAATAATAGCACAGTTCGCGGTAATCGTCCGTATCCATAACGGCGAAATCAGCCGGCAGGCCCGTAGCCAGCCGCCCGGCGGATTCGCCAAGCCCCATGGCGTAAGCGCCGTTAACCGTAGCGGCGCAAAGCGCCTCCTCTGGCGTCATTTTCATGTGGGTGCAGGCAAGGCTCATGACAAACTGCATGTTCCAGCAGGGACTGGTGCCGGGATTGAAATCGGTCGCCAGGGCGACAGGAAGGCCGCAGTCAATCATTTCCCGCGCGGGCGGAAATTTTGAAAGGCCTAAAAAATGATTCGAAGCAGGCAGCAGTACGGGAATAACGCCCGACTCCTTCATAAGTTCCATATCGGCGCCGTCGGCGTAATCCACGTGATCGGCCGAGATCGCGCGCGCTTTCGCAGCCGCCGCGATACCGCCGGAATGCGTAAGCTGTTCGGCGTGAACTTTCGTCCTGAGCCCGTAAGAGAAAGCGGCCTTTGAAATAAAACCGGCCTGCTCCGGCGTAAAAAAATCTTTCTCGCAGAAAACATCAACGAAAACGGCAAGTTTTTCCGCCGCTACGGCGGGTATTATCTCAGTTGCGATATGCCGAGCATAACTTTCCGCGTCCGCAAATTCCGGCGGCACGCTGTGCGCCGCCAAAAGGGTGGGCACTATGGTAAGCGGGCATTCTTTGGAGGCGGAGACTATGGCGCGCAGGCTTTTAAGTTCGGACTCTTTGGACAAGCCGTAACCGCTTTTGGCTTCGATGGACGTTGTGCCGGACATAAGAAATTTTTCGCTGCGGTCAATCACTTTCCGCTTAAGCGCTTCCTGCGTGGCCTGGCGCACGTCCGCCACGCTTGCCATAATGCCGCCGCCCTGAGCCTTTATTTCGGCGTAACTTGCTCCCGCGGTACGGAGCGCGAAATCCTTGATTCGGGCGGACATGAAAGCGGGGTGGGTGTGGCTATCGCAAAAACCGGGCAGCACAACACCCCTGCCCACATCAACGGTTTCAGCGTTATCGGTCAGCGGATTCTCTTCCATTTCCTTAACAGGACCCAACGCCGCTATCTTCCCGTTATGCGCGATTAAGCCGGCGTTTTCTATGATATCCAGTTCGCGCATATCCTTGCCGCGGCGCGGACCCGTACCCGAGCGGAAAGTCACCAGCTGGCCTATATTGGTCACAAAAAGAGTTTTGCTCATATTTTCTCCAAAAACAGTATGCCGACAACGGAATTATACTACTTATTCCTTTCGCCCAGTGGAGTTAAACAACAGAAAATAGGACCTTTGGCCCTTACCGCGAACAAAAATATTGGTATGATATTATTGCGTCCAATTAAATTAAGGGTATGAATATGTCGCTTCTAAAAAATATTTTCACAGCTTCGTGTCTGCTTGCCCTCGCGGCAAGCAGCCCTTATTGCGCGGAAAATCCGGCGCTCACGGATTTGCAGAGCGGCTCGCCCGCCGCCGACGAGATAACCGCGCCCCGCGTGACATCAAAACCGCCGGCCGAATGGACGGTAATGACTTACATCTGCGCAAAAAACAATCTGGACGCCTCGGCTCTTATAAACATCAACATGATGGAAGAAGTGGGTTCAACCGGACAGGTCAACGCTGTCGTGGAGATAGGCCGGATGAAACCCGGCGCGCCGGAGAACGGTGACGCGAACCATTGGACAGGCATACGCCGGTATTATATCCAGCGCGACACGGAACCCGCGGTGATTCACTCGCCTGTGGTGATGAAGCTGAGATATCGCGATATGGGCGATTACAATCGTGTCGCGGATTTCGTTTTGTGGGCGAAACAGAACTATCCCGCTAAAAAATACATGCTGATACTGTGGAACCACGGTTCAGGCTGGCAGGACCCGATTATCAGCAAACCCGCCCATGAAGGCATCTCTTTTGACGATGAAACCGGCAATTATATCCGCACAAAACAGCTCGGTGAAATTTTCAAGCGCGCGGGCAAGGTTGATGTGCTGGCTATGGACGCCTGCCTCATGCAGCAGCTTGAAGTGGCTTATGAAATAAAGGATTACGCGAAAGTTTTTGTGGCCTCCGAGGAAACCGAACCGGGTTACGGCTACTATTACGCCGGACTGCTGACCCTCCTGAACAAATCCGCCGCGCTCGGCGCGGACGCCGCGGGCAAAGCGATAGTGAGTTCCTACGGTTATTTTTACCAGCAGCCCAGCCAGGCCATGGAATCAGCCACCCAATCGGCGCTGAATCTCGCGCAACTCACCACGCTCATGCAGGCGTTAAATGAATGGACCGACACGGCTGTCAAAAGCGGAGATTTGAAAGCGCTTAAAGCGGCCCGTGACAAAACCATGCGCTTCGGCAAAGGCTCCGGAGTAAAATATGAATTAATCACCTACGGAGACCTGTATCACTTTGTGGATCTGGCGGGAAAATACACGGCGGACAAACCGCTTAAGGCCGCGACTTCAAAGCTTAAAAACCTTATCAGGGGCGCGGTTATCGCCAAATCCGCCTCAGGCAAAGCCATGAACGGAGAACCGATTGCGCAAGCGCAAGGCCTGGGCATAAACATACCCCGGATACAGCAGACAGCCAACGACAGTAATTATGACGCGAAACTGATAGAAACACTCTATTCCGGCCTCAATTTCGCGAAAGCAAGCAAATGGGTCAATTTTTTCTATTGGATGTCTCAAAACGTAAAATAAGATTGCCGCGCGTAAATATCCAGCAAAGAAAGAACCCCGCCTTCATCAGGCGGGGTTCTTTCTTATCGTTAATATCTATCTGTAGTTGGTGAACTGGAGATCCAGTCCGAAATCCCTTCCCTTTATAAGGGCTATTACCTGCTGCAGTTCGTCTTTTGACCGGGACACAACGCGCAGTTCTTCGCCTTTAATGCTGGCTGTCGCCTTAAGTTTGGAATCCTTAATCAGCTTGGACAGCTCCTTGGCTTTTTCGGAGGGAATGCCCTGCTGTATTTTAACGGTCTGGCGGACGGTGTCGCCCAGCGCGCTTTCCATCTTTCCGGGCACAAAATTTTTGAGCGGCAGCCCGCGTTTGGAAAGACGGGTAAGCAGCACGTCGAACAAAGCCCGGATGCGGAAGTCGTCGCATGAAGAAAGTTTAATTTCCGCGGCTTTCGCGTCCAGTTCTATAACCGACTTGGTGTCCTTAAAATCATACCGGTTCATTATTTCCTTAACCGCCACGTTAACGGCATCCTCCACCATATGCATATCAACCTGGGAAACAACGTCAAAACTGTATTCTGTAGCCATTTTCGCCTCCATTTGTAATAGTTACATTATATGCATTTTTACGGAACTAGTAAAAAAATCTGAATAACATAGGTCCAAAGTCCCATGTTTTTATTGATTACGCGTTCAATAATATGTTATGGTAAAGCAATAATAAGTGCGCGGTATAACTTATACACAGTGAGAACTTCTATGAAACGTCTATTACAATACATCGCGATCTCGGTCTTATGCGCCGTTTCTTCCCTGCCGGCGACAGCCGGCACGGCCGTGTCCCAGCTTAAAAAATACAACGTAAGCGGCGACGCGCAAAAATATACTTTCCCCCAGAAAGAGAAATATTTAACCGTTCTTGTATTTGTCAACGGCAAGAACGATCTGGAAAAGTACGCCGTCGAAGACATCAACGAACTGGAAAAGGTCGGTTCCACCGACAAAGTAAATTTCGTCGTGGAAGCTGGCCGCGCCAGTTTTGACGCCGACTGGGACGATCAGTCTGACAATGACTGGACCGGGACAAAAAGATTTTACATAGTCAAAGACGATAACCCGGGAAGAATCACTTCCCCGATAATCGAAAGCACTTCCAGCGCCGATATGGGCAGCGTGGACAGCGTGGCGGCTTTCCTGGCCTGGGGCAAAAAGAATTATCCCGCAAAAAAATACATTCTGGTCCTCTGGGATCACGGCTCCGGCTGGCTGGATACCGAGCCCGTCCAGTTTCCGACGAAACCACAAGGAGATCGCGCAATCCTGTCAGATTTCGAGAAAGGCACGCATGTTAACAGCGTTGATCTGGTGAAAATTTTCGAAAAAGCCGGATCGGTCAACGTGCTGGCGATGGACGCTTGCCTGATGCAAACAATCGAAGTTGCGTATTCACTGCGCAAATACGTGCCCGTTGTGGCGGCTTCGGAAGAGCTTGAACCGGGTGATGGCTACAATTACACCTATTTCGCGCAAAACCTTATTAAAACCGCAACAGCAACCGACGCAAAAATGGGTGCGGCTATAGTGAACGCCTTCGCCAAAGGCTATCAAGGCTCAGACGATTCCCGCACGCATTCCGCTGTAAAAACCGCCGCCTTGGGCAGCGTGCTTAACCAGATTGTTACTCTTGAAAAAGCGATTCTGTCCGCCGTGGAAAAAAATCCCGAAACGCTGGAACAGCTTAAATACGCGCTGATGACCTCCTTCCGCTTCCGCGTGTCAGGCTTTAACGAAACATCCATTCTTTCGTCGCTGGAAAACTCCACTAACGGCGATCTTTATAACCTGGCCTCCAAAATATCGTTCTGGGTTCAGGACAAGAAGGTGTCCGAAGCCGCATTTTGGCTGCAAGAAAGAATCCGGAACGCAGTTATCGCAAATACCGTAGGCGGGAGTACCTATATTATTACCGCATATCAGAAACCAGGACCCATGATAGCCAATAAATGGGATTTCGAACTTGAAGAAACCAAATACAATATCGGCAATATAGTCAAAGGCCTTGCGGTCAGAATACCCGCAATGAACGGAAGAACACCCGACGCAACCACGCCCTATGAAAGCTATGAATTCGAGCAAAGAACAAAATGGGGTAAATTCTGGCAATATATTACCGCTAAAATTGGACAATATGAAACAAAAAACAAGATCCCTAACCCTATTGTCAATATTACCGGAAAAAAAGACCCGATGAAAAAATCCAGAGTGAACAGCAGTGATATGATCCGTCCGAAATAACCGAAAGATATAACATCCGCATAAAAAAACCTCCCTTTCGGGAGGTTTTTTTATTTTACGTCTGTGTTCTTGCGATATTACAATTCAAGCCTAACGCATCATGGGAATTTTCACGCCTTTTTCCATGGCGGTTTTTACGGCTTCGGGATAGCCCGCGTCCACATGGCGGATTACGCCCATACCTGGATCGTTAGTCAAAACCCGCTCAAGCCGGATATCCATATCCGGGGTGCCGTCAGCCACGATGACCTGCCCGGCGTGCAGCGAGTATCCCATGCCCACTCCTCCGCCGTGATGGAAAGAAACCCAGGTCGCGCCGGAGGCTGTGGCAGTAAGCGCGTTCAAAACAGGCCAGTCTGCGACAGCGTCGGAACCGTCTTTCATGGCTTCCGTTTCGCGGAACGGGCTTGCCACCGAGCCGCAGTCCAGATGATCGCGCCCGATAACAATCGGCGCGCTCAGGCGCCCTTCGCGCACGGCTTTGTTTATGGCAAGGCCGAATTTTGCGCGGTCGCCGTAGCCAAGCCAGCAGATTCTGCTGGGCAGGCCCTGAAAGGCTATCTTCTCGGCGGCCATTTTAATCCAGCGGCAAAGATGTTTGTCATGCGGAAAAAGCTCCCCAATCATCTTGTCCGTTTCGGCTATATCCTTCGGATCGCCGGACAGCGCGGCCCAGCGGAACGGCCCTTTCCCTTCGCAAAACAACGGCCTGATATAAGCCGGCACGAAACCGGGGAAATCATAGGCGTTCTTAACGCCCATTTTAAAAGCCATGGTGCGGATATTGTTGCCGTAATCGAAAGTAATCGCGCCCGCTTTCTGCAAAGCCAGCATGGCGCGCACGTGAACCGCCATGGATTCCATGGCCCGCCGTTTCACCGTGTCGGGATCGGTTTTGCGCAGTTTTTCCGTTTCAGCCAAAGACATGCCCGCGGGAACATACCCGTTTAAAGGATCATGCGCGGAAGTCTGGTCAGTCAGGACGTCAATTTTTATGCCGCGCCTGGCCATTTCCGGCAGAATCTCGGCGGCATTGCCCAAAAGACCGATGGAAAGCGGTTTGCGCGCCGCCACGGCTTCATTGGCGAGCCTGAGGGCTTCGTCCAGCGTGGCGGCCTTTTTATCCAGATACCGGGTCTGCAAACGCCGCTCTATCCGCACCGGGTCAACTTCAATGGCTATCATCACGCCGCCGCACATGGTGGCGGCCAGCGGCTGCGCGCCGCCCATCCCGCCAAGGCCCGCGGTAACGACAAGTTTGCCCGCCAGATCCGCGCCGAAATGCTTGCGCCCGGCGGCGGCGAAGGTTTCATAGGTGCCCTGCAGAATACCCTGCGTGCCTATGTAAATCCAGCTGCCCGCGGTCATCTGCCCGTACATCATGAGGCCTTTCTTTTCCAGCTCGTCGAAAACTTCCCAGTTCGCCCAGTTGCCCACCAGATTGGAATTGGCGATCAGCACGCGCGGCGAATACTTGTGCGTTTTGAAAACGCCCACCGGCTTGCCGGACTGAACCAGCAGGGTTTCGTCATCCTCCAGTTCCGTAAGGCATTTGACTATGGCGTTAAGGCAGGGCCAGTTGCGGGCGGCTTTGCCGCGCCCGCCGTAAACCACCAAATCCTGGGGCCGCTCGGCCACTTCGGGGTCGAGATTGTTCAAAAGCATCCGCAAAGCGGCTTCCTGAGGCCAGCCTTTGCAATTAAGTTTGTTGCCGCGCGGAGCACGGAGCGTGTCGGTAGGTTTGAATTCCATAGCAAATCCTCAAATAAAGAGAAAAGTCCCGTCTAAAATAGCCGCGCGGACTTTCTCAATGCCTTCGGCAAGCGAAACGTCGCCTTTGGTTTCAGGCACCAGTTTGCGCAGTTTTTTGTAAGCCTCGCCGGTACCGTCGCCCGGTTTAAGGGGGCGGTGGAAATCAATGCCCTGCGCCGCCGCCATAAGCTCTATGGCCACGATATAGGCCGCGTTGTTTATGGCCAGATTAAGTTTATGTGCGGCCCACATGCCCATGCTGACAAAATCTTCCTTGTTGCCGGAAGTGGGAATGCTGTCCGCGCTGGCGGGCGTGGCGTAAGTCTTGTTTTCGGACGCGATGGCCGCCGCCGTATACTGCAATATCATCCAGCCGGATTCGAGGCCGGAACGGCTGGTAAGAAACGGAGGCAGTATCTTCGTGGGGTCGGTTATCAGCTGAAAAACGCGGCGTTCCGAAATATTGCCCAGCGTCACCATGCCGGAGCAGGCGAAATCGAACGCCATGGAAATAGCCTGCCCGTGAAAATTACCGCCGGACACCGTGTAAAGGTCGGAGAAAGAGCCGTCCGTTTTTTTCCACACCACAAGCGGATTATCGGTGGAACTGCCCATTTCGGTTACGACGGTTTTTATGGAGTTCTCTATTGTGTCCCGGACCGCGCCGTGCACCTGAGGAATGCAGCGCAGGCTGTAGGAATCCTGCACGCGGGTGTCATCTTCCAGATGCGAGTCACGGATTTCGCTGTTCCTTAAAAGGTCTTCCATCATTTTCGCGGTTTCAATCTGCCCGTTGTGCGGCTTAAGCGCGTGGATCTCTTCGATAAACGGCCCGGTGGACGCTTTCAGCGCTTCCACCGACATCGCCGCCGCCAGGGTGGCCGCGTTCCAGACTTTCAAAGCGTTCATAAGCGCGAGCCCGCCCACGGACTGCATGGCCTGCGTGCCGTTTATAAGGGCCAAGCCCTCTTTTTCATGCAGTTCCAGAGGGGCAATGCCCGCTTTCTTTAAAACCTGCGCTCCCGGCAGCCAGTCCTTAGAGCCGGCCAGTCTCGCCCGGCCTTCGCCCAAAAGCACGAGCGCAGAATGTGCGCTGGGCGCCAAATCGCCGGACGCGCCGACCGAGCCCCTGCTCGGGACATAAGGAATCACGCCTTTGTTAAGGCATTGGGCCATCACTTCCAGAACTTCAGGCCGCACGCCGCTGTGCCCTCGCGCCAATTCATTGGCGCGCAAAAACAAAAGCCCGCGCGCCTGAGCGTCGCTAAAAGGCTCGCCGACGCCGCAGGCGTGGCTTCTGACAAGATTTACCTGCAGCTGCCTGCAGTCCTGTCCGGGTATCATCCGGCTGGCGAGTTCGCCGAAACCGGTGTTTATTCCGTACACCGCCCCGGAACGCGCCACATAGGCCATCATGGCCTTGCGGCAGTTCTTCAGATCCTTTTTCACCTGCGCAGGCAAAACCACGGGCCTGCCCAGCACGGCTACTTCGTACAAATCCTCGATATCACTTTCCGCGCCCAGCGCGAACGGTTCGAATTTCATTGGTCTGCTCCTGTCACGAATGCTGATTTTTAAAAGCGGCTGAAGAAACCGTCTGCAGCCGGCTGAGATCGGAGAGCGTGCGCGCGCCGAGCTCGCGAAATCTGTTTACGAAATGAAGAAAGACATATTCCGTCATCTTAACGTCCGCCAGGGCGCGGTGCCAGCCTTCGGTGCCGTAGCCCAGCGCCTGCGCGATATTGCCCAGCCGGTTGCTTTCAAACCCGCCGTGCCTGCGCGCGAATTTAAGCGTGTCCAGTACGGGCACGTCGGGGAATCTGAGGCCTATGCGCTGGAATTCATAACTGAGGAACTTCACGTCGAAATCAGCGTTATGGCAGACCACGGCGCAGTCTTCCAGCACCGACGCCAGCACCGGAGCCACTTTCTCAAAGTGCGGCTCGCCGGCCACCATGTCGTCGGTTATTTTGTGGATCATGCTCACCTGCGGCGGAATCGGGCAGAGCGGATTAACAAGCCGCGAAAAACTTTCGCCGCTTTTCCCGCCCATATTTTTGACCACCGCCACCTCGCACACGCGCGCGCCTTTTTCGGCGGACAGGCCTGTGGTTTCAATATCCAGAAAAGCGAAGGTCACTTCCTCAATCGGTTTGCTAAGCATAAGATGCCGCCTGTTCATATAATTTTCTCATCCGGGAAGATACAGATACAGGTTGCGCGCTATCACGCCGGATAAAACCGTGATGCCCAACCCCACATAAAAACCCGCCCTGCTCAAATCCACTATGCGCTGGCGGTAGAGGTAAACCGTGTAACCCAGCCAGGCCAGAAACCACGGCGCCCAGTGCCAGCCGGGGATGAAAAAGAAAAACCACAGCGCGACGCGCTGGAGTATGCCGAAATACTTTTTGTCGAAACCGGGAAAACCTTCATTATAAAGCGCTTTCTCGATGAAATAGGTGAACACCGTTATCCCGTGGGTGACCACCACGAACATGCACAAGTAAACAACCCACTTTTCCTCCACGACGGAACCGTCCCCTATGCCGGACGGCGACAAGGCGAAAATAACGCCGATATGAACCAGCTGGTCCCAGATGAAATAGAGCGTGCCGTCCGAGGAACTGAGCGCCTTTATGGCGTATACGCGCCAGCGGTCCTGCAGATAATGGGTCAGAAAAATCACTCCGACCGCCATCCATCCCGTGAATCTGAACCCGCCAAAATTAAACCAGCTGTCATTTATATAGGGCCACACCATGACGATGGAGCAGACGACATGCGTCAGGCAATGAATAAGCATGCCGGACCGGGATTCCCTCTTCCATTTGGCAACGGAATTGGTTTGCAGGGTGAAATCAGCCAGCAGATGCGCAAAAAGCAATCGCCAGAATATCAGCATAAATCCCTTGGTGCCCGTCCCTTAACGGAGGACAGGCCCCTATTTGCTAGTCAGATTAAAAACTCCGTCCCACTCGGCGGGCGGCGGGGTTTTAATGTTCTGCTCGCATTGTTTTATATAAAAATCGGAAACCTTGTCGTCCGGCGACAACTTGAGCGCGGCCTCGAATTTAGCCGCCGCGCCTGCGAAATCGCGCGCGCCGAAAAGAGCGACGCCTTCACCATACACCTTAAGCAGTTCGTTTTTTTCAGCGGGCAGGGTTTCCTTAAGTCCGAACAGTTCGTAAACTTTTATGGGAATGTTTTTTCCCACCACGCGGACACGGCCCAGTTCCCGCGCCGCCACAACGTCCCGGGCGCCCGCGTAACACGCTTCGCTCACCATAATCTTGCTTCCGAAAAACTTGTTCGCGCCCTCAAGACGGGAGGCAAGGTTGACTTCGTCGCCTATCACGGTATAGGAAAAGCGTTTTTCCGAACCCATGTTACCCACCACCATGAAACCGGAATTGAGGCCTATGCGCGCCTGCGGCTTTATCGGCATAGCATTAAAATACTCTTCCGTCAGCTTCTGCATCGCCTCCTGGCATTTAGCCGCGGCGATACAGCCTTTGACCCGATGGCCCGGATCGTCGAGAGGAGCGTTCCAGAACGCCATGATGCAGTCGCCGATATACTTGTCCACCACGCCGTCGTTTTCCATGATGACGTTGGTGAGGGCGGTCAAAAGCTTATTGAGCATGTCCGTCAGTTCTTCGGGCGTCAGTTTCTCCGATATGGAGGTGAATTTCGCTATATCCAGGAAAAACACCGTCATGTCGCGCTTTTCCCCACCGAGCTTGAGTTTGCCGGGGTCTTTCACCAGCACGTCAACCACGGCGGGCGAGAGGTACTGCCCGAAAGTGCTTTTTATCCACCGCTTTTCCTGGCCTTCAACCACCACGCGGTAAATGGTTAAAAACGCGAAACTGATAACCAGGCCGGAGGCGGGCATAACATAATCAGTCTTGTATCCGGAAACGCTCAATATCACATAAGCCAAAGTCCACGCGAACAGAAGAACCGCCGTGACCGCGCCGGAAAGATAAATGGAACTGCGGAAAAACAAAACGGGAAACCAGATGAACAGCAGCATAGCCGT
>Ga0172379_10005461_pt1 | contig 17763 bp, 14 predicted proteins | sample GrowelOW334metaG_FD_119756 | JGI IMG/M metagenome (GOLD analysis project Ga0172379, IMG submission 119756) | Groundwater microbial communities from an aquifer near a municipal landfill in Southern Ontario, Canada - Groundwater well OW334 metaG | ecosystem: Environmental > Aquatic > Deep... | reverse complement strand
GAAGTTAAAGTGGTAAAAGAAGCATACGATCGAGATATACCAACCGTAGTTTATGAATTTGTGCAGGGTATGGTGGATTTTGGCCGCAAACACAATCCACCACCAAGAATAACTATTGAATATGAAAGTGGAAGAAAAGTGGAATTTGATGGACGAGCATTCCCAATATCTGACGACGACAAAATCAAGGCGATAGAATTTACAAATACCAATCCGGAAAAAGGTTTATCTACATCGGACCTTGTTTTATTCCGCCACAGCGGAGGAGATGGAACTCTTGGTATGCACGGAAGAGGCACGACTTGTTCCTTAACGTTTTTGGCAAGTTTGGGAGTAAGCACCGAAATAAAATCTCATCAAAATGGACAGGCTTATACTGCAAGAACTTCTCTTGCGACAGTCGATACTGAGCACGCTGAAGTTGAAGTTCAAGACGAACAAACTAGAATTATTACAAGAAAACACGTTACCAAAGACGTAAAAGCCTTACACATAGACGGAGCGTGGGAGGGAGCAAAGCGCAATTTTACAACTTTTAGAATAGAAAATCCTCCTAAAAAATTCTGCGAAATGGTAGGCGGAATAGGTTCGCACTTTTTATATGCAAATCCTTTTTTCCCGGACGCCGTGGTTGTGCAAAAAGCCGCAAACGCAGCAACCCCACAAAGAATTCCGGTAGATTGCGGCGAAGTAATGTGTATGAACGAAGTTTTGGGTTATTGCGGAGAACCAATTTCTCACGCTTTTGTAGATGGACTTAAATTGCCAATCCCCGGATGGTCTAAAAAAAGTATTTTGCCATGGTCTGTAATTGGCCTTGGGGAAGCAGAGAATTATAATTTTCGCGTAAAGAGATCTCATGATTCCAGCACAATAGAAGGATACGGACTTGCAAACGCAGTATCTTTTGCCGTGCACCACTTAAAAGACGAAGGAATTTTAAAGAGATTAATATCTACCGCCGTAGAGACTAATTCAAATGATAGTTACTTGGAGTTTAATAGCAGCGGGCAGGAAGATAATATAATGGACGCCGAGACAGCACGACTTGTAAAAGGCATATGGGAAAGAGATTACGACAATGCTCTTATTGCAAAATCCCCAACAGAAGCCCAAATGGGGCAAAGAGATTGCGGAGGAACAAGAAGCGTTAAGCAGGTTTCGGATCACGTATATGCGTTTTTAAAAATGGCAGGCGTAAAAACAGTGGCTCAAGAAGTTAACGTAAAAAGCACCGTAGACCTTAGCCATTCTTTGCGTGTCATAAAAGTGCCATCCGCATATGCAGAAAACAGCTTGGAGCAATTAATGGAAAAACTCGCAAAAGAAGACGTTGATGTTGAGCTGGTTTCCGTAAATGGAAAAAAATATTTACGAATAAGATTCCAATCGGTAATTAAAGACGCGGAAGAATTTGGTGGAGATACGGAAAATCCTGCCGGAAAACTTATAAGAATCGCCACAATAATCGCGCATGTTGCCGGAATTGACTTTAAAGTCTTTGGCATAGATAAAAACGCTTTTCACAGAATTAACGTTGAACCAAGAGTAAGCGACTGGAACAGGGAACTATTTTACACCCCAATAGTTATAGACACATTTAACCGCGATAGATTCCCGGAGTTTGCAGATTACGACGAGAATTCAACATACTTGATGCTTTCCGGCGATCAAATAAATTCAATTCAGACTCCAAATAGATTAGATAAATTAATTGAAATATTTAACGAATTATATTTGAGATTAAGGAGAAAATTGGGAGGACGTTCAAAATTAAAAATGGGAAAAACTAATGCAGATGAAGGCGAAGGCGACGAGCACCCAAATGGCCCACAAAAGAAAGTTCAATATACAACTATTGGACAAAATCCACTTAAGCCAAAAACACCGGCGCGTGAAGTTAGCGAAGGAGAATGTGAGCCAAGAAGTAATAGAAGCGCCAGATTAGAACAACGAAGAGAAGGCGCAGAAAGTATTATGCCCGTTGGATATTATGTATCAACGGTTGGAACTGATTTCATTTTTGATGGCAATAACAGACGCGGAGCCTGGGCTTCTACAATGAAATGGGAATTCGTTGATGTGCCAAGAAGAACTCCAAGAAAAGCATCTTCGGCAATTGTTCACCAAAATCTTAATGGAGAAGTTAGTTTAAATGTTTTGGTGGGACACAAAATTACCGCTTACAGAACTGTGCCAAGAAATGCGGATGTGGAATTTTATAGAGATGCCCGAACAGGCGTTTATTGTGTAAAGGGTTTGGCGGACCAGCTTATTTATTACACCGGACTGGATCAAGAAGGCCAACATGCATGGAATCCACCACTGCCGGAAGAAAGAACGGACGTAATGCATCACCACATGCTACCTCCGGAAGTTCATGATTTTATTCGAAGTATAAATAGTAATCCGGCACTAACAGTTGCCGCAAAGGTAAGACTTGCCCTTCAAAAATGGGACGAATTGTTTGTTTATAATGATGATGATGCTTTACACGAGCAAGTGGAAGGGAATTCGGTACAAGAAGTTGCAGCCAGGATGTTCCATACAAGAAGTGGAATATGCAACATATCGGCAACGGCATTTGCACTCTTGCTGCGCGCAATAAAAGTCCCGACTCGTGTTTATGGCGGATATTGGGAACAAGGTGAAGGACATGGAGGGACTCACCTTTGGCCGGCATTTTGGGATAATAAACGCTGGGTATCTGTAGAATCCCTGGAAGGCGTACAAACTGCATCTGCAACGCCTAGAAGGCCAATGAAGGATATCGAAATAAGTGAAGCAGACAGTGAATATGAAACTTCTCCAAAGAGAGTTTCTGGAATTAGAAAAGTCGCTTACGCAGCTATAATTGCATTACTCGGCTCACTTGCAGTAAGTGAATATGGACCAAGCGTAGCTGCAAAAATTCGCGAAATGGGCTTATTTTCTCCAAATGGAGCAAATAGCGAATCCGTTAAAGATCCGTTAAAGTGTGAATGTCCGGATCGTTAATAAAATATATCCCATTGCTTTATCTGCACTAGAAGCATAAACTTTGGCTCACTAACGCCTTAATCAAGAAATATATGACTTACAACAGAGACGGAAAAGCTGGAGGAAACAGCAACAAAAAGTATGCAAGAAGAGCTCCGGGTGGAAGAAGCTTTGGTGACAAACCAGAAATGCACAGAGCAATTTGCAGCGAATGCGACAAAGAATGCGAAGTTCCTTTTAAACCAAGTGGCGACAAACCTGTATTCTGCCGAACTTGCTTTAAAGGCAAAGAAGATTCCGGCCCAAGAGAATCATTCGGCGGAAAAAGAGATTTTGGTGGAGAAAGAAGCTTTAGCGATCGCAAAATGCACAAAACTGTGTGCTCTGCTTGCGGCAAAACATGCGAAGTTCCTTTTAGACCTTCCGGCGAAAAACCTATTTATTGCAACAACTGCTTTGGCGCGAATTATGGAAAAGTTCCTGGAAAGGCTCCTAGCACAACAAGTGCGCACAGCACCGGTGGCAGCAGCATGACAAAGGAACAATTCGAAATATTAAATTCCAAACTTGATAAGATTCTCAAAGCAATAGAAGAGTAATATGAGCAACGACACAGGCACAATCGTCAGTTTTGACCATGTAACTTTTGGATTTAAAGAAAACAAACCACTTCTGGATGATGTGAGTTTTTCTGTAAGAAAGGGATCTAAGATTACAATAATGGGGCAAAATGGTGCTGGGAAAAGCACTATTTTGAGGCTCATGACAGGCACACACAAGCCAAAAACCGGGGCGGTTAATATTTTCCCGGGCGTAACCGTGGCAACTGCGCATCAGGTAATTCCACATGCAGATCGCGAACTCACAATCACGGATTTCTTTATGAAATCTTATGGCGAGCACACTTACGACATTGGCCGCCGCATTGATGAAGTTTTGGAAGTTGTAAATTTTCACGCACCGCACGACAGAATTGTTAAATCTTTTTCCGGAGGGCAGCAGGCAAGATTACTACTAGCGTCCGCTTTAATTGCGGATCCGGATCTTTTGCTTTTGGATGAGCCAACAAACAATTTGGATAACGACGGCATAAATCATTTAACAGGTTTTCTTTTGGGTTATGAAAAAACCTGCATCGTAATTTCGCATGATGCGGACTTTTTAAATGCTTTTACCGATGGCGTTTTGTATTTGGATGTTCACACAAAAAAAGTGGAGCAGTATGAGGGAAATTATTTTGACGTGCAGGCAGACATTGCAGACCGAATTGAAAAAGAAAATATGAAAAATGCGCGACTTGCAAAAGAGGCAATCGCGAACAAAGAGCAAGCAAACGTATTTGCACACAAAGGAGGCAAGCTTCGTCTTGTTGCAAAGAAGATGAGAGAAAAGGCTGCAGAAATGGAAGAGAATCAGGTAGAAGTTCGCAAAGAAGACAAAACAATTAGAGAATTCACCATTCCGATTCAACAAGGAATGGCGGGAGAAATTTTCAAAATCACTTCTTTTTCGATGATAAAAAACCACAAAGCGACGACAAAGAAATGCAAAATCTCTCTTAATAAGAAACAACATTTATTGCTAGTTGGCCCAAATGGAATTGGAAAAAGCACACTCTTGGAATCACTCGCAAATGGCACCGCAAAAGGCGCATCCATAACCCCCGGAATCGAGGTTGGCTATTACCGCCAAGACTTCTCTACTCTGAATTTTGAAGACACGGTTTATGATTCACTTTTTGCCGTGGCAAAAGACAATACCGAGCAGAATATTCGCAGTATAGCTGCTGGTTTTCTAATTACAGGCGACGTTGTTCACAATAAAATTGGAAGCCTATCCGAAGGCCAAAAAGGCTTGGTTTCATTTGCCAGACTTGTACTTCAGGAGCCAGGTCTCCTAATTCTGGACGAGCCAACAAATCACATGAACTTCCGCCACATTCCGGTTATTGCCCGTGCGTTGGACGCCTACGAAGGCGCCATGATCCTCGTCTCTCACGTTCCGGAATTCGTAGCTCAAATCAGAATAGACCAAATTTTGGATTTGGAAAAATAAACATAGATTGCGGTACACTTTGTATTTGTTTATCATGCTTATATGAATCCACAAGATTTAATTTCCACTCTAAAAGCACAACACCGCTCACTTAAAGCCGAATTAGCTTTGGCTTTAAGTAACCTTGAATCAGGGGAAGAAGATAAAATCCCCTCAAATTTGGCAAAATTTAAAAATGATCTGGAAGAACATTTAAAACTGGAAAACGTAGAATTTTATCCGGATTATTTAAATAAAAAGGCCAAAAGAAGAGAAAGCTTAACGAGCACAAAAGAATTTATTTACCAAATGGAAGTTATAGGCAAAGCAGTTATGAGTTTTATAGATAAATACACAATTCCAGGTGCAATAGATGCCCATCTTTTAGATTTCACAGATGAATTATCCAAAATCACCCAAGCTTTAAATGTAAGAATCGAAACGGAAGAAGAAGGTGTTTTCGATATATATCTTTCGATGTGAGATTGAAATGCTTATTTGTAATACTCTTTAACCTGGAAGAGTAAATAAAGCCCAATAATTCCGCCCACAATTCCGCCTATACTAAAGAAAAGTATATTTTCCACGACGGTTATAAGTGATGCGTACATAAGTAATTTCCATGAAATTTTCTTGCGTTTAAAAAGACCAGGCATGGCAAGAATCTCGAGTGCTAAAACGGCGAACAAAACGATATTTACAATCCCCCATCCGCTATATACTCCACCATACATATGAGCTCCCATCATTGGTGAACCCATCATTCCCCATGGAAAACTAAAAAATGCGAAATTTAGCCCCAAGAGTACAAGCAAAAGCGGTATAGAAATAACGATCAAGAAAAGATCAATCCATGGAGCAGCAGCAACTATTTTTTCTCTCGCATGGGCAGGTATGGTATAAGGCGCTTTTTTTACCAAATAAAGGGCGAGAAAATCTTCCAGTTTCTGAATTGGATTTTTTGCACCGGATGAATGTTGATTCATAAATTTTATTTTTTATAGAATTACTAATACCATTCTAACATAACTTCAGATTAGCCACTAGTCAAAATGTGCATTTCGTGGTATAATTATACTGTTAACTAAAACAAAAATGCCCAAATTCTCTTTACCAATTAAATTCACCGTGTCGGCGGTTTTAGTGTGCCTCATTATTTTAGTGGGAGTGGCGCAGGCGGCCAGCACTGTGAAAAATAAAACCGAATGCACAGGTTCAAAAGTTCAAAGTTCCGGATTTATAAAATCATATAATTTTAAAGATTCTAATATTGCAAATGGCCTCTCTTTAACTTCGGACGGAGGCTACGTTTTGACCGGCGGAGCAATAATAAATAAATACATGAGCGACGATGACGCGTTCATTATGAAAGTTAATTCCGAAGGCAAAAAGCAGTGGGCAAATTTAATACAGACTAAAAACGATATTACGATTGATCCTTTGGCAGATAAAGCAGGCAACGACAGAGGCCACACCATCACACAACTAAGCGATGGCAGCTATATTTTGGCCGGTGAAACAAACGGTTTTTTGAATGATGAATTATTTGAGAAACAGGAATTCTCAGGCGATATTTTACTTTCCAAATTTGATGCGAGCGGCAAAAATATTTGGACAGAAACTTTAATGGGGATGAGTTTGGATATTCCCGTAAACATTATCCCAAACTCGGATGGCAGTTTTTTTCTTTCGGCAGCGGTTGCAGAAGTTGGATATGAAGGAGCGGATTTTCGCCATCATTTTGTAATTTGGAAATTTGATAGTTCAGGCAAAAAACTGTGGGCAAAGAAAACCAATCTACTTTCATGGGATCCTATTATTTCTAGCACAAAATTAAATCAAAGTTTCTTAAAAGACAGTGACGGGAATCTCCTTTTAACAGGTATGATTCCCGTTCCAAACGAAAATGCAGAGAGAAACGATGACGCTGCAGTTAAAAATGCGAATAATCTGGCCGTTATCGTAAAATTGGACGGCAACGGCAAAACAATTTGGATAAAAAGTCTGGAAGGTATTCCGGCCAGAAATAAGAATGAAAAAGGTAGTGTACGCGCCGGATCTTTTTATGCGATAGAGCAGACGGAAGACAAAGGTTATGCAATATTTGGGCTTCTTAATCCTATTATTGCTGGTGGTCCACGAGCAAAAGTTGCAGACCCTGAATATATTACCGCTATAAAATTAGATAAAGATGGAAATTACAAATGGACAAAAACCGTAGGCATTGGCGCACCATTTACGGGTTTCTTTAGCGCAAAAACAAAGGATAACGGTTTTGTTTTTATTAAGAATTACAACGCTTGGAATAACAAAGCCGACGAAGATTACAATAATTATGTAAAAAAACAAAAGACTGCGCCAAAAAAATCACAAGAGGAAGAATTGGCAGCCGGTGTAGATGTGGAAAAACAAACCATTGATTTTACGGAAAAAGCGGACGTGAAATTAAATAAAATTATGGCGATAAAAACGGATGGTGATTTTAATGTTCAGTGGGCAAAAAAGATTGGTGTTGGCAAAGAATTCCTTGGCTTTGATGTAAAAGGCACAGCGGACAAAGGCGCGGTTATTGCAGGCCTGCAGCGAAATTCCACAGTTAGAGAGGTTACAAATGGACAAACTTTTACTTATGATGACGCCCTTTTAATTAAACTGGATGTTAACGGGAATGCCGGTACAAATTGCGGTTTAATATCGGATTACTCGGCAATTTCGGCAGAAGACATAAGCTCATATATAAAAGTTGCGGACTTTACATTGGAAATAAAAAATGACAACGAACTGACAACTAACAAACAAAATCCAAACATATCCCAAGCGGACACAAAAACTAAAAATTTATGTGCACTCAAAAATTATAAAACGCCAATTTGTCTTCAGGAATTTCAACCGAATACATGGGCGGAGTTAAATTTTGAAAACACAAAAGAAATTGATTCTCTGGCAAAAGGAAAGAGTGAAGAAGTAAACGACGAAATACTTCCAATCTTAAAACGCGTATTTAAAAACGTAAAAGTTATAGACAATATCGGCGGATTTTCCATGGAATACACCTTGAGCCGCCTTGTCACTCAAAAAGATATAGACGCAGTACAAAAAGAACTTGAAGCATTGGGATATACAACATACGAAAAAGATACAGACCAATTGATAATGAAAAAAATCGGCAGAATGCTAGTGGTTGGATTTTCCACAAATGATCGATTGCGCGGAATCATTACGGTATCATTTTAAAAAGAACCCACTCTGTACATATCAGAAATGGGCTCTTTCTCATTACAAATTGACTTTTTAGCTAGTAATATCGCCGTTATACCAAATGCGCACATTCACCAATTTAGAATACGCATCAACACTAATATCTACGCTTGCCTCAATATTTGCGGAATCTTTTGCTTTATAAGAAGCCCCACCAGATTCACTCGATTGAGATGTTAATTTCCAAGTAGGTTGCGCAAATAAAGTCTTATAAAATTCTTTTACTGTCTTAATGTCCTCCGTTGTTTTTATTGTAATCTCCTTATTTATGTAGCTTTCGTCACCATCGTCGGAAGATTCCGTGATTTTCCCTTTGCTATATATAAGCGCTGAAGGAAAGTTGCTTGGAGGATCCACCGCTTCCGCCTTTTCAAATTCCTGAAGTTCCATTTGAGCTCCAAGATTGGCATAAGTCTCCATTACCTTGGCTGCAGATGCAGGATCATTTGGATCAAGGTTGCCCAGTTTCTGTTGAGCGACAGTCAAATCAGTTAAAGCTTTCACAGCATCCTTACTTGCTGTTTCTGCCGGAGTTTCTTTGCCACAACCGGCAAAAAGAGTAGCAGCAAGCGCTACAACCATTAACGCCGCGAATTTCTTTTTCATATTTTACTTATTAAATAATAAAAACACTCTATAAATTGTATTACCGTCGCGAAATATACACAACAAATTATTTGCAATTTCGTTGCAATAATAGGAAGATTATCAGTTAGATAACCGAAAACTTAATATTATTCACATGCATAAGAAAATCTACATTCCAATAGTTGCGGTGGCAGTAATTTCTATGGCTGCACTTTTGCTATATATTCCCAACACACGAAACTACCTTGGAAGCGTTATCTCTGCGATAAAAGACAAGTGCCAAACTGTGCAAACAACAACTTTTATAAAATCATATCGCCTAAAAGAACTTGCGGACGGTTACGCAATAACACAGGCAAAAGATGGCGGATTTGCCATAACCGGACACACCGTTAATCCGAGCGAATTGTGCGGTTATAGCATGTTTTGGATTAAATCCAACAGCACCGGAGATAAAGAATGGAGCAAACTTTATAACAGTTGCGCTTCGGATGGCTATGCTATTACTCAATTAACAGATGGGAATTATGTCGCGGCCGGAGAAATTAGTGGTGAATGGATAACGGATGAGGATCAGGAAGAACTCGAGGGACAAGGAGATAATCTCGTAGTAAAAATTGACGGTAAAGGAAATCCAATCTGGACAAGAACGGTAAGCGAAAAAAGCATAGACACCCCGGCTAAACTTATAGCAAAAAAAGATGGTGGATTTGTTATGTCTGGAATGACAGGGCAATTAGTCGGAAAGCCAGACGTCGCCGACGTAATGCACATAATGTTTCTGGGTGATTTTAACGCCAATGGCGAAACCAATTGGCTTAAAGAAATTGACGCCGACGAACAATACCCCCTCAAGAATGCGCAGCAAACAAAAGACGGTGGTTATATTTTGATTGGAAATATAAAACTTGTAGACGAAGACGGCCAGGATGTGCCGGCACTCGTGAAATTAAATAAAAGGGGGAACTATGAATGGGCAACAGGACTCGAAAGTGTGCCGCTAGAAATTCCAAATTTGACATTAAATCCGGACGGTAAAACTCTCAACGTTGGAACTCCAAAGAAAATGCACTTACAATTCGGAAATTTCTTTACAGCTGAGCAAACCAATGATGGCGGATACATGGCCCTGGGGACTTTTTACACCCCAAGCTTAGCGGCAGACGAAATTTCGAACTTGGTAAAAAATGCCGGCAAAGAATTAAGCTTCGTAGCAGTAAAAACCGATAAGAAAGGTAAGTTTTTATGGGCAAGAGCTATCAAACTCAAAAAATATCTGGAAGATTCTGTAATTAAAAAAACAAAAGACGGCGGATATATAATAATGGGAAATAATCTTGTTGGAGGATGGTACAGCGACGATAGTGCAAAAAGAGGAAAAGAATACGACGAGATGATGAATAAATATTACAAGAAATATCCTATGGGAACACCGGAAACACCGGCATCCAAAAGGGACATGGAAAAAATTGCCGACACTATAGAAAATACCGAATCCCCTTTTAGAGCCAGAAATATTGTATTGGTAAAAACGGACGCAAATTTTAAATATCAATGGGGCAAGACAATTGGTGGAACAAAAGACTTGGACGGCTATGACATAATTCAGGCTGCCGATTCCGGGTACGCAATAGCCGGAACATGGCACACCGGAATTAAAAAGAAAGTCCTTGGCTCATGGACAGAAGCCACCGAGGCAATGATTATGAAATTGGATGCCAACGGGAATTTGGGCAATAACAACGACCTTGTTGCAAATTTCACCGACACGGAAAGCAGCGATGTTAGTGCTTATATAGTCGCCAACAAATTAAATTCTCCAAAATTGTTACAGTCATATCCAATGAAAAATATTGTTAGAGATATAAAGGTTGGCGATAAAAACGGCGTAAATACAACTGCTTCGGAAGCCAAAACATACAATGCAAAGTTTTGCAGCGTAACACCTAAAGATGATGCTACGGGCGGAGCAACTGCGGTAACAAAAACGCGCGCTCAAATGCAATATGAAGCAACCAAAGAAATAGAAGCTGCGACTAAAAAAGGGATAGTGGTTAACGACGAAGTAATGCCAATTCTAAAAACCGTTTTTGTAGATGTAAAATTGTGGGATGACGATGCTGCCGGATGGGTTGCATACAGATTTAACAGACTTGTAACAAAAGATGATATAAGTAAGGTGAGGGCTGCACTGGAAAAGATTGGCTACAAAATCGACGAGAACGATAACAAAGATTTTGTCGCAACGAAAATTGGCCAAACATTAAATTTCCATTTTTATCTCGGCGACACGAACACAGGGCGAGTGGATATAATGTATTAAAACTCAACCTCTACCTAAAATATGACTCCGGTGGAAGCTCACTTGCTTGGCATTTCCTTAAGCTATCCCCCATTGTCCAGAACCATTTGTTTGACTCTTCTCCAATGGCAGCTGCTGTTCTTTGCGCTGTTGGCACATATTCCATGGTGAAATCCAAAGGCGAGTCCGTAGGCTTATTTGTACGCGGATCAACACACTGTGGCACTTCGTCCGTTATGGAAATACACGCTCTCCCAATACTAGCCACACCTCCTCCATTTGGGATCCCATAATAACTTACATATGCCGGTTTTCCACTGGCATCAACCCATTCCATTTTTCCATCCAGATGTAGTTCTAGCACTCCATCCTGATCACGCTTTTTGGTTACAGCACACGTAAATCTCAAACGATCAACCTTTACTTCCTGTTTCTCTTCTTTTTTAGGAGTTGTCGGTGGAGTAACAAGCGGCTGCTGTGGAATTATGTCTTCTACCGGTTGTTTTGGAATAACATCTTTAACGGGAGTTTTTGGTGGCAACTCATCTTTTACAGGCTGTTTTGTAGCAGTGTCTTCAATAGGAGTCTTTGGTAAATCGTCTTCAATCTTTTGCTTTGCCACATCAATTATTTTTTTAAACCAATCATCTCCCGTATATCCAGGCTGAGAGAAATCATAAACACTTACATATGGATCTCTTTGTTGACGATCACAACTGCAACAGTAAGTTCTCACTGGAACAGAGCGTCCGAACTGTGGATCATTGTACGATGTATCGCTATTAAAACTAAGTTTGCAATTTCGCACTTTCTTCAACGTACTTGTACCATCCGCACGTTTAACATAATCATAAGCACGATCCTTACATTCTGTATTTGCCGTATCGAAGGCAATCGTTTTATCTTTCAAAGTCAAATCTTTAACTTCGTTCTTGCTGTAAAATGGATGATAAATAGGATTTTTGCATTGAGTTCTTTCGGCTTCTGCCTGCTCCAATTTGGGACACTTATAAGATGCGCATGTAAATGCACACGCAATTTGAGATGAAGTACCCTTCTCATTCACAAAATCGTAATCGCTTCTCATTTTCGTATTAACAATGCTTTCTATTTTAGTTCTTTCAATTTGTCCTGCATCACCAATGCATGATCCGCCATATTCCGCATACTGCCTGGAATAAATTGGTTGCTGCACATCTCCTGTCCATTTATGTTCGGAACACATTGCAAGAAAAACCCAATTTTCATCTCCAGGCTGCGGACAATTTGATTTAACCGCATTAAAATCATTTTGCATTTGATTTATATATTCGGCACGCGTTAAGCCACTGCGAAGAGGTGAGATGGAATCAGCTTGAGCAACAAGTTGAGACTCCAAAGAATTTACCTGCAACATTTTAGATATTTCCGCAGAAGTTTTCTTTGCAGCACCCCTTGGAAGCGTGGAAAAAATAAGTTGAGTGGTAAGATACTTTGCCATTTCTGTCGGTGCATTGCTGTCGTTTACATCACTCAAAATTACAAACAGCTCATCTATTTTTGCAGTATCCTTTGCGCGCACAGTATTGTATTTTTTATCGCAAACAGTTGCAATTGGCCCATCAATCTTAAGATCGCAAATATTTTTTCGCGATTGTTTTTGAGAAACAAACGGAACCATTTTGAAAGGTGAAAGTGAATACGTTTTTGACTGCACCTTTTCTATATTATCTTCCGAAACTGGCAACGTGGCCTTTACATTCTGCGAAAACAACAAGGCTCCAACACCAATAGCCACAACCACAGCAACTACATATACATATTTTGGTATTTTTTTCATATTAATATTTTTATATTATTATTGCACCGAAAAAGTATTGGTAACGCAGTTATTGGTTTCATCGGTTTCCCATACTTCGTCCGCGCCATCCGCACAAATTTGATATTTGTGATTTCCGCGAACTGCAGGCCAAAGGCCAAAACTTTTCAAGGCAATATGATCTTGATATATGGCTGGAGTATATGTTGTTTTTAATACATCCCACGTACCATCATTGCCCAAATCTATCCTTAAATATGCATCCGAATCGCCATCTCCTACTCTGCCACTATTTGGGCGAGTAAGCTGGCCTGTTGGACCAGTGCCAACATTTTGCACCGTAGCCCAGAACTTTAGCTCAAGCCCTGCCGTTGCCGGAGTAGGCCTAAAATAAACAGATCCAGGCAAAAGAATTAAATCTGAATTTGACTGCCAGCGAGTTGCCGGTGGGGTAGACCCGGTACCATCACTTTGATCACTCTGTTGCTGATTACTTGGAATTCCTGATTCGTCCGGCTGTTGCGCGCCTTGACCGCTTGGCTGTGCGCCACTTTGATCAGCAGGCTGATTATTTGTATCAGCCGCAGGCTCGCTGTCTTCCGGAATGGTCGATGCATTATCTCCCTCCTCTCCATCAAAAGTGGAACATTCGGAAGTTTCCGGATTACATGGAGTTGTGTATTCCTCATCGCTCAGTTCTTCCACCCAAATATTATTTATCTCACTTTTTTCCATAACTCTTTCCTCCGCATCTGCCTGAATAATTAATTGCACCGCTCCTGCAGGCTCTCCCTGATAATTGCGAACTCCATTGGTCCATTCAATTTTCTGAGAATCTCCGGCCGCAACACTCGAAATTTTCTCACTTAACTTACTGCCAACTTCATTCCCATCTTCATCCAACCACCAATGCGCCAATTTCGCGATTCCAACTTCATATTTTCTTCCAGCTCTAACTTGCCCCTGGTTCTTAACAAAAACCGTTATTTTCTGAGATGAAGTATCATACGTTACAGTCTCAACAACAAAATCGGGCTTTTCTATATCCCCTTCCCAAATATTATTATTTTCAAATTCTTCTTTAATAAGATTGGTTGAATCAAGTGTAACCGTAAGGCTATTAGATCTATTTAAAGGCCTTAAACGAGCAGCGGAAGCTGTTGGAAATTTAATTTTAACGCTTGCTCCTTTTGCCACAGTAGCAACCCAAGATTCCACTTTTTGCTGCTCGGAATATTCACTTAGCCAAGAATACATAACTTTAAAAGCTCTTTGTTTTCTTTTTGCGCCAGCATCCGCACGACCAACATTTTTTACCGTAACAATTGGATTTCCGGTATTCGCATCAAAAATAACGGATGTAATTCTTAAATCCGCTAAAGGTGTTTCATCAGAAATACGAGCATGTATATCGGCGGCGTTAGCAATGCCAAAAACGGCTGCACCTGCAACTAAAACAAGCCCTAAAACTAAAAGTGAATACTTATTCATATTGGTTTTTGTTAGTTTTTATTTTTACCTTCTCTTATATATATTAACACAAAACAGGCCAATAGTCAAAGTAGCCACCTCAGCAGATGTAATTCTCGCAATATTGTGCAAGAATAAGGTTAATGAATTTCCCAGTTGATCTTCCTCCCCCATTTTTGCAAAAAGCTGCTGCGCTGAATATTTTTCCGCAGGATATTGAAGAGCAGTTTGTGCGTGGAAGTGGCAAAGGCGGGCAAAAAATGAACAAAACCTCTTCTACCGTCACTTTGCGACATTTGCCGACAGGAACAGATGTAAGATGCCAAAAACACCGAGAACAAAGCAACAATAGGATTTCGGCATACAAACTTTTAATTCTAAAAATTGAAGATAAAGTGAGAGGTGCTCAGTCGCAGCGCGCACAAAAAATCTTTAAATTAATTAAGCAAAAACGAAAAAGATCAAAGCGTGCGCAGCAAAAAGTTTTGGAAGCAAAAAAACATCGTGGCGAAATAAAAGAGACTCGCGGAACCGTTAGAGATTTTTAGAAAAAATCATGTATTACATCTACATTCTCAAATGCGCCGACAAAACGCTATATACCGGCGTTACTACCGACTTGGCCCGCAGAATTGAGGAACACAACACCTCAAAACTTGGCGCAAAATACACAAAAGCTCGCAGGCCGGTAAAACTCGTTTATTCAAAAAAGTTCGCAAATCGTTCAAAAGCCCAAAAAGAAGAGTGTAGAATAAAGGACTTATCGCGCACGGAAAAATTAAAATTAATCCGCAATGCAGGAAATTAAAATAGACAAAATAATCCGATCCAGAAGAAGGAGTATTGCGCTTCACATAGCCGAAGATGCCACGCTCACCGTGCGCGCACCAATGATGACAACTTTGGGATATATAAAAAGATTAGTCTTCGCAAAAAGAGCGTGGATAATAAAAAAACAAACGCACATTTTAAAAAATGGCGGTGGGAACAAACCAAAAGAATTTATAAATGATGAAGAGTTTTTTTATTTGGGCAAAATCTACAAGCTAAAAACCGAGAATTACGAAGGCGTTAGTTTGGCTAAGCGCAGAGCAAAAATGATTGAATGGTACCAAGCGCAGGCGCTCCCCAAAATCACCGAAAGAGCAAATTTTTACAGCGAAAAAATGGGCTGGAAGTTCAAATCAATTTCCATAACAAAAGCGGAGAGGCGATGGGGATCATGCTCCCACAACAACGCAATTCACTTTAGCTGGAAATTAATTATGGCTCCGCTGGACGTGGTTGATTATGTTGTTGTGCACGAACTTGCGCATATCCCGGAAAAGAATCACTCAAAAAAGTTTTGGGATAAAGTTGCCACTATTTTGCCGGATTACAAAGCACGACGAAAATGGCTAAGGGAAAACGGGATTAAATTCAAAATATAAAATCAGCTCTGGCTGCGTGCAACTTTTAATGCACTCACCCACCAAATAAGCTGAGTAAGAAAACCATCCGCGCTCTTCTGCAAAGATTCGGTTTTTAATTTCCCGCTTTCATCTGTAAGTGTCCAAAAGGCAGGAATATGCACAGAAGCCCGAATTGGAGCCATTTGAAGGCCTATAGCCACCTGTTTTAGCTGTTCAATTGAACGAGATCCACTCACACTACCATAACTCACAAAACCAACCGCCTTGTTATTCCATTCATGAAAAATATGATCCATTATATTTTTTAAAACTGCAGGATAACCGTAATTATATTCCGGAGTGACAATTATAAAACCATCAGCTTCATCTATTTTTTTTGCCAACTTTGCAACCATTTCATTAGCAAATTCACCTTTCTTTGCCATAGATGGAGAAATTGGTTCGTCAAAAAATGGAAGCGGATAATCCCTTAAATCCAAAAGTTCCGCTTCAATGCCTTCGCGCTTTTTTGCTTCCTCAAAAATCCACTGAGCCGGCTTTTCACTAAACCTTTTTTGGCGGGTGCTGCCCACAATAACCTTAATTTTCAACGTTGATGATGTTTGCATATTTTTTGTTTGTTATATGTACTTGTACATAAATGTAGCAAAAATACCTCATAATAAGTACTATTAAGACACAATACACATTTACAGCTAAGTAAAATCACATGAAAAAAACAGAATACACAATTGGAGAGTCAAAAATAGCAAATGGCAAGGTTGTTTACCTAACACTAATCCCAAAAAACAAGAAAGATTCCATATATTTTCGTCCGGGGCAATATGCCCTTTTATCTTTCTTGAGAGGCAGTACTTTATCTCAAGAAAGGCCTTTTTCGTTTGCCAGCTCACCTGAAAACGAAGATCACCTACAATTTGGATTTAAGATTTTTGGACAATTTACAGGCGAATTTGCCGGATTAAAAAAAGGAGACAGCGTTTTTGTGCGTGGTCCATATGGCGCATTTATTTTCGATGAAAAAAAGAACAAAGATGTCGTCTTTTTGGCAGCCGGAATAGGCATAACTCCTTTTATGAGTGCATTCCACTATGCGACAAGAAAAGAACTATCAAACAAACTAACTTTGATTTTTAGCAACAGAACAATTCCGGAAATTTCTTTTTACGAGGAAATTAAAAATATTGAAACGCACAACAAAAACTTCAAAGCTATATTTGCCATTACAAATAGTGGCGATGACCTTCCAAAAGGATTCGTTGCCGGCAGAATAAACGAAGGAATGATTTTGGATAACGCCAGGGACAACCTTTACGGCAAAGTTTTTTTTATTTGTGGGCCGCAACCCTTTACCGATGCAGCTATTTTTATTTTAAAAAGACTCGGAGTTAAAGAAAAAAATATTAGGACGGAAGGTTTTACACTAAGCCCAAAATCATTTTTCGAAAAAGGATCATGGGCTTTTCCCGCTATTGCAAGCGCTTCGGCGTTATTAATGCTAGTGGGGCTTTATTCTATAAATCAAACAGAAACAAATAAGGCGATTGCAAAAGCAGAAAAAATAAATACAAATATCACAGAGAGACTTGGGCAGATAACAACACTTGATCAAAAAATAATTGATCGGAAAAACGCCTTATTAAAAGAACAAGCGGCAAACACTAAAACTGTAGTAAAAAGAGTTAGCGTACCAATCACAACAGTTATACCACCACAAAAAACTCCGGTAGTTACAAAACCTACCCCAACTCCAACGGTGCCGGTTTATGTTCCACCAAAACCAACAACCCCACGCACAACAGTATCATAATTATATTTTATGAAAAAAAAGTTAATATTCATTTCAACAGTTATTGCAATTATCTTACTTTGGACCGCTCAGGCTGCTTATGTTCACGCAGAAAGAGAAGATGACGAGGAAG
>Ga0172379_10005460_pt1 | contig 17764 bp, 16 predicted proteins | sample GrowelOW334metaG_FD_119756 | JGI IMG/M metagenome (GOLD analysis project Ga0172379, IMG submission 119756) | Groundwater microbial communities from an aquifer near a municipal landfill in Southern Ontario, Canada - Groundwater well OW334 metaG | ecosystem: Environmental > Aquatic > Deep... | reverse complement strand
GTGAAGATTGCCGCCATCGGCCCCATAACCGCCGCTGCCGTGAATAAGGCCGGTCTGAAAGTGGACATTATGCAGGAAACCTATACCATCGAAGGGCTGGTGGCCGGACTACAGGATTTCTTCGCCAGACAGGTAAAACTCTCATGACGGCAATACGGTTTCTGGCGGCCCTATGTTGAGCAGGTTATTTATCGCTTTCTCGATTGCGGCGACCTGCACCATGGCTTTGCACGTGTGAAATGTAAGGGCTGCGGCCATTAATACTTGCTGGCATTTTCCTGCAAGCGTCGCCACTTTTGCCCCTCATGCCATAAGAAACGGGTAGTGGAATTATGAACATTAAGCCGCGCTTTCAAGGGGCTCAAGATGCTCCTTGCCAAAGGGAAGATTACCCAGGAAATGATTGCCATGCTCTCGAAATGGCGTCACTACGGCTACTACAGCAACTTCTCGCGGGGGAAACGGCAGAAGGAAGGTAACGGCGATGCTATCCCCTGTATCCTCGAATCGCAGGGGGATGCAAAGACCTTCCGGCGGGAATGGGTGGGGAGGGAGAAGAGCGTCTCTTCCGTGAAGGAGGCCGTCGACATCCTGACGGTCTCGGGCCGGACAAAGGGCATGTCTGCGGGAAGAAGGAAAAAGGCCCGTCAATCCTTATCCAGGGTGCGAATGCCCGTCCGTATAGAACAAATCTCTTGAAGTTGTATGATAAGGCAAGGCAGTGAAAAAAGAGGTTGCAAAAGTGTTTTATTACACATCCCTTTCCCCATCAACTACCCGATACCCCTATTTTATGGTCAGTTTGCATTGACATACAACCGCGTTTCCCCAATATTCCATTATCGTGGAAGCAAGTTCCTATCAATTCCTTAATGGACGTTGCCGTAAACCCCGCTTTGCTCTGGAAGTGCCTTATTCTTCTTCGATTTCGTCACATCTTTTAGCTGTGTTGTCGGCTTTTTCTTTTTCTCCCGTTCTTTCGATTTTGTGACGACAACCTTATCATGTTGTGCCGGCCCTTTGGGGATGAGGCCCTCCGGATCATCGTCTTCATAGGCGGTCGTAAAGATCTTCCAATCCTGACCGGTTCTTGCCTTCTTGTATGCGGCCTGGTAGGCGGCAAGCCAGGCCGCTTGCTCGGCCTTGTCCATGGTGATCGGCTGTCGGCGAAAGGATTTGGCGGAATATATTACGGCATCCACATCCACAAGATAAGGCTCTATCTTACCCCTGATTCTCTTGACGGCTTTGCTTGCAACTTGATCCCCGTTGTTGGCGGCAACGGCGGACCACCATAGCGCTTTGATGAGGTTTATCTGTTTTACACCAATGCCTAGCTCATAACATATGGCCAAGCTAGTTTGGGCGATCGCATCACCTCGCAGTGCCGCCTTTTGGTACAAAGCAGAACTTTTAGCATTATCTTGTACTACTCCTTTTTTAAATGGATAAATACTGGCTAGATTGACCTGGGCAGTGGCGTTGCCCTTATCCGCCGCCCTACGATATAAAACAACGGCTTGGGTATAATCTTGCTCGATTCCGTAACCATGGTAGTACATGTAACCTAAATTGTTGAGGGCAGCGTCGTTATCCATATCCGCCGCCTTACGATATAGAGCGAAAGCTTGAGCATAATCTTGTTTCACACCTTGTCCATCTTGGTACATGCGGCCCAAATTGTTGAGGGCAAGGGCGTTACCTTTATCCGCCGCCTTACGATATAAAACAAGGGCTTGGGCATAATCTTGTCCTACAAAATGGCCATCATGATACATGGAACCCAAATTGTTGAGAGCCATGTCATTATCTTTATCCGCCGCCTCACGATATAGAGCGAAAGCTTGAGCATAATCTTGTTTCACACCTTGGCCAAATTCGTACATCATCCCCAAATTGCTGAGGGCAAAGATGAAACCCTTATCCGCTGCCTTACGGAATAAAACAAAGGCTTGGGGATGATTTTGTTCTACACCATCGCCAAATTCGTACATCATCCCCAAATTATTGGAAGCACCAGCACTGCCCTTATCCGAGGCCTTATGATATAAAGCGAGGGCTTGGGCATAATCTTGTTTCACGCCTTTGCCATAATGATACATCGTTCCCAAATTGTTCAGAGCCGTGTCATTACCTTTATCCGCCGCCTTACGATATAGAGCGAATGCTTCGGTATAATCTTGTTTCACACCTTGGCCATTGTGGTACATCATCCCTAAATTGTTTAGGGCAATGTCGATGCCTTTATCCGCCGCCTTACGATATAAAGCAAGGGCTTGGGCATAATCTTGTTTCACGCCAAGGCCCTCTTGGTACATCGTTCCCAAATTATTGAGGGCAAAGGCGTTACCTTTATCCGCTGCCTTAAGGTAAAACGCAAGGGCTTGGGCATAATCTTGTTTCACGCCAAGGCCCTCTTGGTACATCATTCCCAAATTATTGAGGGCAGAGTCGTTACCTTTATCCGCCGCCTTACGATATAAAGCAAGGGCTTGGGCATAATCTTGTTTCACCCCGTTGCCTTTTTCGTACATTTGGGCCATTTTGTTCAAGGCGACCACGTTGCCCTTATCTGCTGCCTCCTGATATAGATTGAAGGCCTTGCTATAATCTTGTATTACGCCTTGGCCATGTTGGTATATATCACCCAATTCGTTCAGGGCAAAGGCATCACCTTGTTTCGCTCGGGTGTGGAGCGATGCCTCCGCAGCCGCCCGGTCGTTCACTAATTGTGCACTGTGCCCTCCGCAACTATTGATAGTGACGACGACAAGAACAACAACCAACCATACGGTTATTCCCCCTAATGCTTTCAGTCTCATGCGGATCGCTCCTCCAAGAGACCCCATTGTTTCCGAGGGTGCGACGGCATCGTCCCGGCACAACTGATCATATTTCCTCCCAGACAATAGAATATACAATATTTTCGTAACCTTATTATGGTCATCAGCGGCCTCAATCGATCATTGCGTTGCACCTTGCAGAAATTCACCGTCGCCTATGCTGTTGCCTTCTTCACTCCCCATCACTATGGTGCCGAGAAGAGCGCCTCTTTAAGTTCTCGTGCGCTGGAAAAGCGCGCCTCTCCGTTTTTCCAGACGCAAGTACGGAGAGCAAAGTTGATTCTTTCGTTTGTGATCCGATCCTGATCTGTAAGACTTATTGCCTGATAATCATGTTTAGTGAAATCGATAGCCTTACCGCGGAGCATTTCATAGAACGTGACACCGAGGGAATATAGATCGTCCATCTTATCGGTATGGTAGAAATCTTCCCGTTGTCGGGATGAGGCATAGGGATCCGTACCACCAACGGTGCGTCCATAGGTTGTCAGCCTGTCATTATCATCCCCATTTAAACGGGCGATGCCAAAATCGGCGATTACGACCTTTGACGGCGAAACCTTATCATTGATGAGGAGATTTGCCGGTTTGAGGTCCCGGTGAAGAACATTCTTATCATGAAAGTATTGGACCGCATCGAGCAGTTGTTCCCCCAATTGCTTGAATGTTGCGTAATCTAATCCCCCGCGCCTACGATAAATGTAATCCCCTATAGAGCCTGCCGGGAAATAATCCGTGACAATGAAGGGGCGACTATCTCGTAATGTCCCGTACTCATGTCCACGAATCACATGGTCGTGTTGCAAGATGCTGCATACGATCTCCCCTTCTCTGGCAAAGCGCTGCGGCAATGACGGCTCTGTACGATTTTTCATGAGTTTGATGCAAACCGGGGTGCTATCACGACGACGTATTCCTCGAAAAATGTAACTCATGCCGCCGTCGCCTGTGATTCCGGAAAAGGCCACTTCGTATTTTGCGATAAACGCATCCAGGCCATGCGCGATTCCACCATAGCGGATACACAGGTCATCTGCGATCCAAGTCAGATCAGAATCAGGCTCAACCGCTGCTGACAAGTTCGCGAGGTATATATTTTTTATTTTTGTGAGTTCCCATTTGATCGTTGTATCTTGGCAGGGAACCCCGTTAATGATGGCATTAAGCATAGATGCGTTTAATTTTTCCGGATGGGTCTTCAGAACGGCCGCAGCAGCCATTCGATCCGCTATTGCCGCATCGGCGGTCTGGATAATCGCCACCATGAGTCGCAGATCCGAAGCGACATCAGCGGCAACGGGCGGCAATGGCGAGGATGACGCGGGCAGGACGGGTGCATGGGCAGACGGTAAGGGCTCGGCATCAGATACCGCCGCACCGGTCGGCTCGGCGTTTCCGCAAGAATAACAATTGAGGACTTTCGTGATGAAAGTCCGAATTTCACTCGCCGTCAGGTTGATCTTCTTAGATCTCAGCTTGTCGATCAGTTCGGGGACCTTATCCAGGCCGTACAGATGGAACCACGACGTGGTCTTAGGATCGAACCCCTTCAAATCGATCCCACCAATCAAACGGGGAGCGATAACGACTGCAGCCGCTACATGACTGAAATCTGCTTGTGATGCCTTCTGCTGATCGAGAAAATTGTATCTATGCTCACTCAAGTATCCCATCAGGCCGAAACGATAGTTTTTTACCTGTTGGTAAGGGTTCTGTTTATTGCCCCCAACCTTGTCGCCGTCCACCATTTGCCATGGTCCGTTTTCCGTGGGCGTAAACGACACATTACATTGTTTCAGTTCGATGACGACGATGGCGTTTGCCTTGAAAACAGCCAAATCGATATCGCACCCGCCACAACTGAAGTTGAATATAGCAAATATTTGCTGATTTGCATCCGCTGCATATCGATCCGTCAACGACTGGATCAGGATCTGCTGGGCCTGTATCTCATGGGTATACTCAAAGTTACCTCCCTGCCAGAATTCAACCGCCATGATTGCCGGACCTACCTTTCCTGTATTTGAATAACGCAACCCGAGGAGACATTACTCTAAAATAGTTCATGCAACCGATAAGAAACACTTCATCAAAACACAAAGATCAAGTCCAGAAGCGGCTCGCGACATGCCGGTTAAATTTGGGGAATTCCATAATCCCGAAGATCAACTATTACCGAGACCAAATGGCCAGACGAAAACCGATATGGTTATAGCTGGCTATTTGCCTTTCATAGCCCTGGAACGTAGTCTGGAGTTGCGCAGGGGTACTGGGCCATCCCCCACCGCGCAGAACACGGTATTGGTATTTATTGTGAGGATTGTTCCGAGGTCGAAAGCTATCGGCGCACCACTCCCAAACGTTCCCCGTCATGTCGAAAATGCCCAACTCATTGGCCGCGTAACGACCCACCGGCGCGGTAAACACCTCCCCGTCGTCGTAGCCGTTCCAGATCTTATCAACTTTGGGGTATTTCCGTTTCAGGCTTTCGTCGGCGATATTGCCCGAAGGGGCGCCGTTGCCCCAGGCATACTGGTAGGCCTTTCCCCCACTCCGGGCCGCATACTCCCACTCCGCACCCGTTGGGAGGCGATAGACGAAATTGTCCTGCCTGCTCTTCCACTTGGCGAACGCCTGGGCGTCGTTCCAGGAAACGCAAACGACGGGGTGATCATCCGTCTGAGAAAATCCCGGATTCTTCCAATTGGCATCTCGGTCCTTGTCCCACTTCATGCCATCATAGGTTAAGCAGCCATCATGTTCTTCCGCATCCGTCCGGTAGCTTCTGTCTTCTACGAAGCGACGGAACTGGCCGACGGTTACCTCCTTTTTCCCTAGATAATAATTTCCAACGCGCTCCTCGTAGAGGGGTTGTTTCTCCACCCCGTGGCTATCGCCCCATGCGCCACCCATTTGAAAACTCCCGCCTTTGACGTAGATGAAATCCCTTTCTAGCGTAGAAGCGGGCGCAGGCAGGGTCGCATTTGCTTGGAGTGCCAACGAAGGCGCAGGTTTGCTCTCGTTAGGCGATGATGAGTACGTCATTTTGTAAAAGGGCTTAAGAAACACGTCTTGCCCCTTCTTACCCAACCACTGAACACCATGAATGCCGTCAAAGACGCTAAATACAATGATAATGAAGACCAAAAACAATCCTATAGAAATAGCAATCTTGAGGGGTATAGGCCGCAACTTCTTCCCGCAAATTTGGCAATATGTAAACCTTGATGCGTTGTGTGGATGATTGCATCCTGGATTTCTGCATGTGATAGACGTTCTATTAGCCACGTTTTTCCCCATTTGCCTGAAGCCATATCACTCTTTATGTGTTTTTCTGGCTCTGGTCTTCTTTCCGGACGCCTTACTTTTGTCTGCTCCCAACAAGGCCCGGTCGCTTGCCGCCACAGCCTCCGGCCGCGGAAGGAGGAGATCCTTCAACAATATTTTCGCCTCTCCCAAACTTTCACCTATGGCCTTTTTCACCCTTTCAGACAGCCGTTCTTCCCGTAGCTTCCTGATTCGCAGCTCCAGCTCCTTCGGCAGAGGCATCAATTCTTCCGATGGTGGGATGGGTTCTTCCATCTGCCGTGCACCCTCAGCATAGGCAGGGACTATCCGTGTAAGGAAAAAAGAAAATCCGTCCGCCCGTTCACGGCATTTCTCACAGTCCTGTAGATGCGATCGGGTTTCTTCCGTTTCCTTTCCTTCAAAAATTGCAATGAAATCGATTTCATTACATCTCATATGGTTTCTCCTTAGCAAACCAAGTCTTTCAGGTCACGAATATCTCTAAATCGCACAAGTTTTTTTATGCAATCCGTTACAGACTTGTAGGTATTTTTTTGCGTCATCCCCAATATCTTGGACAGTTCCTTCATATTGCCATAATATCCCTCGGCATCCTTCAAAAATTCCGGAAGGATGCGGGCGCACTTACCACCCATGCGCGCAATGGTCGCATAAACAATCTGATGGATCTCCTTGGCAAGGAGGAATTCCATCTGCTGTGGGAGGCTCACACCGCTATGCTGTCCCGCAGGGGATAAGCCATCCTCAGGGGCATCCTTTGGAAGGAGATCTGTTTCGGTGACAACGAGCGGTTGTCTCGGCTTGTTTCTTTTTTGTGGACCACCAGCGCCTGTAGAGCGTTTGCCGGCAGGACAACTTTGCTCCTCATCATCCACTGGGAGCGGCCCTTTGTTAGGTATAACGACGGTTCCTTTCTTCAACTCGTTCAGCCCCCGCCACGTGCTACGTCTCTTGATGAACGCAAAGAATACATTTTTATTCTCTATTTTTTTAAGTCCTCCATCAAGCAGTTCGCAGACAACATCCTGTGTCAGGTCCTGTGAATTCATGATGGCCGGGAACTTCTTCCGGTAGAATCGAAGAATCTCGTTGTAGACGTACTGCCAGGCGCCGCCATCGCCATCAAGACACATATCGCATACATCCGCCGGCCTCATTTTCCCATAGTCCAAGTTCTTTGTCATACCCGGCCTTTCCTTGCGAGCACACCGCCTGTTGTTAAATAACGTTTCCACTTCTGTTTGAGAAGCGTGTAATTGAGTTCGTAATGCGCCATTACGTTGGTGATACTGTCTTGACCGAACAATCGTATCATACTGCCGATTTCTTGCTCGCCATATCTGTTTACAAGGTACGCCGCGACGGCGGCGACTTGTCCATAGGCAAGCAGACGTTCTCTCGCCCGTGTGCGTGGAGGCAGTGGCGTCTCCAGGACTTCCAATGGCAATATGCTATCCGTCAGCAGGGCCATTTGCAGGGTGTTCCGATACGCTTCGGGGAGGTTTTGGGAAAGATGAACCGCCAACCCCTCGTCCAACCAGTAGGGACACTTTCCCCCGCTCATCTCACAAACCGCCAGATGGATCAGTTCGTGTGTCAGCAAGACATACAAGCCGTTCTGCCGCCCGTCATCACGTGTTGAAACGATATGCACCTGCCGCCCATCGAAGATACCCGCAATCCAGTCGGCATGCTTGCTGTAGTCATGACCGACCTGTCGAAGTTCCTCCAGTGAATCGTGTAAAAAGATGTCCACGTTCTCCAGGACATGTTGATAGCGATTGGACAGGATATGTTGTGTCCGGCAGATGGTGCGAAATACCTGCGCGACATCGAGGCCCTTGATATGACAACGGACGGTTATATTCCCCTTGGTAATCCAGCCGGTATCATCCTCGCCGCTCATGACTTGAAAGACCTGCTCGACGTCGAAATCCTTGATGTGACAATGGACAGTTACACCCCCCATGCTAAGATTGGCATTGTCATCCTCGCCGATATAGGAAGAGGGGTTCTCTTCACGGAATATCGATTTGAGCTTTTCTAAAACATAAGGTTCCATTTTTACTCAGGCTCGCGGCCCGACCATGCGGGCAAGGTCATTCGTGATTTCAGACAAAGTTACCAGGTCCATTGCATCTGCTACTATTCCGTCATGATTGAACACATTTGGGGCACGCAAGTGAACATTATTATCGATTATTGTAAGTCCCGTTGTTTGTTTAAAGCCTGCAATTTGATCATTGAAAACACTGGATAAGGCACCATCAATAATATTCTGGCGTGTGAGAGATTCAATTGGCTTAATCAGTGGTATAATGAGTAGATCCTTCAGAGTCTTCTTTAAATCCTCTTTAACAAACCAATCCGTATTATCTACGGAGTCGCTTGTTGCTACCAGCGTCACGAAGTTGTTGTTATCATATTTTAGACATGCTGATAGCGTTAGCGATGTTATCCTTATGTTGTCTTTGGTCAATATGTCTTTGGGCATATCTAATGGAAGATCCCTCAGTATAATATCCCTCGCAGAAATAACATATATCCATTTCGTATCATTGCTTATTTGCTCATTGTTTGGCATGTCCCTTGGCAGACCGGACTTCGAGACATCCACTCTCTTGGATCCCAACGGAAGGGATGGCAGGACCGAAGAGTTTCTTTTGAAGGGTGACCATGGCTGATGCGGGATATGGAAGCGTCTGGCGATCAATGGTTCTGGCAAACTAAGTTCCTGTTGCTTGCCACAGTAACCACAGAATGTGACGTGGCTACTGATCATGGCGTTACATCTACACTTCACGCCCACTTGGGAGAAGCAGCAGATCGTTCCGCTTTCCACGTCTTTTCCACATGTAGCACACCGCCATGTCATTTTCCGTATCCTTCCTTTATAGCGTAATATCACGTAAAATCGCTGTATAATCTTAGTACCCTTATCATTTCTGCGATAATATGGCAAGGATCTCATACTCCAAATCGCCGTTATTGGCAATCCACGCCTATACTGTTGACTGAACGGTCCCTTTCTTGTGGGTAGGGTTTTTACTGATTGAGGGCCTCCGCCATGATTGCCATACCCACCGGTGCGGCAACCAAGCTGCCGAATCCCTCATGTTCCGCCACCACGGCAACAGCCACCCTGGGCTTCTCCACCGGGGCAAAGCCGATGAACCATGAGTGGGGGAGGCCATTCTGCTTGCCCACCTCTGCCGTTCCCGTCTTTCCTCCGACACGGACCCTCTGTGCGCGGGTCGTTACCGGCGCTATCGTATGAACGCCATTTTCTAAATAAATACCGGCCACATGTCGTCCCGTTCCCTGTGTCATCACGGTCTCCATAATGTTCTTCAACGTTCTCGCCGAAGACGCTCCCATGGCCCGGCGTAGGACCTCCGGTTTTGCTTCAAAAATAATTGCTCCGCGAGACGTACGAATCGTCTTCACGAGTTGCGTCTGCATGACAACCCCATCGTTGGCGATTGTCTCGGCAACGATGGCCATTTGCAGTGGTGTTGCGTCAATGATAGTTTGCCCAATTGCCCCTTGGGCGATAAGCTTCGGATTCTGTTGGAAATCCAATGCTGTGAACCTACGGCTATCGTTTGAATTCATCTGTTTGCGATACGCCTGGCTTTCGACAGTTCCGTAATCCATAGGACCCAAGTTTGGCAAGAGCGGCAGACGGGAATTAAAACCCAGCCGCTCCGCCATGGCCAAAACCGCCGGCCCCATAACGACGCCTATGTCACTAAAGTAGATATTGCAGGACTCCCGCAATCCTTTTGCAAGGTCGGTATGGCCATGGACAGTAAGGCAGGAAATACTGAATTTCCGTTCGTTGCGCCCACCGCAATGAACGGTATGGAGAAATGGCTGCTTCTTCCCTTGCCTCTCAAGCCAGGCGGCGGCCACAACGGTCTTGAATGCCGACCCAGGCGGATAACGGAATGCGAAGGCCCGGTTCTCGAAGGGGGCGTTCCTGCTGTCCCGCCCCGCCTTGAGCCATTTGTCTGCATTTTGCTCCGCCGGGTCGAATGCCGGAAGACTTACGGCTACCAAGATATCTCCAGTCTTGATATCCAGGACAACGACAGCGCCCCGCCTTCCCGCCATCAATTCGTAGGCCTTCCTTTGCAGGCGGCTATCCAGGGTCAGGGTTACGCTGTCTCCTTCCACTCGCTTACGGAAGGGATCTTCGGTCTTGCCATAGATGGGCTCGTGCCGCTCACCGTTAAGGTATGGGTACAGTATTTTCTCCAAGTTCCTCCTTCCGTAGGCCGGATGATCATAGCCAATGACCGGCAGGAAGATTGGCCCGAACGGATATACACGCCCGACCACCCGATTTTTCTCGTTCAAGCTGCTTTTCGCCAGAATTTCACCATTACGATCAAGAATCATTCCCCGAACAACGATTTTCTCCACGGTATTTGCCGGTCCGGCGATGGACGCTGCCCGCTTGTCGTAGGCAATCAGATTACCATCGCGATGGAGCAAGCGGATGTGCTTTCTGACTCGATTTTCCGTGGCCTTTGACAGCCTACAGTTTGCAAGCCTGACCTCATCGGCGGTAATAGTTCCCTCCGCATTGATATTAAAAACCCCTTTTTGAATCAGCTCCCGCATCAGCGTCACAAATTTTACATCCGTATAACGTTGGGCAAGATAGGCCTCGCGGTTCAAAATCATTTTTTCCGTGAGAAAGTAGGCCGCGACGATGAAGCATAATCCCAAACTGCCGGCAACGATCCAAAGGCGTCTGTTCACGATTGTACCTCCTGGGACAACATAAGAACGATACAGACCATAAGAAAACCTACCACCATGGAACTGCCGCCCCAACTGATAAAAGGCAATGTGATACCCGTCGGAGGGAGAAAATTCAAATTCACACCAATAATAACAATGGCTTGAGTTGCCATAATAACGCCTATCCCGAAGACAATGGTTTTCTTGTACGCATTGTCCAACTTTGCCGCGATGGAGAAGCAGCGTTGAACAAGGATAGCATAGGCGGCCAGTACGGTAATGCCACCGATCCATCCCATCTCCTGGCAGATGACGACAAAATTGAAGTCGGATTGAACTACGGGGATACGAAAGGCGTTCCCGTAGCCGATACCTGTGCCCAGCCAGCCACCCTCAGCAATAGCCCATAGCGTTCTGACCGTCACCTCGCTGTTTGCTATGGGGTCCAGCAAGATATCTACACGGTGGCGGACAATAGTTGAAGGGTAACCTGTATAATAGGCGGCAACAACGGCGGCCAGTGTTAAAATCATGATGGAAAACGTCACGAGATGGCGGCCGCCGGCAATGAAGAACACTGAAAGAAAAAGAATAAACAGGAGTGCCATTGGGCCAATATCGCCTTGCACGATAAGTAAAAGAATCGATACAAGCCAAGCGGCAAGAAGGGGCCACGCATAACGGAACCAGAGACGCCAGCGGTTTGTCCGATGGATGTCGATTCCGATGCCGCGATCGTAGATGTAGCCGGCCAGAAAAAAAATCGCAAGGATCTTGACTGCTTCCACCGTTTGAAAGCCACCTAGCCAAAGACGCCTGCCGTTCACTTTCTCGCCAAACATCATAGTGGCTAACAGCCAAACCATTGCAAGCACGACCCATCGGTAGCTTGTGGATGACAGGTGTGGGAAAAACCGCTGACGGCTCATGATCCACAGGCCAAACACCGAGACAATGACGGCATTTCGAATGTGTAGAAAATGCCAATAACCTAGGGGCATGAAAGATAACTTTTCATGCATGGCCCTTGTGAAGGAAGACGTCTTTGCCAATTCGGGTGAGAGACGAAGAAGTATAATCAATCCAATGCCTGACAGGATGACCATCACGGGAAGAAGATAGGGATCGGCAGTTGGCGCCCAAACCCGCAAGGCAATGTGCAATAATATAAAGACCGATACGAGACCGGCGGCGCAAAACACATTAGCAAAGACCATCACGGAACTGCTGTTCGAAGCATGAGTCGGCCCGCCATACCCAACTTGGTTTGCCTGTACCAAAAATATCCCAAAAACCATGAGCAACAAGGCCTTCAGAAGATGTTGGAGTTCAATGGTCCGATTTTCCCTAGCATCTCTCATGATGGTTCGCCTCCGTATAGTGTTTTTGTCTTTACCTTTTGCGTGATTTACAAACTCCGGACACGTAGCCTATCCGATGCGTCACGACTGGCCTGCTTGAATTTTTCCATGAATTGGCTTACCTCCTTGGCACCGCCCGCCACGGATGCCTTCATCTGATTCGATGCCGTCAATGCGTCCTCAAGACAAATTCGCAGGTGGCGATCGTAAACGGGGCTATTGGTCTGTTGCGGATGGTTGCCGTGTGGACAAGCCGCAATCTTGTGACCCAGCAATGTGATTTCACTTTCATTCTCTCTAATCGCGCGCACCTCCTTCGCCTGACCCTTTTCAGCCAATGTCTCCCGTACCGCCGACAAATTAGATGATATAAGGATGATTTTACTCATCAAATCTTTTTTATTCATTTCTTCGGCTTGCATCGTTTTTCGCTTGTTCCGGGTACGTGATACATATAGGAGTAAGAGAACCGACAGCATCACCATGATACCGATGGCACCCCAGAACATGCGTCCCCGCCATGGTGATACGGAGATGACGATGTGATCGCGCGTGAGAAGAACCTCACCGCTTTCAACATCCACCAATTTGAGGTGCAGGTGAATTTTATAGGATAGGATGCCTGTTTCAGATTTTTCTACTTTGCCAATGACCAGTCCCTGAACGCCTTTAATTTTCCCATGCTGAACACGAGTTTTCTCATCGATAATGTCTCGGAATTGCAATCCCTGTTCTTTGAGAATCGTATCAAAATATTCTCTTTCAATGACTGAAAGAGTTCCTGTGCTTTGGAGTGCTGTCTCAATTGCACGCCTCACGGAACCATCATCGTTTACAAGATCCATAACGGCAACCCGATTGATGGATTTCACTGTTGAAAAATCCTTGGCAACCTTTACGCGCAACATCTTCATCGCATCGTCATTTCCCGAAGCCACGGATAATGTCGAACACAAGATCAGCACGGTCATGCTGGCCAGCATGGTCAGGATAAGTTTTTTTTTCATAGATTGTCTCCTTGTCTATTACCGCAGGGAAGTAGCCACATAGTATTTGCCTGTCCTGAGGTGGGGCAGCTTTTTCATTGTCTCAGCTGCGAGTGTTGCTGACAGCTTCTGCAGTGCATCGCGACACGCCTGCCCTTCGTCGCCGCCAAAGCCTTTGATCTGTTTTGTTACGACAAGCGGAGACGTCCTCGAACTTGCCCTGTAAATCGTTACGTATCCCTCCGCCCAGGCGGAGTAAATCTCCCCTGTTTTCTGGCTGTATCGTGACGACGTAGAACTGACAATAATGTAATCCGTCAAGAGGTAGCGGCCAAGATCTTCTATAGCCTTCCGTTGCCCTTGTCGGGCTGCCTTGTCATAGGCGTTAACGCGCCGATTTCGGATAGTGTCGCAATCGATCATGACCAATTTATTCTTGCCGAGATACCTTCGTAACTCCCTCTTCATCAGGGAAAATTCGGGTTGTCTGCCACCCATCATTTCCTTTGCGTTAATGTGGATGAAGCGGTGGCGATTGAGGAGATCATTGGTGATGAGTCCCTCTCTGTCCCGTTGTGGCTTGGTGTAAATTTTTACATGATACACCCCATTGACAAGTTTTTCCGACACGACTTCAACAGGAGCGTATGGATTTTCCTGTTTCCGTTCTTGGACAGCAAGAATGCGATGTCGGTCCCGCATCAACATATCCACATGTACTCGACCGGAAATCTGCTTCAGAAACGCATGGCCTATTGCCATAGAGATGGCTGCATTGTGGCATTCCGCAACTTTCCGCCCGGTGGGGCAGGGCGCCTGTCCCTCTGCCACGGCATCCTTCATGCTGACCTTCGCAAACGCCGCGGGAGTCGAGCACTGAATTGCAGGCCACGAAAGGCAGAACCAGAAAACGACTGCAACAAGCCAATAACATTTTGAATTTCCCGTATGTCTCACGTGTTCATTCCTCATCTGTTCACCTATGTTTTGTTATATTCTAGACAAGTGAGAACCCGAATTTTCTACATATAAGTATTGCCTACGAGAAGTTGACCGCCGGGGGCACGGGGGCAATATCATGCGACGCCAAATAATCGTTCAATGATGATGATGGAGACATTGTCTGGGGCACCGCCGTCAAGTGTCATTTGAATCAATATTTTGCACTTCCCTTCAAGAGTTCCATCGCTTTGGAGAACGTGCAAAATGTTGTCGAAAGAAAGAACTTGGAGCAGGCCATCGGAACAGATCATGAAAACATCGCCATTTTGAATATCCACTGGGAATATGTCCGGTATAATACATGGACAGGCACCGATGGCGCGCGTTAAAACATGGCCTAAAGACGGTGAGAGACAGGGTATTACACCATTCGGAGACGCATCCAGACGCTCTTGAAGCATCGTATGGTCCTTTGTCAACTTTTCCAGATTATCCATACGCAATCTGAGAATGCAGCTGTCTCCGATATGACCAATCCAGGCGCTGTCATTGTCTAGCCATAGAAGCGATACGGTCGTTCCCATGACCTCATCCGGTTGGATATGCACCCTTGCATATTCACGGATTGCCTCATTCGCATGATTAAAGGCCCCTTGGAGAATGCCATAGTAATACCCGCTATCAGGCCTCTCGATGTGGTCCATGTTATGAACGGAAAAAATGTGCCGATTTATCTCTGTGACAGCGGTATCACTGGCAATTTCTCCGCAAATATGTCCCCCCATGCCATCTGCAACAATAAAGAGTCCAAGTTGTCTGTTCATGAGGACGGTATCCTCGTTGTCGCTTCTCCGTTTTCCTATTTCTGTAGCGCCGCATACCTTAATCATGCTGCAGCACCATTCTTGCCTTGTGATATGCCAACCCTATAATCTCCCAATGCAATACCCGCCGAATTGTCGATCGTCAGGACGTGCCTCTCGCCACCTGCGGTTGCAGCAAAAATATACTGCCCGTTCCGGTACGACAACATGCCGATGTCAAGTGGCAGGGCATGGCAATGTTTCAGAACGATATCGCAGTCGTCCGTTCTCCCCACCCGATATGTTTTCTTTTTCCAGGGTATTTTAAGGTAAGGTACTTGCCGGTGCGTGACGACGATATACAATGGTTCACTTTTTGTATTTGCCTCCGATAAGGCATCTCCTTGGGCGCATCGCCAATAGAGGAACAGGACATATACAAAAGCAAGTACGACAAATACAGCATTCAGCCACTTCAGGAGTCCCAGGGGTAGCATGTTAGGCCACCTGAATTGCAATATTCCCGGCCTTAATGGTGTCACCTTGACTCAATGCAATGACATCATGAACAGCCAGTTTCGTATTATTCACATAGGTACCGTTTTTGCTTGGCCAATCTTGAATGGTCGCCGATTCATTCTGTACGCGGATCCTAAAATGCAGGCGCGATACCGTGAGGTCATTTTGCGTGATACTATAATCAACTGTATTGCCCCGTCCGAATGAATGTTCACCACTGGGAATACTCAGTACTTTTGATGTGTTGCCGCCGTCATTGATATTCAACTTTAGCATTACATCTAACTTCGTTTCTGGGTCTTCGATCAAGACCGTTCCCTTGCATTGTGCCTTCGGCGGTCGTTCGTCGTCTTTACCATTCAGGTCAGGCCTTACAGGAAGCTTTTCCGTGCCGCTCACAGCTGCTGCCACCTTTTGGTAACTTGCCGAATCGGCTCTTGATTTGGTAAATCTCGTCTCCACCAGGATTTCCCCTGATTTTAGAGCACAATCCTCCGCTAATTCAACACCTATCGAAGAGGGAACAATAGAAAATCCCTTTTTTTCAATCCTCTTGTTCATGGATGATTTCAGATCAATGATAAAGATTTCAAGGAGCGGCTTCAGTCTCTCGAAATCTTGCGTACTCAAAGAAACGATATAGTGATCGGGGACATACTTGCTTCCCAAAGTCACCGCCATCTTTCCCTTCGTCATGCACGAAAGGACTTCTTTCTCAATTTGATTCGGTTGAAGGCCACGAGGTCCGGAGATCTCCTTCCATTTTTTAAGAATCGACATTTTGAACGACATGCTTAATCTCCTTTCTGCACGTTTGATTGATATAGACACATGACTAAAATATTTTTATGCGCCAATCAAAATTGAGCCAGCGACATCAATGAGAATAAAGTTTCAGCGACTCAATCAGGAATCGAAGTTGATGCAAATCCATCAACAATAAATCACGGGATGGTCGAATTTTTGGTTTCATGCGCTATATTATCTGCTTTCATCCTTCACCACCTCACATCATCCCAAAATACGAACAGCAGCTATTCTGAACCTAAATTTCTTATGTCCAATGGTAATTACGTCTCCATCGTCGAGGGGGGCCGTACCTGCCATCTTCCTATCGTTAATTCTTATTCCGTTCCTGCTGTCAAAATCCGTTATGACATACCGACTGCCAGCATATTGAATCATGCAATGGATGCTGGATACAGTCGCATCTGAAATGTGGAAATCACAAGTCGGGTCTCTTCCCAATATTACCCCGCCTTCAATTATGTCATATCGTGCCTCTGAATCGTGATCCTCCAGCCAAGCCTTGGCTGTACTATATTTACTGCTCCTACGAACCTCAAATTCCTTCCGAATATTATCATCTTGGATGAACGATATCTTCAACTGTGCTTGAAGACGATACTCCTTCTCCGATATCCATTTCGTTAACTGATCCACAAGCCAAAGTGTCAAGAAACAGCACATCGCTTCGCTGTAGTGAACACGCCTCATGGCGATGTCATACTCTGCAAAAACATAGTGACTCCAACGATACTTTTCAATCGCTGCCTTTAATGCAGATAGGATTTGAACCTGATCCACCATCTCTCACATCCTCTTTAATGGTAAATGAAATCAATCCCGCCTATCGTCATGTTTGGGATTGAAATCACCTTGAAGGGTAAGACAAATTGAAGGCTCATTTTTCTACATTTTTTTTACCGAGAAGATAAAAGACAGGTGGGTTGTGATGGTGATGACCATTTCCCTCTACGCTCAGGGGGGAATACGGCAATCTGCACGCTGTTGGTTGGGAGCGCCTTTGTATGGGATAAAATGAGGATACTGTCGCGAAAGGACGGGCCAAGAATATGGTTGTCTATGTGAAAAATGCCGGGTGCCAAAATGGCTTCCCCGAATATAACGCTCCAAAATTACATTGGAATACCTGCTACTGGTCCGTCTGTTTTGTCCATATGAGACAACGAAAGGATGGTCTGCAGAACTGATCCTTTCGCTGTAAGTTCGTCCGTCCGTATCGGCTTCCTGCTGTCGCCGAGGATCATGCCCACATCGCCTCCACTCTCATTGCCCACGGCAAAGATCCCCCCAAACCCCCGCCGCCGTCGCTCCTCGTCGTTGGCCCGGTCGTCGGCCTCCGGGAGACATTGAACTGGTTTGAAAGCAGGCCCCTCTTCGGGAAGGGCGTCGTCATTACCAGACCGGAAGCCCAGGCGGAATTCTTCGCCGCCCTCCTCCATGAG
>Ga0172379_10005459_pt1 | contig 17766 bp, 28 predicted proteins | sample GrowelOW334metaG_FD_119756 | JGI IMG/M metagenome (GOLD analysis project Ga0172379, IMG submission 119756) | Groundwater microbial communities from an aquifer near a municipal landfill in Southern Ontario, Canada - Groundwater well OW334 metaG | ecosystem: Environmental > Aquatic > Deep... | reverse complement strand
CGAAGCAATTCCTGAAATACCTTTAACTATAAGTGGCAATATTGCTATAAATCCTAGAAACATTGCTCCAACAAAAGTTATTCTTGTTACTATTTTAGAAAGATACTGAGCTGTTGATTCTCCCGGACGAACGCCTGGAATAAAAGCTCCGCTCTTCTGTAAGTTGGTTGAGATCATTTCTGGATCGAATGAAACTGCTGTATAGAAGTAAGTGAATAAAAATACAAAGATAAAATATAGAAATCCATATACCCAGCTATTTTGAAGAAATGTGGAAACTACAGAAGAAGGATCGCTTATCATAGGATTACTTACCTTTGAAAGAAAACCAAAAATCATTTGAGGAAATAGTAAAATTGAAAGTGCGAAGATTATAGGAATAACTCCAGCCTGATTTATACGCAAAGGAAGATATGTTGAAATTCCGCCGTAAACTTTATTACCACGAACTCTTTTTGCGTAAGTAATAGGAACTGGTCTTTCTGCTTCAGTAACTTGAACAACGCTGTAAATTATAACCAGAGCAACTGCTAAGAATGCGATATAAACTGGTATTTGAGAAACATCAAAAGTAAATAACAATCTGCTTATCTGCTGAGGTAACACAGCAACGATACCGGCAAAAATCAAAATGGAAACTCCGTTGCCAATACCAAATTCTGTAATAAGTTCTCCAATCCACATAAGAAGAAGAGCTCCTGCTGTTACGATCATAACGTTTACAAAAAAATCAAATGGGGTAAGAGCAGCAAGCACGTTAGATTTTTGAAGAAGTAAAATAAATCCATAGCCTTGTATGATAGCAAGAGGAACTGCAAGTAATCTTGAGTATTGACTCATTTTCTTACGTCCTAATTCTCCTTCTTCATGGTAAAGGGCCTTTAGCTTAGGAGATATCATAGTAAGAAGTTGCATAATGATCGATCCTGTAATATAAGGACTTAGACCAAGCATCACTATAGATAAATTAGAAAGTCCACCTCCTGAAAATATATTAAGCAATCCTAAAAATTGATTGTTTGAGAAAAGAGTTTGTAAACCAGCTTCATTTACTCCTGGAATAGGTATCGCGGCAAGAAGACGTGATATCATCAATGCTCCTAAAACGAAAAGTATACGCTTGCGTAGCGTACTGTCATGAAAAATTAATTTAATCTTTTGAAAAAATGTTTCCATAAAAAATTTAAAAGTTATTAAGAACTAAAGAACTACGCCGAATGCAAAGATCTTATTTTGCTTTTGCCTTACTGTCCGCCTTTTCAACTTTCTCTTTTTTAGCTTTAGTATTATTTACCTTAACTTCTGCTTTTTCAATTTTAACTTTAATAGGATTTGACTTAAGAGCATTTGCCTTAGCCTCAACTTTTCTAGCTTTGTCATTAGTTTTAGCAGTAGCATTTACTTTTCCTCCAGCTTTTTCAATTTTGGTTTTAGCAGAAGCAGATACTTCAAGTCCGTTCAATTCAATTTTTGTAGAAACTTCACCATCGCCTAATATCTTTACTTTTGGAATTTTTCCTTTCTGTAAAGAAATTAATTTTTGATCAATAAGTTCCTTAGGAGAAATAACTCCGCCGTTTGGAAACTTCTTTTGTAATCTATCTAATGAAATAACGATAGGCTTTTCTTGTCTGCTGGTGTTAATGTTTTTTCCTCTTCCGCGAAGTTTTGGCATTCGCTTAATCACATCTCGCATCTCAGGGCGAACTTTGTGTCCAGCTCGGGCTGTCTGACCTTTTCCTCCACGTCCTGAAGTTTTTCCACGTGTTCCTCCACGCCCCACTTGCTGTGACGTTTTGTTTGGATGATTTCTTTTTAATTGGTGAATTTGCATGTTTTTATTTCAGAATTGATTATTTTTTAGCGAAAACTGATAAAGCTTTAATGGTAGCTCTAGCAATGTTTAATTTGTTCTTACTACCTGAAAGAATTTTTGCGTTAATATCTCGAACTCCGCCAAGATCAAAAACATCTCTAACGGCGCTTCCTGCAATGATTCCCTTTCCTCTTGCTGGCATCATTGTAACAATCGCGCTTGAGTATTTTGCATCAACTTGATGCGAAATTGACATGTTCTTTGTAAGATTGAGATTGATCATATTTTTCTTTGCATTCTTTACAGCTTTATCGATTGCAGCAGCAGTATCTGAGGCTTTGCCTGTTCCTACTCCTACTAAACCTTTTTTGTTACCAATAACAATTGCAACTGAAAAATTAAATCTTCTTCCTCCCGCTGCTACTCGAGCAACTCTTCGGATATTTAATATCTTTTGATCATATTCTCTTGGTGTTCGTCCACCTGGACCTCTTGAACCTCCTCCTCTTGTTGGACCAGAACTGCGAATATTCTTTTTAAATTCTCTTGGTGACTTAACTTCTGAAGCAACAACATCAAGAACCGCCACTTCTGGAGTAGGAATTATTATTTTAGGAACTATTGTTTTTTGATCAGTTTGTTTGTCCATATTCTAAATTAAAATTTTAATCCGCCTTCGCGAGCTCCATCTGCGACCGCTTTTATTCTTCCTGTGTAAATAAATCCTCCTCTATCGAATACAATCTTTTTAACACCGCTTGCGATGGTTTTCTTTGCAATTTCCAAGCCTACTTCTTTTGCCTTTTCTACTTTTGTCTTTCCTTTCTTAATGTCTTGGCTTGAAACATATGCTAAAGTTTCTCCTTTCTCATCATTGATAAGCTGAGCTACTGTGTATTTGCTAGATTTGAATACTGAAATTCGAGGCTGGTCTTTTGTGCCAGAAACTCGCGCTCTTATTCTAGCGTGTCTTCTTTCTCTCTTTAAACTTTTTGGTGATGTTTTTTTCATGATAGTAAAATCAATATAAAAATTATGTGGTCTTCTTTCCTTGTTTTCTTCGAATAACTTCGTCGTGGTATCGAATTCCTTTTCCTTTGTATGGTTCTGGTTTCTTCTTTGCTCTGACTTTTGCTGCGAATTCGCCAACTCTTTCGATATCAAGTCCGGAAATTGTCATATTTCCTTTTTCTACTACAACTGTTATTCCTTTAGGAATTTCCATCTTAACTGGAATAGAAAAACCCAAACTCATAACAAGTTCGGGACCTTTTACTTCTGCTTTAAATCCAATTCCTTCGATAACAAGTTTCTTTTCAAACATTTTGTTTACACCAGTGATCATATTTGAGATGTGTGCTGCGTATGTTCCCCATAGTGCGTTTGTTTGAATATCGCTTTTTACTGGAGTTAATGTGATTGTATCTGAGTCAATTTTTATAGCTACTTGTTCTGTTTTAAAATCTCTGGAAAGTTCGCCCTTTGGACCTTTCACAACTAGGGTGCAGTCATTAAGCGACACTTGTGTGCCTTGTGGTATTGCTATAGGTTGTTTGCCGATTCGTGACATAAATTTTTCTTTAATGAATGCGGAATTCATCCACAGACCTAGATTTAAAATCTTAAATCTAAATCTGCAAATAAATTACCAAATTTCGAATAATGCTTCTCCTCCGACCTTTTCCTTAACTGCTTCCTTTCCTGTTAAAATACCGCTTGGTGTTGATAGGACAAGTGCGCCGAAATTATTTCTTACTGGCTTGATATCGCTTACTTTTTTATAAACTCTTTTTCCTAAGTGTGAAATTCTTTTTACATCGCTAATGCGTGGCTTTGCGTCCTTATAAAGTAATTCAACTTCAAGATATTTGTTTATTTTTTTGCCTTTCTTAGTAGCTCCTTTTATGTAACCTTCTTTTGCTAAAAGATCGCAAATAGCAGCCTTTATCTTTGAATAAGGCATAGTGACCGTCTCATGGCGGGCATTGCTTGCGTTCTTTATTCTTATTATTAGGTCTGAAATTGGATCCATAAAATCTTAATTAATTACCAAGATGACTTTTTAATGCCTGGGATCATTCCCTCGTTAGCAAATTCACGGAAACAGATTCTACATAGGTCAAAATCACGCATGTAACCATGCTTTCTTCCGCATCTAAAACAGCGCCTAACTACGCGAGATTTAAACTTTGGAGTCTTCTTTGATCTTGCAATTACTGATGTTTTTGCCATAAATAAAACTCTTTGAAAAGAGTGTTCATATATTAGCAAGAAGAGATTTAGAAGTCAACAAAACACTAAGCTTTTAATTGAAAATAACGCGCAAAAAGCGCCCTTACGGGCGCTTTTGTTAACTTTTCCTCTAGGAGTTTTCTTTAAGTTTTTTGTTTCCCTGTTCTAGCTTTATTATTCTCTTTTCAAGAGATTCTACCAATTTTGCCAATTTATTAAATTGAATAGGAAAATCACTAATCTTATCAGTTCCTTTGATCATATATTTTTGTTTTAAACTTTCGATTAAATATTTAATAATTTCTTTACCAGTTTCAAGAGCTTTTTTACAATCTTCTGGAGTTAGTTTTTCATCTGTAAGCATCCTATGTGCTAACGCATCTCTCTTATCCTTATAGTTTTTTAAACGAATAATCAGATCCAAATCTTGTTTTGTTTGTGCACAGACATTTAAATAACCAATAAGAGGACCTAATGATAAGTCATTAAGTTTTTCTTCAAATTTCTTACTAGAATTAAAAGATCTTAAAAAAATCAACCTGCTTAAATAATACTGAACATTGTTTGATTGAATAATTAATTTTCCGTAATTGGTTTTTTCTAAAATTTCATTTCTTTCATCAATTTGCTCAATCATTCTTTTTTGCAACTTCAACTTTACTGCTTCGATTTCTCCATATTTTTTCATTTTTTGTTTATTTTAAAGATTTACTCTACTCCCCTTTATTTTTCGCGACGAAATCTTCGTTTGAAGCGAGGACTTGTTTTATAAGTTTTGGTTCGTATCCTGCTGCTTCGGAAGCTTTAACAATTCCGTTCACGTCTTTCGGCAAGCACTTTCCGCCGAAGCCTCTTTTGTTCTCAAAAACAACTGTGTGAGAACGGCCAATGCGTTTGTCTTGCAACCACAATTCTCTTAGCTCATTGTAATCAACGCCGAAAGCATTGGCGATCTCTTTGAACTCATTACAGAAAGTAACTTTCGTAGCGAGAAAAGCGTTCTCCATATATTTTGCAAGTTCGGCAGTTGTGGAATCGGTTTGAAGATAAGTTGGTTCAGCGCCCCAGACTGATTTGAAAAATTCGAGAATTGCGGAAGTGACTTTTGGCTCTCCGCCGATGGTCATAAAATCATGTCGCTTCATATTTGTTGGATCAGGATATCCTTTCCAGAAGAAAACTTCATACTTCCCTTCGCCGATGTATTCAGGACTGAAGGCAATCGCCTTTCCGGTTTTCTTTACTAGATTTTTTACAGTGCCTGGAGGAACTGTGCTTTTAACAAGTATGAGCGGTGTATCGAGCCATTCCATTGTCTCTTGGATAATTGAAAGATCTACCACGCCGTTCTTACCCATCGGCGTTGGCACAGAAACGATAGCGAGATCGCATTTGTTTATCTTTGCCTTGTTGTTGCACAAAGTTATATTTTCAACTTTTGCTATCTTTTTTAAATGAGGGTCGTAAGCCAAAACTTCGTAATGAGAATTAAAAAAACGTGCTACCGCTTGGCCTACATATCCATAACCGACTATCGCTACTTTTTTCATAATTTTTTAAATTTAAATGGTAATTGTTTTAGATTTTATCACGCACTTAATTTTACAGGTATTGCAATTCTAAGAAAATCATGTTACTGTGCAACCAGTAAAAAACTGAACTGAAAACAAAGAAAACGAAAGGATAAACACATGGAATCAACGACATATAATCTTGGATGGAAAGAAAATTCTTTTCTATCCACATTACTGCTCTTTATAAAATCAATAGTGAAAGAATGGAAAAAAATTAATTCTCTCTTTGCACAGGAGCGAGCAAGCGGATACAGCGATCTTTCAAGCGTTTACAACAACATCACCGATGTTGCTTTTGAACAACTGAAAGCAAAGCTTAAAGCGCCCTGGTGGCTTTTGTGGCTTGTGCCACTAAAACTAGCCGTTTACTCTGTAACATGGCTTCCTCTTGGACTCTGGTGCTACTTAAGAATGGGGGCATTATCAAGCAAAGTTGTAAACAACATCCACTATTTCGGTATGTCTGCGGAACAATGTGATGTCAGGCAAAAGATCCTGCGCAAACACAGTAACCTTCAAGAAGCAAAAAGATGCATCAAAATGGCTTTTGAAAAAAAACCAAAAGATACTTCTACAAAAGGTTTGCTATATGTTGGATTGGCTGAGGTCTATCAAGCAGAGATCGAGTATCACGGTCCTGAAGATATCCCATACAAAGCTATTCAAAAATTGGAATACAACATACAGGCTGCTTTAGCAAAAGCTTACGAACTAGAAAAAATCAATCCTCTGCAAGCAATTCAAATCTATCGTCGTTGCGCACAACTAACAGAGGGTAACGATATTGGAGAACAGTGTCTTGTTAAAGCAAACGAACTTGCGAAAAAACTAGAAGCCTTAAAATTAAAAGCCGCCTAATTCTAACTATTGATATTCATAACCCGCCACCTTGCGAATTCGCAAGGTGGCTTTTTTATATGGTTGGCGAAGGTTTTGACATTATTCCCACAGGCTGTATTCTTTATTTAGATTTAGAAAGAAGTTTTATGACAAGAGAAGATGAATTTTGGGAAGTGACCGATCAGATCACTCATATATTTAGAAACACTTTAAGAGAAATTTCTAAAACCATTAATTTAAAAGATGCAGACTTGCCTCTTGTGCCTGTCTTTGTTACCACCGTCCTTATAGCTGGGAAAGAACCCCTTGTAAGAGGTTTGTATATCGACAGCGATGGCGGGTGGTGTTTAAGAAATGATACTCTTGGTGAGCAAACTGCTCTTCCCGACGATATTGCTATTATTCTAAATGAACTTGCAATATTGAAGGATCATAATCTCTACGAGAAACTTAGGACTCTAGATTTTAATGAAGTCTTGAAAGAACTTGAAAAACTTAAATCTTTGCACGAGGATCTTTTGGATGAGTTATTAGTGGAGATGTATTCGATGCTAACAATGAGCGACCAAGAAGCAGAGGAAGATAATCAAGACGACAAGTAAAATAAACATTAAAAACATAGAAAGCGAGGTGGATTATGGAAGAAGAAGATCCTATTTTTAATGCAAAAGTAAATTCGATCGTAGAAAAACTTCGTCAAAGAAACAAAAGAAGAAAGCGCAACGCGATAGTAATTGCGAGTTGGAACGATAAAAATATCAAATGTTCATCGGCGCTGATATTATCTCAAAATGGATATTGGTATCTATGGAATTCTTCTTTTGGAAAAAAAGTAACACATGAAGATAGAATCAACGGCGGAGTTGATAATATTATTCTTGAGTTCTCTATCATAGTTGAAGTTCCTGAAGTAATGGATCTTCTTAAAACTTTTAAGAATAAAGAAGATGAGGAATTTCGGAAAAAGCTTAAGCAAAGTCGGAAATATTTTATCGATGGTCTATTAGAAAGACTGGATAAAATACTAAGAATACTTAGATCTGAAAATTAAAACCGCTAGTTTATACTAGCGGTTTTTTGCTGGTAAAAATATTGACAACCTAAAGTTATTACAGTACTGTATCCAACAGAACAAATACACCGAATGAATCAAATTAATGAGTTAATCAAAGAATTTAATCTTAAAAATTCAGAGCTTATTCAAGCACTAAGAATGCAAAGAAAGCATTTGGGAGAGCCTATTCAAACTCAAATCCTGATAGCATCATCCCAAAAAGAAATTAACCTTGAAAGAAGAACTCTTATCTTGGATAGTGATGGCACTTGGGGTTCACACTCATCTTCAGGCTATGTCTGCGTATCGCCTGATGTCGAAGAAGTTATTCTTGAATATGCCATTGTAACAGAATTTGAAACATTTGAGATGTCTGAATCAATAGGCAGAAGTAGTGTTTCTGAAATAATTAAACCCGATCAGGAGCGTTTCTTAAGATGCCTTCTCATCGACATGGAAGAAGCCTACAAAACTTTACGAGAATCCTTGAGTAAATCTCAATAAGACATGTGAAAAATTTAAACCGTTCCATAATTTATGGGGCGGTTTTTGCTAAATAAATTATAAAAAATAACCACCGACTTTATGCCGGTGGTTATTTTTTTTATTTAAATTATTTAGTTGCGCCTATTTTCTTGAATGGAAAACCGAGGTGTTCTAGATATTTTTCTGTTTCTTTAGGGTTTGTAGATGTAGTAACTACTGTAATGCTCATTCCAAAAACATCTTTCAATTCTTCGTCTGTTGTTTCAGGGAAAATTGTGTGCTCTTTAATACCTAATGAATAGTTACCTATTTCATCTATGCTTGCTCGAGAAAGTCCTCTGAAGTCTTTTGTTCTAGGAAATGCTACGTTTAATAGTTTATCTAAAAAGCCTTGCATTTTTTTGCCTCGGAGAGTGATCTGATATCCTACAACATCTCCTTGTCTAACTTTGAAGTTTGCAATTGATTTCTTCGATCCTCGTGCTGATGGCTTTTGGCCTGTAATCTTTGCTAGTCTGTCTGCAATGAGTTCGATTTTCTTTTTGTCCTTAACTGAACCGACTCCTGTTGAAACCACCACCTTTGTTATCTTAGGTGTTTGCATTGGATTCTTATAGCCAAATTCATCTTTGAGTGCCTTATAAGTTTCGTTTTGTTTTTCTTTAAGTGATTTCATATTATTTTAAATTAGATCTTCTTATCAGAAATTTTTGCAACTCTTACATATCGGTCGCCTTCTAATCTTTTACCGATCTTTGTAGGTTTGCCACTTTGTGGATCTACCAACATAACATTAGAAACATGAACAGGAAAAGTCATTTCAATTGTTTGTCCTTTCTGACCTTGTCGCTTTGCCTTTTGGTGTTTCTTTCGGATATTAACTCCTTCAACAACTACTTTATCTTCCGCAGGAATAGCTTTAACAATTTTTCCTTTTTTGCCTTTGTCTTTACCTGTGATAACTATTACATTGTCTCCTTTTTTTAATTTCATATTATTTAAAATTACACGACTTCTGGTGCAAGAGAACCGATTTGCTGGAATCCTTTTTCAACGATTTCGCGTGGGATAGGACCGAATACGCGTCCTGCAATTGGTTCGTGTTTTACCTTATCAATAATAACAACTGCGTTCTCATCAAACCTGATGTATGATCCATCCTTTCTTCGACAAGGTGATTTTTGTCGGACAACAACACCATAAACAACATCTTTCTTTTTGGTTTGTTTTCTTGGTTCTGCCTTTTGAATAGATAGCACTACTATGTCGCCTATTCTAGCGTATCTCTTTTTGGATCCACCGAGAACTTTGAAAATTCTACCGATCTTTGCACCGGAGTTGTCTGCTATATTTACGATTGAACGTGGCTGTATCATAGTATTTTCTTTATATAAAAATTACAAAACTTTAAAATGCTTTTCTTTTGATATTGGTTTGCACTCTAAAATTTCGACTTTGTCTCCGAGTTGCTTTGTATTTCCTGCATCATGAGCCTTGAAACGCTTGTTGATCTTAAAGAATTTTCCATATTTTGCGTGTTTAACAAATCTGGAAACATCAACAACAATAGTATCTTTCATCTTTGTAGAAACAACGACACCTGATAATATCTTTGGTTTTGCTATATTATTTTTTTGAGTTGTTTCGTTCATATTGATTGAGTTTAAACATTAAGGTATAAATTGTTCTTTGTCAATTTTAAAATTCTTTTATTTTTTGCTTTGATGATTAATTTCTGTAAGAATTTGTGCAATGTCTTTTCGTAAAGCTAATACTTCTTTAACATTTTTTGACTTTCCTCCGCTTACTGCAAATCTAATATCTCTAAGAGCTACTCTCTTTTCGTCTAGTATTTTCTTTAAATCTTCTTTTGTCTTTCCTTTGTAATCCATAATATTAAAATTAAATTCTGATTATTCTCGGCTTACCACTTTTACTTTTACGGGAAGTTTTGTTCCTGCTTTTCTTAATGACTCAGTTGCTATTGCTGGAGTAACACCGTCTACCTCAAATATAATTCTTCCTGGAAAAACTTCTGCGCAGTATCCTTGAGGATCACCTTTTCCCTTACCCATTCCTACTTCTGCAGGCTTTGATGTATAAGGTCTGTCAGGGAAAACTCGGCACCACATTTTTCCAACCTTTCCTAAGTTTCTGCTCATAGCTTTTCTTGCTGATTCTATTTGTTGTGCGGTAAGTCTTCCTGAAGTAATAGCCTTCAATCCGTATGAACCAAAAGAAATTTCTAGTCCACGTGTTGAAACACGAACCTTCTTAAGATTCTTTCTGCCTGTTTGCCACTTTCTGTGTTTTACTTTTTTAGGAAATAACATGGTATTTTTAAAAATTATTTCTTAGCAAATATATCTCCCTTATAAATCCAAACTTTGATTCCAATGTTTCCATAAGGAAGTGCTGCCTCGTATCTAACAAAATCAATATCGGCTCTTAATGTTTGAAGTGGAATGCGTCCTTTCTTAAGATCTTCTCGTCGTGCCATTTCTGATCCTCCAAGACGTCCTCCTAAAACAATACGAACTCCTAAGACATCGCGATTTGCCATAACTTTATCAATCATCTGCTTCATTACTCGTCTGAAAGGCATTCTTTTTTCAAGACCTTCAGCAACCATTTGAGCTACTATAGCAGCGTTTGATTCAGGTGAGCGAACTTCTTCAATGTCTAATTTAAGATCATACTTTTCAGTAAGTTTTAGTTTTTGTATTGTTTTTTGAATCTCCTCTTTGAGTTTGATAGCGCCTTCTCCACTTCGGCCAATGATCATACCAGGTCGAGATGTTTTGATGATAACTCTTAAAGTTTTATCGCCTCTTTCTATTTCAATTCCAGCAATATACAAACCCTTTAATCTTTTCTGAAGAAATTCTCTGATAGTTAAATCACATCTTAAAAAGTCGCGATACTTTTTGTCAGAAGCAAACCAACGAGATCTCCAATCTCTGATAATGCTTAATCTATGTGCATATGGGTGAACTTTGTGTGACATAATTATTTTGTTTTGCTTTTAACTGTTTTTGACTTTTTATCTTCAACTTTTTCAGTTTTCTTGTCAGCCTTTTTGTTCTTTTCTTCTTTTGGTGGCTTTTCTTCCAAAATAATCATCACGTGTGATGATCTCTTGTGTATAGCTGACATACTTCCTCGAGCACGAGGAGTAAATCTTTTTATTACAATTCCTTTATCAACTCTGATATCTTTGATGAAAAGGTTGTCTGCTTCCAAACCGCTGTTTTCTTTAGCGTTTGCAGCTGCTGATGATATAAGTTTTGCGATAGGATCGCTAGATCTTTTGATTGTAAATTTTAAAAGCGATAAAGCATTTGCAACGCTCTTACCTCGAACAAGATCTGCTACTAAGCGAACTTTTCTTGGAGATTGTCTGTAATTTTTTAGCGATGCCTTTATCATGATTTTTATTTCTTCTTATCTATTACTGATGCCTTGGCTGCTTGAGCTGATGCTACTTCGGCTTCTTTCTTCTTCATTTCAAGCTCTTTCTGCATCTTTCCTCCATGTCTTAAGAACTTCTTTGTTGGGGAAAATTCACCAAGTCTGTGACCAACCATATCTTCAGTTACCAAAACTTCCAAATGGGTTTTGCCATTATGAACACCGAAAGTGTAACCTACCATTTCTGGTGCGATTTGACTGTTTCGTGCCCATGTCTTAATAACTCCTGCTTGATCAGGCTTTTTGCCCTGAATTTTTTTCAGAAGTTTCTCGTAAACGTATGGTCCTTTTTTAGTTGATCTTGTCATAATTATTTGAGCATAATTTAAAATTACGAACCTAAAATTCGTAATTTATCCATTACGCAACGTGCTAAACATATTACCAAGACAGCGTTTGAAAGTCAATAAAATGGCTCATATATGCTTTTTAAAAACGCGCATATCCGCCTGCTGGCGGATTGCTATACTCCTGCAGTCCGTAATGTTTTTAAAAAGCATATATTCGCTCCGACGAGCCGAGCCTGCTTATAAAGCCATCGATAATTTAATAAAATACTATAAAATATCAAAATTAGTGGTTATATTTTTCAAAACAAAAAAGCCGCATGCTTAGAAAAGCATGCGGCAGGGCTATAATTTTACCAACTATCCAAAGCGGGATAGTCTTTGAACTGATTACTTCCACCTCGTATTGGCAGATCGGAATCAACAGTAATTGTGGTATAAATTCCCCCTCGAGGATTAAAAGATCCGCGAATCCAAAGCCTCACTGGCTGATATGTGCTCAAAAGGTCATTGTAAACAACTTCCATAAATCTTTCGTAAGAAATAAGGGTCTCGCGAAATTGCCAGAAATATTTCTTAAGAGATTTGAGCTCTATGATCCTATCTTTGGGATACATTATGATATATATCACAGCAAAATCTGGCTGTTCCGGCGCACCTATGAAAGTAACCTCCGGATCTTTTATCCTAACTTCATAACTTGAAGAAGAAGGATTCTTGATCGATCTAAGAATTGATGGGTCGCTCCACTTTTTTTCTGTATTCATATTTTGAAAAGTTCTAAGAAAATTTTACATGGTTAGCGAGAAAAATCAACAAAAAGCCGCTTTTGTTGAGCGGTTTTTTGTTTTTTATAAAATTATTTCTTCTTTCCAACTTTGCGTCTGAAAAATAGTAAGTATCTACTTATTTAATTTCCCAAACTAACTAAGAGTTCTGCTCTCGCATTTTTTCCTCCTCTTTTAAACGTGCAATAACGTCTGGCTTATCTGTTCCAAATCTTTCTTTATCTTTTTCCCATTGTTCCATTACTTTATCTCTTTCTTTTTCCGCTCGTAACATACTAGCTTTTTCATGATCTCCTATACTATCCAATTTTGCTAATTCTCCTCCCATACTAAAACCTTCCTGATAACGTCCTTGAGGAAATTCTCTATGTGGTTCTTTTTCCTCAAATGATCCCGATTCTATTGCCATAATAAATCTTATCTAAATTTAATAATAAGTTAATTATAAATAAGAACGATAGTAACAACAACTAAATTATCCACAAATTAAGACCGTAAAAACAAAAAACCACTTTTGAGAAGCGGTTTTTTGTTTTTAAAATTATTTCTTTTTGCCAACCTTGCGTCTGGAAACAATAAGATGATTTGAATATTTTTTAGGCTTGCGACTCTTTTGTCCTTTGCCTGTTGGTTTACCCCACATTGATATTGCTCTTCTTCGTCCTCGTCCTTGTCGTCCTTCACCTCCTCCGTGTGGGTGATCTACTGGGTTCATAGCTGTGCCTCGAACTGTTGGTCTGATTCCCAACCATCGGCTTCGTCCTGCCTTACCAAGATTTACGAGCCAATTTTCTTCGTTTGAAACTTCTCCAACTGAAGCCCATGCGGTTTCTAATACTTTTCTGATTTCTGTTGATGGAAGTTTTATTTGGGCATAACCTTCGTCGTGAGCTACAACTTCTGCATAATTTCCTGCTGATCGGACAAGTTTTGCTCCAGCTCCTGGCTTTAGTTCAATATTGTAAATAAAAGTTCCAACTGGAATATTTTTTATTGGAAGTCTGTTCCCTGGTTTAAGATCTGCTTTTTCTGAAACTGTAAAAACGTCGCCAACTTTAACTGACTTAGGTAAAAGAACATATCGTCTCTCGCCATCTCTGTAACAAACTAGAGAAATAAAACCTGATCGGTTTGGATCGTATTCAACTGTCTCAACTTTAGCTGGGATGTTTATTTTATTGTATTTAAAATCTATTTCACGATAGAGTCTCTTGTGTCCTGAACCTTTGTGGCGAACAGTAACTCTTCCTTGATTGTTTCTTCCTACTGATCTTTTAAAACCTCCTGTAAGACTTTTGTGAGGCTCTGACGCAGTAATGACTCCGCGATAAGAGATCGTGGTCATATGTCTTCGTGATTTAGTTGTTGGGCGGTATGATTTCATAAATTATTTTTTAGACGAACTCAATTTTGTCGCCTTTTTTTAAATAAACATAAGCCTTTTTGACTCCATTCTTATAACCTTTTTTACCTCGAACAAAAACCTGCTTTCTTGGTAATCTTGTTATATTAACTTTTACTGGCTTAACATTATAAATTTCCTTAATCGCTCTTGCAATAGTTCCTTTTGTTGCATCGTCTGCAACATTAAAAACATAGGCATTATCCTTCTCAATAACGAGTGATGACTTTTCAGTGATTCTTGGTTTTGAAATTATTTGTGAATTGTGTAGTTTCATTTTAGTGTTTGGAAAATTAATTCATCTTACCTGACAAAAAATCGATTGATTCTTTTGGATGTGTAATAACAAGATATTTGTAATTAAGAAGATCTACCGGGTTTAGATTTCGTGATTCATCAACTTTCAAATTATTGAAATTGCTGAAGCTTTTTTCTACAACTTGTGATTTCTCACCAATACTGATCAATGCTGCATTGTTTTTCTTTTTTGCCAAACCTTCAAAACCGGAAATTTTAGATAATGATAGAAGAACTTGTCTTGCATCCTTTGTTTTTGGAGCAGTAAAAGAAAATTGATCGACAAAGATTATTTCGTTATCTTTTAGTTTTTGCGAGAGAACAGTATAAAGTGCCTTAGCCTTCATTTTTCTGTTTATTTTCTTTGTATAGTTCTTTTCATTTATTGGACCATGAGTAACACCTCCACCAACCCAGATTGGTGATCGTGATGAACCATGTCTTGCTCTTCCTGTGCCTTTTTGTTTCCAAGGCTTTTTACCTCCACCGGAAACTTCTCCTCTGCCTTTTGTGTGAGCTACTGGAGTTCGCTTGTTTGAAAGCATAGAAAAAACTACTTGATGAACTAGATCAGGATTCCATTTTGTGCCAAATACAGAAGCAGGAAGTTCCATTTTTCCTGATTTCTCTCCTTTTTGGTTGTAAATTATAGTTTCCATAAAATAATTATTTTGCCTTAACTTCAACAAGTGTTCCTTTTCGTCCTGGAACAGCGCCTTTTACATAAATTTCATTGTTTTCTAGATCTACTCTGACAACCTTGAGACTTTTTACAGTGATGCGATCTCCGCCCATTCGTCCAGCCATTCTCATACCTTTTGGAACACGGCCTCCTTCACGAGTGCCTCCGCTAATAGAACCTGGCTCTCTTTCTGAGTGTTTTTGTCCGTGACTTCTTGGTCCCCCTTTGAAACCATGTCTTTTAACAACTCCTTGAAAACCCTTTCCTTTTGAAATAGCAGAAATCTCGATAATATCACCTTCTTTGAAGATCGATACATCTATTTTATCTCCAACTTTTAAAGAATCGTCAGTTTTGAACTCCTTAAAATACTGGAAATTTCCTAGTTCTTTTGAATGTCCTTGTAAAGATTTTGAAATATTCTTGACTCTCTTTTCTCCAAAACCCACTTGTACAGCCTCATATTTGTCTTTTTCTTTACTTTTTACTTGAGTTACAACAATTGGTCCTGCAGAAATAACTGTGGCAGGAAAAACGACACCTTCATCATTAAAGACTTGTGTCATATATTGTTTTGTGCCTAAAATAAAACGCATATAAGTAATGCTTAATATAACAATAATTAAAAAATATGCAAGATTAGAGTTGCTTTTTATGGGTAAAACCCTAATTTTAGCAAAATAAAAGGGCGAGCAAATTAATAATGCCAGCCCTTTTGTGACTTATTTTACTTCAAAACTTCTACAATCTGATTACTGCTTGGGGTAAATTAGTAAACCGTCCATCAATATTAAAGTTACAAGAACCAGCAACTCTCTTTTGGCTGTCATTTCTTTCAATAAAATTCTTAAACCCTTTCTCTTCAATTTCTCCAAAATTTTGAATAACGACATTTAAACCACTTAAGAGTGTTTTTTCTTGCTCTTTAAGATTTAAATAAAAATCTTCGATTACCTTTATTACATCACCTGGAAAAAATTCTTCGGAATAAAATTCAAATACTGCATTTCCTTTTATTTTACCCGACAAATTATTTTTATCTATAAAATAGACTGCGTAATAAACAAACCAATAACTTCTCATATTTTCTCCTCTTTTGTATCAAATAGAACTACTACAGAAACCATACTAAATAAAAACTTTTAAATCAAATTTAGATTTTTATTAGATTAACAAAAACCGCTCACTTAAGTGAGCGGTTTTTTGTTTTAACCATTACTTCTTATCTACATATAACACCTATAGATGCTCTAGTTTTTGACCCTACTAGTCCCCAACCTGTTGTGGCTGGAGTGCCAGAGCTAACAATATTATTTGCCGATTGATAATCTTTGACTGCTTGTTCTGTTACTTTTCCATAGAATCCTGTAATCTCTGGATATATATAGTGCCCTTTCTCCTTTAGGAACTTTTGGAGGATAGATACTTCTCCATTTACTTTAGAGTCTTTGATTCCTAGATATTGATTATATTTAAGTAATGAACATGAAGAGGTTGTGGTTGTTGAAGCTGTTTCAGTTGTTGATACAACATTAGTTGTCATTGTTGCGATAACTGCTTTTGTCTTTGATCCTACTAATCCCAAACCTGTTGTAGAAGGTGTGCCTGAAGTTACAATGTTGTTCTTTACCTGGAAGTCTGCGACTGCTGCTTGTGTAACACTTCCGTAGTATCCTGTGATCTCTGGATATGTATAGTGCCCTTTCTCCTTCAGGAATTGTTGAAGCTTAGTTACTTCTCCATTTACTTGAGTATCTTTAACTCCTGGGTATTGATTATATGTAAGAATTAGATATGAACCTGTTGGAGTTTGAATTGATATTGTGCCTCCACCTGTTGGAGTTGTTGTGGACGTTAGAATAACTGGTGCAATATAACTTCCGAAGCTACCGACTATTCCACCGCCTCCTCCACCACCTCCACCGCCGCCAGCTGGTGGAGGTTGCACTGGTGTAGGTGTTAATGCTGTAACGTTAATGATAACTGATGCATTTGTTATTCCTCCATCTCCTTCACACGATAAATTATATGTCGTCGTATTTGTAGGAGTAACTATCATTGTTGCGGCTAAAGTGCTTGTTGCTAGTTCTGTGCTTGTGCATGTATTAGCATCAATTGCACTCCATGAGATAGATGCCGTCTGTCCTGACGTTATAGATGTTGGAGACACAGTCAACGTCGCCTTTGGAGATGGAAGTGTATCAACAATGTTAACTGTGACTGATGCAGTGTTAGATCCCCCCGCACCTGTGCATGTGACTGTGTAAGTAGTTGTGGTTGTTGGAGATACTGATGCAGTTCCTGATGTAGCAGATGCTGTGAAGTTTGTTCCTGTGCATGATGTTGCGTTAGTTGAACTCCATGTGAGTCTAGATGTCTGCCCTACTTTTATCGAAGTCTTAGATGCGGTTAGTGTTGCTACTGGAGCTACTGGAGATGTAGACACGTTAACTGTGACTGATACAGTCTTTGATCCTCCTGCTCCTGTGCATGTAACAGTATAGATCGTTGTTGTGGTTGGAGATACTGTTGCTGTTCCGGATGTATTAGATGCTGTGAAGTTTGTGCCTGTGCATGATGTTGCGTTGGTTGAGCTCCATGTGAGTGTTGATGTTTGTCCTACTGTTATTGAGTTTGGAGTTGCTGTTAACGTGGCGGTCGGAGCAATAACCACTGCAGATACATTAACTGTGACTGATGCGGTATTTGTTCCCCCTGCACCTGTGCATGTAATTGTGTAAGTAGTCGTAGTTGTTGGAGTAACTACTCTTGTTCCTGATACTGAACCTGCTGTGAAGTTTGTTCCTGTGCATGATGTTGCGTTGGTTGAGCTCCAT
>Ga0172379_10005458_pt1 | contig 17772 bp, 15 predicted proteins | sample GrowelOW334metaG_FD_119756 | JGI IMG/M metagenome (GOLD analysis project Ga0172379, IMG submission 119756) | Groundwater microbial communities from an aquifer near a municipal landfill in Southern Ontario, Canada - Groundwater well OW334 metaG | ecosystem: Environmental > Aquatic > Deep... | reverse complement strand
CGTAATTCGTACATTCGCGCTGATTCGTAATTCGTAGGAGATAATGTTTATGCAATGTAAAAATTGCAGTCAACCATTCACTATCTACCCCGAGGACCGCGCGTTCTACGCTAAGCTTGGTTTAGCCGAGCCAACGCACTGTCCAGATTGCCGCGCTCAGCGCCGGATGGCCCTCCGCAACGAACGGGTTTTTTATTCGGCTGAGTGTCAGCTTTGCCATAAAAAGATCTTATCCAATTATTCGCCGGATAAGCCTTATAAAGTTTATTGCCGCGATTGTTGGTATTCAGACAAATGGGATCCGACGGCTTTTGGCCGGGAGTTTGATTTTAGCCGGCCGTTTTTTAGCCAATACGATGAACTCTTGAAAGCCGTGCCGCGCGCTGGCACGGTGCAGGCTGGTGGCAATATCGTTAACAGCGATTATTGCAATTATTTGGGCGACGCCAAAAACAGTTATCTCTGCTACGGCAGTATTTTTATTGAAAATTGCCTTTACGGCAACCCTTATTATTCCAAAGATTGCGTTGACTCGCTTTTGATCCGCGACTGCGAACTTTGTTATGAGTGTGTCACTTCCGAGCATCTTTACAGCTGTTGCTGGTGCCAGGATTGTTTTGACAGTAACAATTTGTTTTATTGCTATGATTGCCGCGGTTGTTCCGAGTGTATCGGTTGCGCCGGATTGCGGAATGTCCACCATCAGATTTTCAACCGCCAATACAGCGAAGCGGATTATGAAAAGTTCAAAGCCGAGTTAAATTGGTGCAATCCGGGAAAGGTGGCAGAAGTCAAAGCCGAGCTGGAAAAAAATAAATTAAAATTGCCGCGGCGATATTTGCAAGGGTTGAGAAATGTCCGGGTTAGCGGCGATTATATCAATGAAAGCAAAAACTGCCGGCAGTCGTTTGACGCCAAGCGGTGCGAGGACAGCGCTTACTCGGCGCAGGTGATTGACCTCAAAGATTGCTATGACAATAATTACACGGAAAACAACGAACTGTGCTGTGATTACATCGCTTCCTGGAAAAATTATCGGGCATTTTATTCTTTTGCCTGTTACCAGTGCAATGATATTTATTACAGCGATTGGTGCGACAGCAGTAAAAATTTATTTGGCTGTTCCGTGATGCGCAAGCGGCATTTTAGCATTCTCAACAAAGAATACACGGAAAAAGAATATAATCAGTTAGTGCCAAAAATTATTGAACATCTAAAAAAGACCGGGGAGTGGGGTGAGTTTTTCCCAATTCAGATTTCGCCTTTTGCCTATAACGAAACCGTGGCCAATGATTATTTTCCGTTGAGTGAGGCCGAGGTGAAGGCCAAAGGTTGGGCTTGGAAACAGAAAGACGCGCGGGAATATCAAAAGCAGGTTTATCAAACGCCAGCCGAGATCAAGGCGGTGCCGGATGATATTCTCAATGAAGTTTTGGCGTGCGTCGTTTGCGGCAAAAACTATAAAATTATCAAGCCGGAGCTTGGTTTTTATCGCCAATTTGGCTTGCCGATTCCCCGGAAGTGCCCTGATTGCCGTCATTTAGACCGCATGCAGCTCCGTAACCCGCGGCACTTATACCAAAGAAAATGCGACCAATGCGGGACGGAAATCGAGACCACTTATTCGCCGGAAAGGCCGGAGAAGGTTTATTGCGAGGAATGTTATCGGAAAGAGATTTATTAGTTGAAAGTTATAAAGTTATAAAGTAGAAAGTTTAGGGAACTAGAAAACTTTATAACTTTATAACTTTCAACTTTATAACTTTGTTATGCCTGCCTGTAAAAATTGTAACCAACCATTCACTATCTACCCCGAGGACCGCTCGTTCTACGGCCGGATTGGCGTACCCGAGCCGACACTCTGCCCTAACTGTCGGCAGCAACGGCGGCTCGCCTGGGTTAACGAAATGAATTTATATCAAAGAAAATGCGATTTATCCGGCAAAAATATTATTTCCGCCTATCGCCCGGAGAGTAAAATAGCGGTTTGTGATGCCCATGTCTGGTGGGGTGACGGTTGGGAGGGGCTTGATTTTGGCATTGATTATGACGAGCAAAAAACTTTTTTTGAACAATTTTTTAGTTTTTATTATCAAGTGCCTCACTCGGCCTTAAATGTTACTTACGGAACTTTAAATAATAGCGATTATGTTAATTATTGCGGCCATGTCAAAAATTGTTATCTGATATTTGACAGCGACTTTAACGAAGATTGTTATTATTCTTATTCCGTTAATAACTCTAAGGATTTAGTTGATTGTTTAAAAGTTCACCAATGTGAATTGTGTTATAGTTGTATTGATTGTGATGAATGTTTTAATTTATTTTATTCACAGGATTGCCGGAGTTGTTCCGAGAGTTATTTTTTGAAAAATTGTTTTAACTGCAATAATTGTTTTGGCTGTGTTAATCTGCGTAATCAAAATTATTGTTGGTTTAACCAGCAGCTTAAAGTTGAAGATTATCAGCGGCGTTTGGCCGAGGCCAATCTTGGTAGCCGCCAAGCAGTTGAGATTTGGCGCCAAAAGCATGCCGTCGATCGATTGAAATATCCTTATCTTTATCAGCATGGCGTTAAAAATGAAGGTTGCACCGGCGATTATTTAAATAATGTTAATCAAGTTAAAGATTCATATGATTGCCGCGAAGTGCAGAATTGCCGTTATTGCTATGCTATTTATTTTAGTTCCAAGGACATGTACGATGTTTTTCAGTGGGGTAATAGCCAATTAATGTACGAGTCGGCAATCGTCGGTGAAAATAATTATAATTGTCGATTTTGCTTCCATTGTTATTTTGGTTCTCAAAATTTGGAATATTGTTCGGAGTGCAGCGGCTGTAAAAATTGTTTTGGCTGTTGCGGTTTGAAGAAAAAGGAATTTTGTATCTTAAATAAACAATATACCGAAAGCGAGTATACTAAATTACGCCAAAAAATTGTCGAACGAATGAAAGCGGCCGGCGAGTATGGCGAATTTTTTCCGGCGCGTTATTCGCCTTTTGGTTATAATGAGACAACTGCCAGGTTTTATTATCCTTTGTCAAAAGAAGAGGCGACTAGTCGCGGTTTAGCTTGGTACGAGCAAGAGGAAAAGGCGGTTGAAGCTAACTTACCGCCAGACAGCATCGTGGGAGTAAAGGACAGTATTTGCCAAGAAGTTTTTGCTTGCGCTTGTGGCCGGCAATTTAAGATTATTGCTCAAGAATTGAAGTTTTATAAGAATTTAAATCTGCCGTTACCGGATAAATGCTACCTCTGCCGACATTTAGACCGATTGCATCAAAGAAATCCGCAGAAACTTTGGTCGCGTGTTTGTGCAAAGTGCCAACAAGAAATTCAGACTACTTATAATCCAAACCGGTCGGAAATAGTTTATTGCCGCGAGTGTTATCGGAAAGAAATTTATTAAACACAGATTTGCACAGATTCACACAGATATTTACGGATCTGTGCTGATCTGTGTCTATCTGTGCAAATCTGTTTTTACTTCTATCCCGCTAATCCTTCTTTCTTCAATCTAATCATCTTCAAATCTTCCGGCGTCCAAACTTTTTCAGTTGATTCAGAGCTAGCGGATTCTGCTTGATAGACGGCGGTTTGACCTTTTTTCATATTTTTATCAGAAATTAATTATTTAAGAAGACAAAAGTATAACAGTTTAAAAATGGTCGGTCAAGAATTTAGAAAAATTGTGTGGATATATAGACATCACCCTATGAAATAGCACTTATCCATCCACCGGAAAAGCGAGCGGCTTGGCCTTCACGGAAAAAATTCTCAATGTACATCCAGTACATTTCCGCTTTTTTCCGCTCCAGGCCGACGCCGCTCATCATTTCCGGCGGCGTCTAAAGTGCTATTTCATAGGGTGATGTCTATAGGTTCGGTCGGCGGTGAACTTTGAAGCTAAATTTGGCGGGCTTGGCAATCTCAGTTTTGGTGTTATAATAGAAGTTGGTCCAAAAAAATCACGCTAAAGCGTGGTTAATATGCCTAAGTGCAAAGATTGCAAGTATTATCGGCAAAGAACCGACAGCGAAAAAGGGGATTGCCTCGGGTATGAAGTCATGCCGGAGACTGACGCGGAAAATTGCCCGACACAATCATTCGTCCCGAAAGAGTCCGGGGCGAAATAGTTGTTAACAGCGCTGGCGGCCGGGGAGGGAAAAACAATTCCCATTGGTTTGGGAGGTGAAGTTGTTGCAAATCAGTTTATTAGTTATTTAATTTTAAAATTAGGCAATAAGGTAAAACCGACGAACTAAAGCTTTCGTCGGTTATTTTATTTAAAAAGAAAAGCGGCTACGAGCGCTGTTTGGCTGGTAACCGCTATTTGTTGTTTTTTTGTTGAGGCCGATTAAGAATCGGCTTACCGAAGTTTGGATAGTCAATCCAACTCGCGAATCTGGGTTCGTTGCATCGGCAACGACGCCGGTCCCGATTGTTTATTTTCCCGCATCTTTTGCAAGTCCATGAAAGAGCATAGGGCTTTCGCCGTTCAGGTTTTGAATCGTCAACCATCATTTTCATCATCATTTCTCCCAATTTTTGAATTTGAAAATAACAATTCATACTAACACTCGCCGGCCAATAAGTCAATAGTGGATAAAAAAACCGACGATCGGTGCCGCTGTTGGGCAAGAGGATTGTCGGTTAGGGCGTGGGGCGCGGTGGCTGATGGGCTCAGCTTGCCGCGGGGGCGTCGGCCGGTTTTTCCGTGTTTTGCGGTGCCGGCGTGGCCAGTTGGTGCGAGGAGCACATCGGGTTGCGGCAACTTTCCGGCGGATCTTCACCTTCGTCCCAGGTTCGGTTATCGCCGCAATAGTTGCAGGTAATTCCTGTGCTGTCTTGTCTAAAAAGAGCCATGTTTTTCCTCCAGTTGAAAGTTATAACTGATAATAAGACGATACTCAAAAAATGTCAAGCCCGAAGTGGAAAAGTGATAAGGTAATTGAAAAGGCAAAAGTAGATTGAGTTTTTAGTTTTAACTTTCACTTTTGAATTTTGTATGCCCGCCGGCTTGTCTGCCGAAGCTTCAGCGTAGGCAGAAGCCTTGGCATAGGCGGGACTTTTGAATTTTGGCTTTGAATCCCGTGTATCTGAATTTTGGCTTTTATGTTATAATTTGAATACTAATTAATAATATTAAATAAAACTCTATGTACGATGAAAAAAATCAAGGCGGCTGCGGTTGCGGCAGTTGCTCGCCTGAAGCAGTTACTCGCGGGCTTAAGTCAGTGATAATGGTGCTGGTAATCGTTGCCGGCGTTTTACTGATCCGCAATTGGTACAAGACTTATGACTACATCGGCAAGGGCGACATCCGCGACACCATCAGCATCAGCGGCGAAGGCAAGGTGACGGCTTTGCCGGATATTGCCACTTTCACTGTCGGTGTGCAGACCGAGAAAGTAGCGGTTGCCGCGGCGCAGACGGAAAACAACGACAAGATGAACAAAATTATCGCTGCCATCAAAGGCATGGGAGTTAAAGCCGAAGACATTCAAACGACCGACTACAACATTTATCCGCAGTATGATTATTTGGATGGCCGACAATCTTTGCGCGGTTATCAAGTTATCCAAAGCGTTTTGGTTAAAGTCCGCGATATGGGTAAGGTTGGCGACATTTTTGCCAAGGCCGGCGAGCTGGGCGCCAATAATGTCGGTGGCTTGAGCTTCACGATTGATGAGCCGGAACAATATCGCCAGGAAGCGCGGTTAAAAGCTCTGGAGAATGCCAAAAGTAAAGCCGAAGCGCTCGCCAAGGCGGCCGGTATCAAGCTCGGCAAAGTGGTTAGTTTCTCTGAAAGCAGTGGCGGTTATACCCCTCCGTACGCTTATGATAAATCTCTAAGCAGCGTGGGTATGGGCGGCGGGGGAATCGTTGCTCCCGAAATCCAGGCCGGCAATCAGGAAATAGTTATAGATGTGGTGGTGAGTTACGAATCGTTGTAAAAGAGAATTATGAATTAAGAATTAAGAATCAAGAAAAACCCGGGGATTCCTCGGGTTTTTGAATGGTTTAAGTAACCGCGATTTTATGGTATAATATCAATACTATTATTCGCATCATTCGCATGTAATTCGTAGCATTCGCATCGCGTTTCAGCCAGCCGGATAATGTTATTACCGTGAGTAATTAGTGAAGATTATTATCAACTAGCCAAACTTAATATTAAAAAGAATATGCGCATAAAAAGCATTAAAGCAAGAGAAATTTTGGACTCGCGGGGCAATCCGACCGTGGAAGTCGATTTGATTTTAAAGAATAAAATTCGAGTCAAGGCGGCGGTGCCATCCGGCGCGTCTACCGGCAAGCACGAGGCCTGGGAACTGCGCGATGGCGACCGCAAACGCTACAACGGTTTGGGCGTTCTGAAAGCGGTGCGGAATATCAATGAAATAATCGCGCCGGCTTTGATTGGCAAAAAAGCCAAGAAACAAGAATATCTTGACCAACTAATGTTAAAGCTCGACGGCACGCCGAACAAAAGCCGGCTGGGGGCGAACGCGATTTTAGGCGTCAGCCTGGCCTCTGCCCGCGCTGCGGCCGTCGCCAAGGGCCAGCCGTTATACCGCTATCTCCGGACCTTAACCAATTTAAAACTGGACAGCTATAAACTGCCGACGCCGATGTTCAATCTGATTAATGGCGGCCGGCATGCAGAGAATAATCTAACTTTTCAAGAGTTGATGGTGGTGCCGAAGGGTATAAATAAATTTTCCGAGAAATTGCGCGCCGGAGCGGAAATTTTCCAAAGTTTAAAAAAAGTTTTGAAAGCCAAAGGGTTAGCAACCGGCGTGGGTGACGAAGGCGGTTACGCGCCGGTTTTAAATTCAGCTGATGAAGCTTTAGAGGCGATGATAGCGGCCATCAAAGCGGCCGGCTATAACCGTCAAGGGCGGCAGATTTATCTGGCGAGTGATTTGGCAGCTTCAGAGTTTTACCAAGCCAAAGGCAAAAAATATATTTTAAAAACCGGAGAAATTTTCAGTCCGACCGAATTAATCAATTTTTTTGCCGCTTGGACGGAAAAATATCCGCTCTTGTCACTCGAAGATCCGTTGCAAGAGGATGACTGGGCGGGCTGGCAAGAGTTAACCAAAAAACTAGGCCGGAAGTTAATGTTGGTGGGCGATGATTTATTCGCAACCAATCAAGAAAGATTACAAAAGGGAATTGAGAATAAAACCGCCAATGCCATTCTGATTAAACTTAATCAAATTGGCACGGTCAGCGAAACTTTGCGTTGCATCGAGCTCGCTAAAAAGAATAATTATCAAGTGGTAATTTCCCACCGTTCCGGCGAGACTAACGATGATTTTATTGCCGACTTGGCGGTGGCGATCAACGCCGAATACATTAAAGCCGGCGCGCCGGATCGGGGAGAGAGGGTGGCCAAATACAATAAATTATTGGAAATTGAAAAGGAGATTTAAAAGAAAAATGACCAATATCCAAATCCCAATATCCAATTAAGCTTAGAAGTTATTGGTCATTGGGATTTGGATATTGGTCATTCTAAAATATAGTTATTGGCTTGAATATGAATTCAGGACATTCCAAAATAATAAAACCCGCTGTTCTTTGTATCCTCGACGGCTTCGGCATCGCTCCGCCATCAAAGGCCAACGCCATCAGCCTCGCCAAGATGCCGGTTTTTAAGCATCTTTGGCAAAGGTATCCACATACAGAATTGCAGGCTTCCGGTCGTTTTGTCGGGCTACCGAGTAAGCAAGCGGGCAACAGCGAAGCCGGGCACATGAATATCGGCGGCGGGCGAGTGGTTACTCAAGACTCGACGCGGATTACTGCCAGTATCACTGACGGCACTTTTTTTAAAAATCCGGCTTTCTTGGGCGCGATTAAGCATGTCAAGCGCAATAATTCCCAGGTGCATTTAATGGGCCTACTCTGCAACGACCAGTCAGCGCACGCCGATCCGCGTCATTTGCAAGCGCTCTTAAAATTTTTGCGCGAACGCGGAGTCAAAAAGATATTTCTGCATTTATTTACTGATGGGCGCGATTCGCCGCCGTATCTGGCAATCAAACTTTTGCGCCGGTTAAAATCTAGTTTTAAAAACGGCGAGATCGTGGCGAGCGTCATGGGGCGGTTTTACGCCATGGACCGCAAGAAGGCTTGGGACCGCACCGAGAAAGCTTATAACGCCATGGTACTCGGCGAGGGTTATCGGGTGGATAATTCTGAAGACGCGATTTTGCACGCTTATGGCCGGCAGGAGACGGATGAATTTATTCCGCCATCAGTGGTTTATTATCAAGGCCGCCCGGGCGGGACCATCAAAGACAGCGACGCGCTCTTTTTTTTCAATCTGCGGTCCGACCGCGCTAGGCAGCTCGCCAAGCCCTTTGTCCAAAAAGATTTTGAAAAACGCGGCGGCTTCCGGCGGCGGAAAACACTTAAAAATTTATTTTTTGTCGCTTTAGCTGATTTCGGGCCGGATCTGGATTCAATCATTACCGCCTATCCGTCAATTGACTTACTCGGCACCTTGCCAATGGCGTTAAAATCTTACCGCCAGCTTTATTTGGCCGAAGAAGAAAAATACGCCCATGTTACTTATTTTTTCAACGGCGGTTACGCCGATCCGGTCGCCGGCGAGGAGCGGCTGAAGATTCCGTCGATTAGCGCTGCTCATTATGACCGCCAGCCGGCAATGAGCGCTCGGCCGATTACCTCGCATTTGCTTAAAGCTTTGAAAAATCAACAGTATGATTTTATGGCGGTTAATTTTGCCAATCCGGATATGCTCGGCCACACCGGCAATATTCCGGCAACGGTTAAGGGTCTGGAAGTGGTTGACGAGTGCCTCGGGAAAATTTATCAAGCGGTTAAAGCCCGCGGCGGCAACTTAGCAGTAACTTCCGACCACGGCAATTGCGATCAAATGCTGGATTTAAAGACCGGCGAGATTATTACCGAACACAGTAAGAATCCGGTGCCGTTTATTCTCGCTAGTGACAATTGGCGTAAAAAGAGGTTAAATAGGGGATGTCTGGGCGATATCGCTCCGACTATCTTGGAAATATTGGAAGTTAAAAAGCTCCCGGAAATGCGGGGAGACAGTTTAATTAAATAAAAAGTTTATGCCCAATCGGCCAAAACCGGTAGTTTTAGTGATCTTAGACGGCTATGGCGTGGCGCCTGCCGGTGAAGGCAATGCCATCGCCAGCGCCAAAACGCCGGTAATGAACCGTCTCGCCGCGACCTATCCGGCTATCACCCTCAGGGCTTCGGCCGAAGAGGTGGGTTTGAGTTTCGGCCAGGTGGGCAACAGCGAAGTTGGCCATTTGACGATTGGCGCCGGGCAGATTTTTTATCAAAATCTGTCGCGGATAAACCACGCGATTGGCGACGGGTCATTTTTTAAAAATAAAGTTCTGAAAAAAGCTTGCGCCGAAGTAAAGAAAAATAAATCCAAATTGCATTTACTCGGTTTGGTTTCCGAGGGCGGAGTCCATTCTCACCTCGATCATTTGCTGGCGCTTTTGGACTTAGCCAAAAAAGAAGGGGTGAAGGAAGTCTATCTCCATGCTTTTCTCGACGGCCGCGACACCTTGCCGAATGTCGCCGAAGATTTTATCGCTAAAGCGGAAGCGAAAATGAAGGAACTGGGAATCGGCCAAGTGGCGAGCCTCTGCGGCCGATATTATGCCATGGACCGGGACAACCATTGGGAACGGACTGAGCTCGCTTATCGGGCGATTGCCGAAGGCAAAAGCGAGAACACTTTTAGCGATGCGGCCGAGGCGATTGCCAAGTCATACAAAAATAAAATTTATGACGAGCAGTTTTTGCCGACAGTGATTACCAAAGATGGTCAGCCGGTGGCAACCGTTAGTGATGGTGACGCCGTAATCTTTTTTAACTTTCGCGCCGAGCGGTCGCGCCAATTGACTAAAGCCTTCGTTTTGCCGGAATTTGATAAATTTGAAAGAAAGTATTTGCCCAATTTATTTTTTGCGACATTGATGGAATACGAAAAGGATTTGCCGGTCGAGGTGGCTTTTCCGCCGGAAGCGGTTAAGGAAACTCTGGCCAAAGCCATATCTGACGCCAAGCTGAAACAATTGCATCTCGCGGAGACCGAAAAATATGCCCATGTCACTTTTTTTCTCAACGGCCTGCAGGACATTAAGTATCCGGGCGAAGACCAGGTGGTGATTCCATCGCCGCGCGTACCGTTTTATAACCAAAAGCCCGAGATGTCAGCCGGAGAAATAACCGATCGGTTGTTGAAAGAAATTAAAAGCGATAAATATGATTTTATCGTGGTGAATTACGCCAACGCGGATATGGTCGGTCATACCGGCGATATCAAAGCGACGATTGAAGCGGTGGAGTTTGTAGATAATTGTCTGGGCCGAGTGGTTGATTTAACCTTGGCGCGCGGCGGGGTAGTGGTGATTACCGCTGACCACGGTAATGCCGAGGAAAAAGTTAATCTCCAGACCGGTGAAGCGGTTAAAGACCACACGACCAATCCGGTGCCTTTTATCGTGGTCGGTAAAGACTGGGAAGGCCAGACCGGCGGCGCCGGCGCCAGTATTGGCGGCGATTTGTCGCTACAATCACCCGGTGGTCTGCTCGCTGATGTGGCGCCGACGATTCTGAAAATCATGAAGCTGAAGAAGCCGAAGGAGATGACGGGGGAACCATTGATTTAAGAAGTAAGATTTAAGATTTAAGAATACGGGTAAATCAGCGTTTTCGCGGTAAAATTCACTTTTAAATGCCCAATGCCCAAGCTCAAATGTCCAATCAATGTCCAATGCCAAAACTTCGTTATTGGACATTAGTCATTGGGATTTGATTGGACGTTTGGATTTTGTCATTGGACATTTTAACTAAGTTCAGAGGTTTAAACACAAATTACCGACTTTCTTAAATCTTAAATCCCCGTTCGTTATGCCCGAGTTGCCTGAAGTCGAAACCATCGCGCGCGAGCTGGACCGGAAAATCAGGAACCGGGTGATTCGGGCGATGAAAATTGACGCGCCCAAAATGGTTAATCTGCCGGCTAGTCGACTGAATCAGATTTTAGCCGGGCAGAAGATTAAAGCCGTCAGCCGCCGGGCGAAAATGATTATTTTGGAGTTAAGCGGTGGCGATTATCTCTTGATTCACTTAAAACTTACCGGCCAGTTAGTTTATCGGCAAAAGAGCGGGCGCGTAACGGCGGTTGGCGGCCACCCGATCGCGGCAGATTTACAACAGTTGCCCAATCGCTTCAGCCATATTATTTTTAATTTTACCGGCGGCTCGCGTTTATTTTTTAATGATGTGCGGAAATTCGGTTGGTTGAAGCTGGTCAGCCAAAAACAATTGGACGCGATTAGCGGCCAGCACGGCATCGAGCCGCTAACACCGGCATTCACCTTTTTAAATTTTAAAAAAGTTTTGGCGCGTTACCCCAACCGCAAGATAAAGCAGTTGCTCCTAGACCAAAAGCTGATTGCCGGCGTCGGTAATATCTACGCCGATGAAAGCTGTTTTGCCGCCCGGATTTTGCCCACGCGCCAGATTAAAACTTTAAAAGAAAAAGAGGTTAAACTGTTATTCACGGCCATTAGCCGGATTTTAAAACTGTCAATAAAAAAAGGCGGCACTTCGGCCGACGATTTTGTCCGGACTGACGGCACTAAGGGCGGCTTCCTGCCGTATTTGAAAGTTTATGGCCGCGGCGGCCAGCCTTGTAAAGTTTGCCGGACCAAAATTGAGAAGATAAAATTAAACGGCCGCGGGACGCATTATTGTCCGCGATGCCAAAAGGGGAATTAAAAATTAAGAATTAATAATTAAGAATTGCCAATTAATACCCTAATTCTTAATTCAAAGAAATCATAAATTCAAAATTATAAATAACAAATAAATCATAAGCATTAAATTAATAAATTTTAAACCCCGCTGTAGCCGTTTATTGCTTAAGATTTCTGAATTTATAATTTGTTTGTTATTTATAATTTTGGATTTAGAATTTGGAACTAGATTTTTTATTGTTTCTTGTCAGATAAGAAGATTGCCAATAATGACGGTTAATAGACCAACGGCGGCGCCAGCGACAATTTGGCCGGGCGTGTGGGCAAGAGTGTTGTCTAAATGAGGCAATTTAATTTGTTTAGTGGCGGGCAGAGATTCGGCGATTTGGTTGATAATCGTGGCGTGGCGGTCCAAGTCGCGGCGGTAGCCGGTGGCGTCGCGGACGATTAAAATAGTTAAAACCAGGGCGACCGCGAAAGCCGCTGAATAAAAGCTTTCGGCATAAGCCATTTCACCCAGCAGGCCAAAAACCAGCGCGCTGTGCGATGAAGGCCAGCCGCCGTATTTTTTCAAGACATGCCAGGAGAAATTGCCGTGAAAAAGTTCGATGACGACTTTGATCGCTTGTGCCAAGACAGCGGCGATGATTGGTAAGAGAAAAATCCAATAAGTCATAAAGGAGATTTAAGATTTAAGATTTATGATTTAAGAATGGTCGGTAAATTAGCATCTTAGCGATATAACTTGGTTAAAATCACATAACACATAACATGGAACCCCAGCATGCGCGGGGCAAGCAAGGGTGGTTATAGGTCTCTTGTTATGTGTTCCATGTTATGTGATATCTTGATTATTAGTCTTAACATCAATCACCACCATTCTTAAATCCTAAATCTTTTCTATGCTAACCATCTACTCCCTCCTCTTCGGCGCCATTCAGGGCCTAGCCGAGTTCCTGCCGGTTTCCAGCTCCGGCCACTTGGTGATTTTGCACCATTTTTTTGATTTGCAGTTGGGCGATTCGCTCAGTTTTGATGTGGCTCTGCACTGGGGAACACTGGCGGCTCTTTTGATATTTTTCTGGTCGGATATAGTTAAATTATTGAAAGCTTGGTTTGGCAGTTTTCGCGGCAACAGCCGGAAAAGTAATTTTGAGGCGAAATTAGCCTGGATGATTTTGGTCGCGACTATTCCGGCTGTAATTGTCGGTTTTCTCGCCGAGGATTTGCTAGCGCAGTATTTTGGCTCGCCACAAAGCGTGGCAATTTGGCTGATAGCGGTCGGCGGTTTATTTTTTGTTTTAGAGAAAGTCAGTTTGAAAAATCGTAGCCTGGAAAATATCTCGTGGGGCGGCGCTATTGCTGTTGGCCTCGCGCAAGCGCTGGCTCTAATCCCCGGTGTTTCTCGGAGCGGTATTACTATTATAACAGGTTTGGGGCAGAATCTGAAAAGAGCCGACGCGGCGCGGTTTTCTTTTCTCTTGTCCATTCCGGCGGTTTTCGGCGCCGGGTTGAAAAAGTTTTATGATTTATCAAAAGTCGGCCTGCCAAGCGGCGAAGCTTTATTATTTGCCGTGGGTTTAGTCAGCGCGGCATTAGTCGGCTACTTTTGCTTGAAATACTTTTTGAAATATTTGGAAAATCATTCCTTAGCAATTTTCGGCTGGTATCGGATAATTCTGGGCGTTTTAGTTTTATTGCTTGTTTATTATGCCTAAAATCGCTAAAAGCGACCAGGTGGCGATCAAATCGTTTAGCCGCCTGGAGCAGATCATGGAATTTTTCCCGGCGAGAAACCTCCGCGCCAGCTATCTTTTTTTAAAGCCGAAAGAAAATCTGGGCGTTCATAAAACCACGGGCCAGCGCGAAGTCCTCGGTGTTTTGCAGGGGATTGCCTGGGCGGTCGTGGACAACGAAGTTTACAAGCTGAAAAAAGATGAAATGATTTATATCCCGAAAGGCAAAGTTTGCAATGTCTATAACCGCAATAAGTTGAATCTTAAGTTGATTTATATTATTTCGAAGTTGTAAAAATTAAAAGCGAATAGCCTGCCTGCGCAGGCAGGCGAATAGATAATAGGGAATAGGGAATAGCGGGAAAGTAGGCACGGTCTGTTTTTTTGTTTGTTAAAATATCCATAAAATGTTTAAAATTAGAGTAAAAATATCTAAAATCATTGACAGAAATATAGTTTTACGCTATGATAACCAGTTAGTACATTAACAAAAATTACTTTGAGACGAGCGTTTTGGCTGTCAGCCGCGGCTGATTTCTAGAATGCTCGCCTCAATTCCGAGGCGGCGCTTCAAGAAAGGAGGCTGACCATGTCGACACAAGACATGCTCGGCGACGCTCTGGCCCAAGTGGTCGGACCGCTCAAGGATTTTTTTGATAAGTTGGCGGGTAAGGACGGCTTGCAGTGGTTGGAGGCTTTCAAGCGGTTTCTCCGTCGGGAGAACCCATGGTCGAAACTTCTCAAATTTATCACCACCATCGCGGTGGCCGGCGCGGAGAAGTTCGTCGCGGCCGACCACTTCAAGGCCGACAATGAGACGGGCGTAAAGCTTTGGCTCAGCGACAATTTCAAGCAGAACTTCTTGGGGAAGACTGAAACCGTGGTCGCGGGGGCAACCCTCACCGTTTACGAGTTTATCAAAAACTCACTGGACGCGTCGATTATCGCCGAGCTCGGCGACCGGCACGAAACCAGCCTATTTCACCTTTGGGAACTGATTAAAAAACAATCCAAGGGCGAGGAGGGCACACTCCGGGCAGATGGTTACGCGAATATCTTTTACATTCGTGCCACCGACGGAACATTGTGGGCCGTGAACGCGAGCTGGTACGACGGCAGTTGGAGTGTCAACGCCTTTTCGGTCGGGCACCCGATTGGGTGGGACGCCGGCTCCCGCCTCGTTTCCCGCTGATTCTTGATCCTTAGATCTTTTGCCGCCAGCAGGCGGATTAGACTCTGAGAATCTCAGACCCTTTGAAACTTCGCAACGGCGAAGGAGTAGAAGGGTCTTTTTATTTCTGTTATAATACAAATCAGGATTGCTTTGGCGCGGCGGCTACGGCTTTCGCGGAGCGTCTTAAAATGTCTGGCCAGAGAATTGTTTCGGGTATTGCCTTAAACAAGAGTTGCCATGCATTTTATTAAAAAAGAAAAGAATCGGCGCCTTATACTGGCGGGCTTTTTATGCCCCAAATAAAATACAACCCCAAGTCCGCCAGTTGGCGGACAAGGGGCGGTGGCAGAGATGGCATAAGGCGCGTTAATGTGGGCCGTGAACGCGAACTGGAACGACGACAGTTGGAATGTCAACGCCAATTCGGTCGAGAACCCGAATGAGTGGAACGCCGGCAACCGCCTCATTTCCCGCGACTATTTTCTTTCTTCCGCTTGAGTGGCGGAAGTTTTTATTACTAGTCCTTTTTTCCAGCCATTTATCATCCGGCCGATATTTTCTATTTCACTGCCGAGGCTGGAGAATTGATGGTTGGGAATCAGCTTTAATTCCCAAAGAAGCTGAATAAAAAAACGCAGAGAATCAGTTTTGTCCAAAGCGTCGCTCAGCAGATTTATTTTTTGGATAATTGGCGTGTAAGACGATTTTCTTAATAATTCCAGAAGCTCAAGAAATACAAAATCAATTTTTGTCCCTAGGCCAAATCGTTCAACTCGGGGAAGAGCGCGATGAATTATTGTCCAGTTTTTATAAACAGTTTTGGCCTTTTCTACGACTGGCAAAAACCGTTGGGGGGGGGTATGATTAGTAGTATGAAAATCCAATTCGGTCATAGTTTTGAAGAAATTATTTCTTTAGAAAACCTGCTTTTAGCCTGGCCGGAGTTTTTAAGAGGCAAACGGGATCGGCGCGATGTACAGGAGTTTTCCGCTCGGCTGATGAATAACATCTTAGCACTTCACCACGATTTGAAAAACCAAACTTATCAACACGGCGGTTACGAACATTTTAAAGTCTTTGACCCGAAACCGCGCGATATCCATAAGGCCTCGGTTCGCGACCGCTTATTGCATCACGCCATTTACCGCCAGCTTTATCCGTTTTTTGACAGAACTTTTATTACTAATTCCTATTCTTGCCGACTGGATAAAGGCACCCATAAAGCCGTTAGTAATTTTAGAAGAATGGCTAATAAAGTCAGCCGCAATAATACTCGGGGTTTTTGGGTTTTACAAGGCGATATCAGAAAGTTTTTTGCCAGCATTAACCATCAGATACTCTTGAAAATTTCAAGCCAATATATACCTAATGCGGATATTCGGTGGCTTTTGGATAAAGTTATTAAAAGTTTTTCCACCGCGCCCGGTAAAGGCTTGCCGCTTGGCAACCTCACTTCCCAACTTTTCGTTAATATTTATATGAATGTCTTTGACCAGTTCATAAAACATCAGCTTAAAATCAAACATTATATTCGCTACGCCGATGATTTTGTTATCATTCATGAAAATTCAGATTATTTAAAATCCGTCTTAACAAAAATTAGGCAATTTTTACAGCAGGAACTATTGCTAGAACTTCACCCCGGCAAGGTTTTTATCCAGAAATTCAGCCAAGGCGTGGATTTTCTCGGTTATGTCAGCTTGCCGCGTTATATTGTTCTGCGGACTAAAACCAAAAAGCGGATGCTGAAGAAAATTCGTTTGAAGAAGCAAATGTTAGAACAAACCCTAATCACCGAAGCGTCGTTTAATCAGTCGTTGCAATCATATCTAGGAGTTTTAAAACATTGTCGGGGACGCAAAATTGAACGAAAAGTTTGGAAGATAACTCAAGGCCGCCAAAATCCATCGGAATCACTGGTCGATAATTAAGGTTTTAATTTTTTCTTGGCATTTCCTTGGTTTTATAGTAAACTAAACTAGTTATTAAGTGGTTAGGTTGTTAAGTCGTTAGGTTTAATCGAAGTGGGACCATAACAACCTAATAACCTAACTACCTAACTACCTAACGACTTATCAACTTATCATCCTACCCCCATGAAAATTATCATCCTCGCCGGCGGCGGCGGCACTAGGCTGTGGCCACTGAGCCGGAAAAATCTGCCCAAGCAGTTCACGCCGATTATCGGCGACCGGATTTTACTGCAGGAAACCATTGACCGCTTTTTTGATTATCCAGCCGGCGATATTTTTGTTTCGCTGACCGCGGAGCTTTTGCCGCTGTTTCAAGAGAAGGTTAAAAATTTTCCGGCAGAGAATATTATTATTGAGCCGGCAAAGCGCGACACCGGTCCGGCCATGGGTTTTGTGGCTTTGGTTCTCGCCGAGAAATTTCCGGACGAGCCAATGGCGTTTATTCCGTCGGATCATTATATCGGCGATGTCAAAAAGTTTTTAAATTGTTTAAAAGTGGGTGAGCGGCTAATTAAAGCCGAAGGCCGGCTCCTGGATATTGCCGTGACGGCCAATTACCCCAGCACGGTTCTGGGTTATACGCGGATCGGCGAGAAATACCTCGATGAAGACGGTGTGGAAGTCTATAATTTCAAAGGCCATGTGGAGAAGCCGAATCTGGAAAAGGCGCAAGAATATCTCGCCGAGGGCGACTATCTCTGGCATGCCAGTTATTATATGTGGACGCCGGCTAAATTTTTAGCGGCTTATGAGGCGTACGCGCCGGCCGTTTATACCGGTTTAATGAAAGTTAAAGTGGCGCGAGCGAGCGACGACCAAAAGTTATTAGCCGAAGAATATTCTCGGTTAGAAAAGATTTCCATTGACTACGCCGTGACCGAGAAAATGGACCCAAAAAATGTTTTGATTATCAAAGGCGACTTTGGTTGGAGCGACATTGGCGCCTGGGATGTTTTGTTTGATAAACTTAAAGGCCAGGCTGACGCGAACGGCAATTTGATCAAAGCCGAATGGCTGGGGTTGGACACCAAAAATTGCTTAATCTACGGCCCGGCTGGCAAGATGATCGCGACCATCGGGGTAGAGGATTTGGCGATCGTTG
>Ga0172379_10005457_pt1 | contig 17774 bp, 17 predicted proteins | sample GrowelOW334metaG_FD_119756 | JGI IMG/M metagenome (GOLD analysis project Ga0172379, IMG submission 119756) | Groundwater microbial communities from an aquifer near a municipal landfill in Southern Ontario, Canada - Groundwater well OW334 metaG | ecosystem: Environmental > Aquatic > Deep... | reverse complement strand
TATTTATGCAGTCATTTTTTCAGTGAGTGCAGTTTTTCTGGTAAATATTCTTACTTCTATTACACAAACACAAGTACGACAGACATCTATAAATGAAGTGAATCAACAAGTTTCATTTGTGGGGAATACTATTCAACGATTTGTGCGCGAATCAAGTTTTATTCAAAATGACGTGGGAGTTGCGAGTACGACACTCTTACTTCGTATGGCTTCATCGTCAGTTGATCAAACCCTTATTTTCGTGGACGCATCTTCAACCGCCATCTATTTGAAACAGATAAGTACAAGTGGTACTTCAACCACAATGCCATTAACTGATGATAAAGTTACTATCGGAAATTTCTCAGTGACAAAATATGAAGTGCCTGGAGGTTCTGCGGTTGCTCAAGTTGATTTTACATTGAATTACAACACCTCAGTAACTCGTGCGAAGGTGGCACGCACATGGCGTGGTGCTATCTCACGTATCTCCGCGGCTACGTTTGATTCGAGTCTTACGCCAACCACAGCAAATTCGCTTGACGTGGGAAGTCAGACCTCATTTTGGAAAGATGGTTATTTCTCGGGAAATATATTTCTCACGGGAAAGTTGGGGGTAGGTACTGGCTATGACTCTGGCGTAGGTTCATGGGGGGTTCAGATGAAATCAACGGGTAATCTTGGGGTATCTCTTGCAGGAGGAGGAATTATTTTAAAAGGACCTGGAGGAGTGAATTGTTTTAAGGTGTCAGTGGGCGACACTGGGACAGTCACCTCGACGGCCGCAACCTGCCCATAAAATTGGCACTTGACTCATTTGAGTGCTAATCCTATACTTTATACGAAATGAATCCCGTTAGAGACCGCGATCGCAGTGCGGTTTTCACGGGTAAATCAATAATGAGGTCGTATCATTTAAAAAACATAATTTACAGCTCGCACTTGATTGCGATCTGTTTCTAACGGGATGAAGGATCGCACACGTTCGATTCTTGAAGCGGCCGTAATGGATTTTATTAAGCACGGGAAGCCAATTACTTCCGAGTACTTGTATGAAATCCATGACTTCGGCATTAAACCTGCCATGATACGGTGGGAATTAAATGATCTTTCAGAGACCGGTTTTTTCTATCAGACACATCCTTCAGGAGGGCGTTTTCCTACTGATAAAGCATATCGATTTTTTGCCGAAGAAGCATTGAATCGCAATGAGGAAGGTGTGCCTAATATTTTTTCAGCACTTGAAGATTCGATGGAAAATGATATCAAATCATTTGTATCGAAAATGTCAGATTACTTACAATTATTGAGTGTGGGATATAGTACAGAACGTCACTCGCTCTATGGGAGCGGACTCAAAGAACTTCTTGCGCATCTTGAGTTAGGCTCGACACAAGAACTTGTTGATGTGGTGAATGATTTTGAATCACTCGAGGAAAATTTTTTAAAAAAAAGAGACTGGTGGGAGAGTGGGACGGTGTGGCCTCGCGTATTTGTAGGGCAGAGCCCAGTTACGCGAAGCGAGTGTCTTTCGGTGGTCGCGGGCAAGATTCAACATGAGGGTGGAGAAATAATTGTGCTCTCGATTGGTCCCAAACGAATGGATTATCAAAAATCAGTGAAATTATTTAAAGCATTAGGAACGTCGAAAACAAAGAAACAAAAAAAGAAAGCAACCCATGAGTGAAGAAATAATACAAGAAGAAAAGACAAGTAGTGAAAACGAACTTGTACAATGTAAGAAGGAGAGAGATGAATATCTCGATGGATGGAAACGAGCAAAGGCTGACCTCATGAATTATAAGAAAGAAGAGGCGGCACGATTAGAGAAAATGGCAATGGGCGCAAGTGAAAGGACAATGCATTCACTAATCCCGATCCTTGATAGTTTCGACCTTGGAATTGCCTCAATCATTGATGAGAATCCAACAAAGAAAGGAATGCTTCTTATTAGAACTCAATTAGAAGATGCGTTACGGCGACAAGGACTTACTCGAATCGCAATCACTTATGGAGAAGTATTCAATCCTGCAAAACATGAAGCAATTGGAGAAATGGTCTCAGAGTATCCTGAAGGGACCGTCGCAGAAGAAGTTGAGCGAGGCTACGAATTATGGGGAAAGGTCATTCGTCCCGTACGAGTGAGAATTGCAAAAAAAACGTCGACAGAATAAATAATAAATTATCAACACTATGTCAAAAATTTTAGGAATTGATCTTGGTACGACAAACTCCGCGATGGCGGTAATGGAGAATGGTGAGTTAAAGGTATTAGAAAATAATGAAGGAAATAGGACTACACCATCTATCGTAGCCATGAGCAAATCAAATGAAAGGCTCACGGGGCTTCTTGCGAAGCGACAAGGGGTGGTAAATCCGCAGAATACTATTTTCTCAGTAAAACGTCTTATTGGAAGAAAGTTTAGTGATCCTGAAGTAAAACGTGACGCACAATGGCTTTCTTATTCAATCAAGGAATCTGCACAAGGAGGTGTAGATGTGAAGATGGGAGACCGTTGGTATACACCTGAGGAAATCTCAGCAATGATTTTGCAGAAATTAAAATTAGATGCGGAAGCAAAGCTTGGTTCACCAATCAATGATGCGGTAATTACTGTTCCTGCATATTTTGATGATAGCGAACGTCAGGCAACGAAGAATGCGGGAGAAATTGCTGGATTCAATGTGCGTCGCATTATCAATGAACCAACGGCCGCGGCACTTGCCTATGGTATGAATCGCAGCAAGAACGAGAAGATTGTGGTATACGATTTTGGTGGCGGTACTTTTGATATCTCGGTACTGGAAGTCGCTGACAATACGGTGGAAGTTCGGGCCACAGGAGGCGACACTCATCTTGGAGGTGATGATTTCGACAAACGCATTATTGAACATCTTGTCGCAGAATATAAAAAGAGAGAAGGATTTGACATTTCAAAGGACCCACTCGCCATTCAACGCTTAAAGGAGGCGGCTGAGCGCGCAAAGCACGAGCTTTCCACTGCGCTCGAATCGGAAATTAATCTTCCTTACATTACTTCAGATGCATCTGGACCAAAGCATTTTGTGATGAAGCTTACTCGTGCAAAACTCGAAGACCTTGTACGTGACTTTATTGAGCACTCGATTGACCTCGTACGTGAAACAGTGACGGCCGCAAAACCTAAGGGAGCAGGGTTACAAGTTTCGGAAATTGATGAAATCCTTTTGGTGGGAGGGCAGACTCGTATGCCCGCAATCCAGGAGGCGGTAAAGAAATTATTTGGAAAAGAACCTCATAAAGGCATTAATCCTGATGAAGTAGTAGCTATTGGTGCGGCCGCACAAGGAGAAATTCTTTCTGCAAAGGATGAAAATAGAAAAACAGAAGGCGAAGTAAAAGATATTCTTCTTCTTGATGTAACACCGCTTTCCTTTAGTATCGAGACATTGGGAGGAGTGGCAACACCAATGATTCAGAAAAATACGACGATTCCTACCGCAAAGACACAAGTGTTCTCAACGGCCGCTGATAATCAGACGTCAGTGGAAATCCATATCGGTCAGGGAGAGCGCCCTATGATGGCAGACAACAAAACATTAGCACGTTTTATTCTTGATGGTATTCCGCCATCTCCGCGTGGCATCCCACAAGTCGAGGTTACTTTCGATGTGGATGCAAATAGCATTTTGAATGTATCAGCAAAAGATAAGGCTAGTGGAAAGACACAGTCGGTCCGTATTGAGGCATCTACAAGTTTGAACAAAGAGGAAATTGAGCGGCTAAAACAGGAAGCAGCGGCACATGCGAGTGAAGACGAGAAAAAGCGAGAACATATTGAATTGAAAAATCAGGCAGAATCAATTATTTATGTTGCAGAAAAAAGTCTTCGGGATGCAGGAGACAAGGTACCACAAGAAATGAAAGATGGTATTACGAAGAGAGTAGAACATTTGAAAGAGGTAAAAGAGAAGGAAAGTGGCGAGGATATTAAGGCGGCAACACAAGATCTTTCTACGGAGCTTCAGAAGATTGGAGAAATGATGTATAAAGAGAAAGGCCCCGATGCAAATCCTAGTGCAGCTCCGGAAGCGCACGATGGCCCCGTTTCATGAGCTTAGGACCCCAAATTATAAGTCAATCAAAGATAGAAGAGACTGATTACAGCGTAATAAAAATTATTATGCTTGCTCTTGTGGGCGTTGCGGCAAGTATTGCGGCAATTTATGAGTTTGATCAGTTTCTTATTACATTCCAATATGCGTTTTTATGGTTCGGACTTGCGGCAATTTTGGCATTTTTTGTGATTTCCATTCTTCACACGTTTTTTATCAAACACTTTTCTATTATTTGGGGAATCGTGTTTGTTGAAGCGTTTCTGCCACTTATACTTTTTGCGCCTCGTATCTCTGCACATTTTTCGTATGCGCTCTTTGGAGGGTTTATTGTTTTCTTTTTCTTTTCTATTGCAGGCATGCAGCGGGGAAGATCATTGCTCAAGAACAGTGTGAAAATTCATTTTTTCCAAATTGCAAGAACTGTTACGCCAAAATTAGTAACAGGAATGCTTCTTCTTGCGAGTATTCTTTTCTATGCCGAATATTTTGAATGGAAAAAGTTGGATAGTACTATGGGAAGAGCAATGGTCTATGAGACAGTGGCAAGTGCCGAGCCAATTGTGCATTTGTGGTTCAAAAATGTTTATGGGACACAGACCGTAAATGAGTTCTTGCGTGAAATAACAGTTATGCAGATTGCAAAAATGCCACCCGATGCAATTCCAGGCATTACGCTCGATGTGCAAAGAGGATTAGATCAGCTACAGCCAGAAGTAAAAGAGAAAATTATTAGCCGTCTTACCGCCGAGCTTAAAAAAACGGTTGAGACAAAAATTGGACCACTTGATTCAAATACAACGGTGCGTGATGTGGTGTACACATATGTAGATGGATATATTTCAAAGTTGCCGGAACGTACCAAAACTATTTTCTCAATTGGTCTCGCAGTGCTTCTCTTCTTCTCATTAAAGGGAATAGGAGTGCTTTGTTACTGGCTTATTAATATGGCTGCATTTCTTATGTATAAATTTCTTATTGCAGCAGATTTTGCAATGATTACCTTTGAAACGCGTAATCGAGAGTTTATTGTGTTGCCATAATATATAGCTTAAAAAAGCATGAAAGATTATTACCGTATCCTCGGCGTAGAACGAAATGCGTCTGAGGAAGAAATTAAAAAAGCATATAGAAAACTTGCACATCAACATCATCCCGATAAGGTAGGCGGGGATACCGCAAAGTTCAAAGAGATGAACGAGGCTTACCAAGTGCTCTCAAACAAAGAGAAGAGGGCTCAGTTTGATCAATATGGGCAGACGTTTGATGGTGCGGGACCGATGCCGAGCGGAGGATTTGGAGGTGGCGCGGGATTTGGAGGTATGCGATGGAATGTGAATGCTGAGGATCTTGGCGACCTTGGTGATATTTTTGAAACTTTTTTTGGAGGTCAGGCACCAGGGAGTCAGCGGCCTACCTATCGGAGAGGGTCGGATATTGAAGTGCATGAGGAACTCACTCTTGAAGAGGCATTCCGTGGTGTTGAACACGTTCTTAAATTTAATACGTATGGAGAGTGTAAAAAGTGTGCAGGTCAGGGATTTGAAAAAAGTAAGGGAGTCTCAAAATGTACCGTATGTCGGGGGAAGGGAGAAATTCGTGAAGAGCGGCAAACATTTTTTGGAAAATTTGCACAGGTAAAAACCTGCCCTGAATGTCACGGACGCGGTGAAGTACCAAACGAGAAGTGTCATGAATGTAAAGGCTCAGGAAGAGTTATGGAACTGCGCGAGGCAAAGGTGAATATTGCAGCGGGTGTGGAAGATGGGCAGATTATCAAGATTGCAGGCAAAGGTGAGGCGGGAGAGTTTGCGAGCGGAAGCGGAGATCTCTATGTGGTGGTGCGCGTAAAACCTCACGCTCATTTCCAGCGCCATAAGACCGATCTTGTGACCGAGAAGGATATTCGTATTACTGATGCACTTCTTGAGCGGGAAATTAAAATGAACGATGTTGATGGAACACCGTATACAGTAAAGATTCCTGCGGGATTCAATTTGCGACAATCGTTCAAAGTGTCGGGTAGGGGAATGCCGAAATTTGGTATCTTCGGCTCATCCTCGCGCGGAGACCTTTATATCAATTTGAATACAAAGCTTCCGAAATCAATTTCTCACAAAGCAAAGAAGCTTTTGGAAGATTTAGAAAAAGAAATCTAAGAGGTTTAATTATCCCCCCATCTCTCAAAAGCCTCGTCTTTGCATCCAATAGATTATTCTCTCTCGAATAAAGAAGCGACGAACAAAAGTGAACTCAACCCCGCCTTCAAAGGGGGGGGATTCACACAACACTTTTGTTCCGCTTCTTCTTATTCTCGTTCGATAATCTATGAATGGATGCTTCGACAGGCTTTTTCAAGATGGGGAATAATAAGTAAACTAGGGCAGTTTTTGTAATAAAACAGTGTATTTATGTAAATGATTGTATATTGACAACTATATGGAATAGGTGTATAATACGGCAGTACTTTAATAATGGTCTCACTTGATGTTCCCGAAAGATAGTACGGAATGACGAGCGACCACAATAGAAGAGGTGTGATATGCGTAAATCGAATTTGATTTCTGGCTTAGTGTTTTTAATAGATTTTCTTTCTAAGTTGTTCAAAGAGATTAAGAGTCTCGGTGGCAATGAAGAATTAGTCTACAAAGCGATGAAAAGTGATAAGGTTATCACGGAAATCGCAAAAACAATTGTCGGTATTAAACAAGCAATCGTCGAAAACGTTCTTTCAATCATTTCTTCTCTTTCTTTTTCCGACCGTATTGCCTTGGGCAAGTACGATTGGGTGAATAGCGATATCACAGAGAAGAACTTCCCTATGACAGTAGAGAAAGACTATGATGTGGAATACAAAATATTTCATTTCAATCGGTCAATTTCTTCTGAATCTGCTATAGCAGAAATGGAAAAAGAAGGTTATCGCGCAGGAAACCTTGCAGAGCTTCTGAAACTTGGTAAAGTAAAACCCGAGTTACAGAGACAGTTTCCTATCGTTGCTTTAGGAAGTGTGTGGCGTGTTGCCAATGGCGGCTGCCGCGTGCCGATTCTGTGCTGCGATGTCAGCAAGCGTGAGCTGGGCTTGTACTGGTTTGAGGGTTGCTGGAATGACGATTACCGCTTCCTCGCGGCTCGTAAGTAATATTGATTTGGGACTTTGAAGTTTATACTTCTTAGTCCCTTTTTATTTTGATTTTGTTACACTAAATAAGGATAGTAGGCTAATTCGTATAGAACTAAGGTTTTGTACCGCCGAATTCTAAAATTCAAATGAGAGAACGAAGGGAAATAAGTTTTTCTTCGGAGTTAGTTTGAAATTTTCTAACTACAGAAATATTTGGTGCTGAGTACTAAGGGAGTTTTCCCGAATGAGATTCAGTCCGAAGATGTTTTATATAATCAACAGATGGTGGTACAGAGGGTATTTAGCACAATTGTTTGGTGTGGCGTGATGCCAATGGCAACTGCAACGTGCCGATTCTGAACTGCAATGACAGCAAGCGTAAGCTGAACTTGAACTGGTTTGAGAATGACTGGAATGACAATTACCGCTTCCTCGCGGTTCGCAAATCTTTCTGTATTATTATCCCCGCATTAAGCGGGGATTCTTTGTGAGAGCTGTTTTAGCCAACCGCCAAGCATTCGGCCAATTTCCTCTAATTTTTCGGAAAGGTGGATATATTTTTTAGTATCCAAAATCCTCGTTTCCCAAGCAAGTTGGAGAAGAAATCGAGCAGTATCAAGATGGATTGCTGCTTTGCGGATTTTTTCTAGTCTGGTAAGAGGAGGGGTATATGCCGAGGCGAAAACATTTTCAAGACTTTCCAATAAAAGGGAATCTATTTTTAACCCTAATGTATATTTCGCAGACTTTGGGAAAAGATTTTCATATTCTCGCCAGAGTTTATATGCAGTAGAAAATTTTTGAACAATTGGGAGTTCGTTGCGTCGGGGGGGGGGTTACAGGAAAATTATTCTTATCCATGTTTGAAGAAATTATCAATATGGAAAACTTATTAGTTGCGTGGTCTGAGTTTATCAAAGAAAAACGCGCGAGACCAGATGTACAAATTTTTAATAGGAGATTCATGTCCAATATTTTTTTACTTCACAGAGAATTGCTTACTGATACTTATCGCCATGGTTCGTATCAATCCTTTAAAGTGAATGACAGCAAGCCGAGAGATATACACAAAGCAAGTGTAAGAGATAGGTTACTACACCACGCGGTATATAGGGTTTTATACCCGTATTATGAGAAGTTCTTCATTGCGGACTCATTTTCTTGTCGCAATAACAAAGGTACTCATGCGGCCTTAAATCGCTTTCATAGATTTTTCTGGAAAGTAAGCAGGAATAATACCCGTCAATGTTGGGTATTGAAGTGTGATGTAAGAAAATTCTTTGCAAGTATTAATCACACAGCTCTTATTTCCATTTTGAGGAAAGGGATCAAAGACGAAAATCTTATTTTGTTACTTACTAAAATAATCAACAGTTTCAACTCAGGGAAGCAGGGAGTGGGCTTACCACTTGGTAACTTGACTTCTCAGCTCTTTGCAAATGTGTATATGAATGAGCTTGACCAATATATAAAGCAAGAATTAAAAATTAAGTATTATATTCGGTATGCAGATGATTTTGCGATATTTTCTTCTCACAAAGCTTATTTACTTGATTTAGTTGAGCCACTTAAAGAATTTTTGGGCAATGAATTAAAGTTACAGTTGCATGAAGACAAGATAGCCATAGAAACCGTGTGCTCTGGGGTAGATTTCTTGGGCTGGGTTCATTTTTTCGACCATCGTGTTTTGCGTGGCACCACTCGTCGCAGAATGCTTAATCGCATAAGAAATAACCCAATGCCGGAATCTCTGAATTCCTATTTAGGCCTATTGAAGCATGGCAATACTAAGAAATTAGAGAACAAATTATTAACAGAATACTTTTTAGCGAAAGAAGATATCCAACAATTTTGAGAGCAGGATTTTAGAAATTAAAACTCTTTCCAAATTGGCGAGAAGCATATCGCGCAGGCAATACAAGCTTGGTAATCTGCGGAAGCGGATTTTGTATTGCCGAGCGGAAAGAAAATTGCCCCGCAGGAGGGCAATTATTCCGGTGATTCGAGGCTGTTTGGGAAGAGATGCGCAGATATGCGGAATTGCAAAGAATAGAAGATTCTTTGACATTTTTGGAGGTTTTGGTACTATAGTGAGGTAATCCGTAGAAAGCAGGTGTTGTGATAAAGCAACATAAGTCCTGCCGAGGAGTAGCCAATTTTTTGGCTTAATCTCTTATCTGCGGCAAAGGTCGCAGTTTTTGTTAGAAATTGATATGAAAACAAAAGCACAAAAGAAAACACAAATAGAAGCAGCAGTAAAAGAATTAAAGGGAAAGGAGACGGTTATTATTACTGACTTCACTGGACTCTCTGCAAACGAATTGAATGCATTTCGCAAATCAGTACGTAGCATTGGAGGAAAGGTTGCGGTGATCAAGAAGCGTCTTTTGAAATTCGTGTTTGAAAAGGAAGGAATTGATTTTGATCCGAAACAATTTGGAGGTCAGGCGGGTGTCGTATTTTCACCAAAAGATATGGTGGAAACAGCCGGCGTGGTCTACAAATTCTCAAAGCTAAAAGATCTCTTAAAGATTTCTGGAGGTTTTGAGATGGGGGAGAAGAAATTTATGTCTGCAACCGATGTGAAGCGCATGGGTCAGTTGCCTCCGAAGGAAGTCCTTCTTGGTCAGTTGGCATACATGTTGGGTGCTCCTATTCGTTCATTTATGTTTGTCATTAAAGAAAAAGCAAAAAAGTCGAATTAATATAATTTATTACTATGGAAAAATATAAAGAAATTCTTGAAGCAATCGAGAAAATGACAGTATTGGAACTCTCGGAGCTTGTAAAAGTATTCGAAGAGAAGTTTGGTGTGTCCGCAGCAGCAATGGCATCCGCGGGTCCTGCAGCAGGTGCAGCCGCAGAAGAGAAGACTTCTTGGGATGTAGTGTTGAAAGCGGGTGGAGAACAGAAAATCAATGTCATTAAGATTATTAAGGAAGTAACTGGACTCGGCCTTAAGGAATCAAAGGATATGGTAGAAGGTGCTCCAAAGGAAGTAAAGAAAGGTATGAAGAAAGAGGAAGCAGATGAATTGAAGAAGAAGCTCGAAGACGCAGGCGCAACAGTAGAGCTCAAGTAACCCTTCTACACAAAACACCCCGTGAGGGGTGTTTTTGTTTTCTTTACTATTCGTATGCAATGTGCGATAAGGTAAGTAGTTCTCACTCATCTAAAAAAGAGGTGTTATATGAAAGCACTTATTGCTTTGTTGTTATTGTTCGCGTGTATGGGGAATATAGCGGCAAGAGATAATATCTTAAAGCTGAAGCAGGGAGAATCGATGTGTATATTGTTGGATGATAGCATAGCAACGCATTATTTTCTTGATGCATCACTGAGCGGTATATCACTTCCCATCATTCGATATCACAATCACTTCTATGTGCTTCTCGTCGCTGACTTTCAGAAGAAGACGGGGAAGTATTCTCTTGTTGTTCGTAACGGCAGAGACACTCTTCTTAGGGAAGCCGTGATTGTAGAGAAGCACATATTCGAGCGTAAGATACTCGGCATTCCTTATGAATTTAATGGTGTTTTTCCCACATCAACCGACAGCGTGAATAAAGCGAGTCTTCTTCAAACAATTGCAATCCACTTTTTCTCTCAGCTTTGGCAAGGAGGATTTTCGCAACCGTTTGAAGATATGCGAATTATATCGCCGTTTGGTAAAGAACGGATATACACGAATACTGTCTCTTATCACAGTGGTGTTGATCTTGCCGCTGATTCAGGAAGTGTGGTGCATGCAATAGGCGATGGAGTGGTGCGTTGGGCAAAGCCCACCGCGTTGTACGCTGAGGGGCTCACAGTCGCAATTGACCACGGTGGTGGCATTCTTTCGCTTTATCTTCACCTTTCCCGCATTTGCGTGAAGGAAGGTACACTCGTAGCGCGTGGTCAGGTGATTGGTGAGGTAGGGAGCACAGGACACTCCTCGGGTCCTCACTTGCATCTTATGATTAAGGTAGGAAAGGCGAGGGTTGATCCCATGCAATTCATGCGTGTTCTCACGCCATAGTAAAACAAAACGGATGAACATCATCCGTTTTTTTGTTGTGTGGGCAATACTAGACCTGAATTGTGCGCCTTGTAGGTATCGAACCTACGACCTTTGCAATGTGAATGCAACGCTCTACCACTGAGCTAAAGGCGCATGGTATCTCTTATGGATATTTATAACAGTCAAAGTACAAAAACGCAATTACATTTCTTTACCGAATGTTGCAAAAAGGAAGATTGCTGAGAGTGTCATAAGTGCAAAAGTTCCCCATACGAATATAGTAGAAAGAATGCCACTTCGATATTCTCCCATTATTTTTTTGTTTCGTGCAACAACCGCAATTATAAAAATAAGAGGAATCGCCGCAATACCGTTAAAGACCGCAGTAAGGACAAGTGCTTTCATTGGATCAATGCCTATGAAATTAATAGCGAGCCCAACGATAGTGGCAATAGTGATAATGCCATAAAATCCATGTGCCTTTTTTAATTTCAAGTTTAGTCCTTCCTTAAGATTCAATGTTTCTGAAAGTGCATAAGATGCAGACGCGGAAAGCACAGGCACTCCAAGAAGTCCTAAGCCAACAATTCCAATTGAGAAGATTATTTTAGCGAGTAATCCCGCATTAGGAAATGTATTTACCAAAGGCTCGATTGCTTTTGCGGCATCGGCGGCGGTGCGGATATCAGTAATACCACTCGTATGTAAGACGGTCGCAGCAACCACGATGATGCACCATGTCGCAAGTTGAGAGGAGAACATACCGACGAAAGTATCAATGCGTAGTGCGCGCATAAATCGTTTGGTAAGCCGTGGCACGCCATTGTGCATCATGTGTTTTTCTTTTTCTTCCTCGACTTCCTCAGACGCCTGCCAGAAAAACATATAAGGCGATATGGTAGTGCCAAACACACCAACAATAATAAAGAGAAAGGAAAAATTAAAATCAATATGAGGAATGAATGTTGCGCGAAGTAATTCTCCCCATGGTTGATGTACGAGAAAAACGGTAATGGGGTATGAAATAAGAGTAAGTGCAAACCACTTTAAAAGTTTCGCATATGTTTTGTATGATATAAAAATTTCTAAAATAAGAATGAGCGCCGTAAAAAAAAGAACGAGTACTCCGAGAGGGAGGGGAACAACAAGTTGTGCGGCGGCACCCATCGCACCAAGGTCTGCGCCGATGTTTATAGTATTTGCGATAACAATGAGCCCTACCATCCCATAAAGAATTTTCTTATTGTAATTCTCTTTTACTACCGCAGCGATACCTTTTCCTGTTACCGCGCCAATACGCGCGCAAGCTTCTTGCATCGCAATAATAAAAGGGAGAAGCGCCGCGGCAGTCCAGAGTTGTGCGTAGCCGAATTGTGCCCCAGTTTGAGAATATGTTGCAATACCTGAGGGATCATCATCGGCAGCGCCTGTGATAATACCGGGTCCTGCTTTTTTAAATAATTTTTGAGCACCTTTAAACATGAATACCGTTCATTATAGCCGAGTGTAGGGCATATGTGGAGAAGCAAACAAAACGAATTTTCCCTCAACCCGCTCACGCCACGCGAATTGTCGCGAGGCTGCGCTTCCGTTTGGGTTTTGGGAAAATTGCTTTGTTTGCATTTTGCTTGGAGCTTAAAAGCCCACCTATTATTTATCAGTTACCAATGGTGGGGAATGAATATTAAAAAAGAAAAGAAACATTTGAGTAAAGGAATATGTGTTGATAACTTATTAATGAAAAAACACTGATGGATAAAGGGATAAGTCCACATAATAAAGGCTTATTTTTTTTGACGTTGTGTGGGGTAGTGGTATACTGATGTGGAGATGTGGGGGAAAGTGGATAAAAGTGTGGATAACCCTCTAATCTGGGGATAACACGACAAAAAAATGCTCTTAGGAGAATTCAAACATAATGTAGATGAGAAGGGGCGACTCGCAGTTCCTTCAAAATTTCGCGACCTTCTTGCAAGCGGCGCCATTATTACGCGAGGACTTGATCATTGTCTTTTTGTATTCGGATTAAGCGAGTGGGAAAATTTAGCAAAAAAACTTATTTCATTACCTCTTGCACAAGCGAACTCGCGTGCATTCGCGCGTCTTATGCTTGCGGGGGCGATGGACGTAAAAGTGGATGTGCAGGGGAGGATTCTTGTGCCAGATTATCTCCGCGAATACGCGGGGCTTAAAAAACAAGTAGTGGTTGCCGGCCTCTACAATCGCATTGAAATCTGGGATGCGGAGAAGTGGGAAGAGTATAAAGCGAAGACGGAGTCCGCGTCAGATGAGATAGCCGAGAAGTTGGGTGAGCTTGGCATCTAATATGCACAAGCCCGTTCTTTTACACGAAACGATCCAGATACTGAATCCGCAGGAAGGAGAGTGTTTCATTGATGGCACGTTAGGGGGAGGAGGACATACGCGCGAGATTGCAAAATATTTAGGAAAAAAGGGAACACTCGTCGCACTTGATTGGGATAATGATGCGGTTTCGAAATTCAAAACTCATACAAATGAACTCGCGCCAAAGACAATTATTCTGCAAGGAAATTATGCGGACATCCCCGATTTAATAAAAGAAGAAAAAATTCCGCAGCCTCAAGGAATTCTCGTAGATCTTGGATTCTCATCCGACCAAATTGAAGCAGCAGAGAGAGGATTTAGTTTTAGAGAAGACGGACCGCTTGATATGCGTTATGCGCGCGAGGAGGGAATGATGACTGCTGCCGAAGTGGTGAACGGATATAAGGAAGGCGAGCTTGCGCAGATATTTAAGGAGTATGGTGAAGAATCTTTTGCTCGTGTGATCGCAGCTCACATTGTCGAGGTGAGAAGGAAGGAGAGGATTATGACGACGCGCGAACTTGCAGATGTGGTACAAGATGCAATACCCGCAAAGTATCACCACGAAAGAATTCATCCTGCAACAAAAGTATTTCAAGCACTGCGCATATTTGTAAACAGAGAGTTTGAAAATATTGAAAAGTTACTTTTGCATATTGAGGAGTGTCTTCCGAAAGGAGGGAGGATAGCCATTATCTCATTCCACTCATTAGAGGATCGAATCGTAAAAAAAGCATTTCAGAAACTAGTCAAAGAAAAAAAAGGAACACTTCTTACTAAAAAACCAATTATTCCAAGCGAGGAAGAAGAAAAAGAAAATCCGAGAAGTCGTTCCGCAAAACTAAGAGCATTTCTTCGAACATAATATTTAAAACTACATGACTATCATTCGCCCAAAAAAACATACACAGTTCCGATATATTCTTCTCATACTTTTTACGTTATTATTAGGGTATGGTACGTTTTTCATTTTTGAATACAGCGCCATTGCTTCAAAGAAACATGAAGTGGGGCAGTTAAAGGCATCAGTAATATCACTCCAAACAGCGAATGCAGATATGAAGGAGGAATATTACCGTCTTGTTGACCCTGCAAACCTTGAAGCGGTAGCAGTTGATTCGGGAATGACCATCGAGAAACGGCCTCAATATCTGACAAGCAACCAATGAATCCCACGGGATGAAAGCACGGTTTTATTTTCTTGTTACACTTTTTACTGCACTCTTCATCCTTCTCGGGTGGAACCTTTATAGCCTCCAGCTCTTGGAGGGTAATTCGTATTTAGGAAAGGTTGAGGCACGAGATGCATTGCAGATGAAGAATAATATGCGTCGTGGTCATATTTATATGACCGATAAGAATGGACAAAAGATTCCTATCGCACTCGCAAAAGATTTTTCACAGGTCTACGCAGTGCCAAAGAAAATAGAAGATCCTTCTGGGGCCGCAAAAGCGCTCGCGCCACTCATAGGGAAGGATGTGCAAAAATTGATAAATGCATTCAGTAAAAAGAACGATTTTTATCCACTTCTTGAAAAAGGAGATGGTGCGATTATTGATGCAATTGCTGCGCTGAATATAAAGGGTATTTCTATTGATGATAAGGCGTATCGGTATTATCCGTTTGAAGAACTTGGTTCACAAACAATAGGATTTGCAGGTATGAATGATCAGTCTAATGAGCCAGTGGGATTATATGGCGTTGAGAAGCTCGATGATAAATTGCTTGCAAGTGGTGGTGAGGTAATGCTTACCATTGACCGTAATCTTCAGGCAGAGTCAGAACGAATTTTAAAAAAGCTCATTGAGGACCATAAGGCGACAGGAGGAAGTATTGTAATGCAAGAACCAAAGACAGGAAAAATCCTTGCGCTTGCAAATGCGCCTGATTTTAATCCAAACGAGTATGCAGACTTTTCAATAAAAAATTTTACGAATCCTGCAGTGCAAGGTATGTATGAGCCGGGTTCAGTATTCAAACCACTTACCATGGCAGCGGGTATTGATACGGGGGTACTTACGCCCGACACTACCTATACTGATACGGGAAGTGTGACATTGAGCGGAATGAGAATTACCAATTGGGATCAGAAAGCGCATGGAGTTATTACCATGACGAATGTAATTGAGCAATCGGTGAATACGGGAGCAATTTTTGCAGAGCGCACGGTAGGACATGAAAAATTTTTAGAATATTTAAAGCGCTTTGGATTTGGGGCTTTGACGAATATCGACTTGCCTGATGAGATTCGTGGTACCTTGAGAAGTATTGAAAATCCCGAAGCGCGTGCAATTGATTTTGCAACTGCATCATACGGACAGGGTCCCGCAGTAACCCCCATACAACTCATTAGTGCGTTTTCATCACTTGCAAACGGGGGACTTCTTATGCGTCCTTTTGTAAATGCTCTAGAGACACCCTATGTGGTACGTCGCGTGATAAGTGGAGAATCTGCACTTAAAGTTACGCGTATGATGGAGTCGGCAGTGATAAAAGGAAAGATTGCTTCAATTCCAAATTATCGTATTGCAGGAAAAACAGGGACGGCGTTTGTACCCCATAATGGGAGATACGTAGAAACAGATCTCATCCATTCATATGTGGGTTTTATTCCTGCAGAGGATGCAAAAATTGTAATTCTTGTGAAACTGGATCATCCTGACAAGCCGCTTGCGGGTCAGACCGTGGTACCTAAATTTAAGGAGCTCGCACAATTTGTGCTGAATTATTACAACATCCCGCCGGATGTACTAGTTACAGAATAAGAGCATGAAAATAATAGGACTCAAATTCTTACAGTTTATTTTGAAACTTCTCGCAAAAGCAACGCTTCTTCGTTATTCACCAGGAATCGTAGGTATTACAGGAAGTGTAGGAAAGACCTCAACCAAAGAGGCGATTAAAGCAGTACTTTTACGAGAGCGCAATGTGCGTGCACCATCAAAAAATTATAATAATGAGATTGGCCTTCCTCTCTCTGTCTTGGGTGATTGGGAATCGACTGGTGGATTTTTTTTCTGGATAAAAGTAGTGTTCGCAAGTCTTTATCGACTTGTGGTGAAAGATAAGAATTATCCAGAAGTTCTTATTCTTGAATATGCGGTTGATAGGCCAGGGGATATGAAGTATCTGCTTGATATCGCACGTCCTCATATTGGTGTTTTTACCGCGATGGGAGATGTGCCAGTGCACGTAGAATTTTTTGCAGGACCCGAGGCGGTGATGCGTGAAAAGGCGCGACTTATTTCACAATTACCTGCAACGGGGTTTGCGATACTGAATGCGGATGATCCGCTTGTGACGCAAACAAAGGCACAGACGCGCGCACAAATAATGACATTTGGATTTGAAGAACGCGCAGAAGTTCGTGTTTCAAATTTTACGAATCGCTTTGATGGTAAATCGGGAGGTATCAGCTGCAAGTTAGGGTATGGAGGAAGTATTGTGCCTTTACATATCGATCGAGCTCTCGGGAAAGCGCAGGCCTATTCAGCCGCAGCCGCAACTGCTGTTGGATTGATTTTCGGCATGAATTTGATTAAGATTGCCGAGGCTCTTACTCAGTATGAAGCCCCCGCGGGTCGTCTCAAGCTTATTCAAGGCATTAAGGAGAGTTTCTTAATCGATGATACGTACAATGCATCACCTCTTGCGATGCACCTTGGATTGGAAACATTAAAATCGCTCAATGCAAAAAGAAAAATTGCAGTGTTGGGTGATATGTTGGAGATTGGAAAATATACGCTTGAGGCACACGAAGAAATTGGGAAATCATTAAAAAAGAAGGGGATTGATATGCTCATCACGGTTGGTCTTCGCGGAAAGCTTATTGCAGAAGCGGCAATTCGTGCAGGATTCTCTGAGAAAGAAGTATTTACTTTTATGGATGTTGATGAAGTGGGAAGATTTCTTCAGTCGAAGATACAGAAAGGAGACCTCATTCTTGTGAAAGGTTCTCAAGGTGTTCGTTTGGAAAAAGTAGTAAAGGAAGTGATGGCAGAACCAGGGCGCGCTAAAAATCTTCTTGCCCGACAAGATCCTGAGTGGCAAAAAAAGAAAGGATTGTATAACGAACTATAAGCGGTATGATGGATGTGAGATAAAGGCCCTATCGTCTAGTGGCTAGGACAATGCCCTCTCACGGCATAAACAGGGGTTCAATTCCCCTTGGGGCTACTAATAAAAATATCCGTTTCGACGGATATTTTTGTTAGCCAAGGGGAATT
>Ga0172379_10005456_pt1 | contig 17775 bp, 32 predicted proteins | sample GrowelOW334metaG_FD_119756 | JGI IMG/M metagenome (GOLD analysis project Ga0172379, IMG submission 119756) | Groundwater microbial communities from an aquifer near a municipal landfill in Southern Ontario, Canada - Groundwater well OW334 metaG | ecosystem: Environmental > Aquatic > Deep... | reverse complement strand
ACACCATCAAAATCTTTTGGAACAACGGAACAAAATTCCAAGACTTCTATGTCAAATCAAACAACACTGGTTGCATAAATTATAATTCAACAGGCTTTGAATCTCCACGGTACACCATAATAACCCAAGAAGAACCATCTCGAACATACAAAATAGGAACAATTACAGGAACTGTTATTATTGGTGGAATTATATTATATTTAACAAGATTCAAAATAAACTTAAAGAGGAAGTAACATGACAGACGATAGCAAAAATTCAAACTTAATAATATTAGGAATATCAGCACTTGCTGCTATGTTCTTTGCATATCTGATATACTCATCAAATAAACAATCTCAACAATCACAACAACTTCCACATCCAGATTCTTTGCGAACAAACCAATTACAGGAACAACTTATAGAAATTCAAAAAATACAATTACAACAAGCACAAAATATAACAGAATTAGAAAATAATAAATGTGCAACATCTACAACCATACCAGTACAACCAGTACAACCAACACCACAAACACCAGTAACACAAGAAGCACCATTTGATTCAGGTTTGTTATCAGAAGTAACAATGACACCACAAAGAACATTATCAAACATAAATACTTCAAACGTAACAAGAGAAAACGAAGAAATAATTGCTCATAGATATTTTGGAATGGCATAATAAAACATGACACAACAGTTATCAACAGGAATTTTAATATTCAACGCAAGTCCTTCCTGTGCAGATGTTTACATAAATAATAACATCAAACCACTTGGAAAGACATCATTAAAAATAAACGATGTTGAACCAAAATTATACAATTATGTTCTAAAATCTGGAAAAACAGAATATAAAAATTCCATTCTTGCAAAATCGGGAAAAACTATAGAAATATTTGTAAATCTGATAACTGGCGAAAAGAAAGAAAAAATTACAGATATTCCATTACCACAAACTCCAACTCAACCTCCAACTCAGCCATCATCACAACCACAAACCAAATCAAATGATAATTATGGATTCGATACAGGAAAACCTATATTACAAGATCCTATTCCACCTTTAAAAGACACACCAATATCAATATCTAAACATTTAGACTATTATGATGTAGCAAATTCAATCACAACTGCTGGTTTGACCGATCCAGACGACTTCGACAGTCCAGTTTATAACAGAGAAGAAATCTTTAAAATAAAAGGAAGATATTCAGAAAAAATAATAATAAAAAATGATGGTTTTATTCCATTATATGTTATAGTTGCACATGGAACAAGCAGAACATCATTCTCAAAAGAAGTTCCAATATATTCAGGAGAAATAAAAACCTACTATAACATATATGAAATAAGACTACGTTCTTCAGTTGCAGGACATGAATATCGTGTAATGGAATATGATCTACAGTTTTCAATTGAAAAATCAACATTACCAATAACAATATCAACAGACTCAACCTTACATTTCACTGGAGCATTAGACATATATGAAACGGAAACTGTCCACATAGCAGGATTAGAAGGTAATAAATTAAAAATAATGGCCATAAACGGCCAAAGTATACAAGCATTAAAATATAGACTAATATTTTGGAGTTCAGTAACGGCAAATACAACAAATGTAAACACAGATAAATTTGTAACAGATGTAGTAATGGATTTTTCAGACAATCTATCAGCATTCCAAATAGACACTGGTGGAGGATTAGTCAACCAATATTACTTAGATATAAGTGACTTAGTTGCACTATACACAGACGATGATCAAACAGTAACTCTACACGTATCTTTACAAAATTTATCATCAGTAGCAAAAATAGCAGGTGCACTAGGAGCAGTACAATTCGATTTCAAATATGTTATGACCGTATGATTAATATGACACAACATCAAAATACACAAAATACACATATAAAAAGATGTCCAGGTTGTATACGTCCAGTCTGTCAATGTGTACTAACATTAAATGGATGTAATGAAAAGAAAGTTGAATAAATAACAGGAATTCCTTTAAATGAATATAAAATGCACGATTTATTTATAACAGGATGATATTATGACATTATCAGAAGCAAATATTATTCTTGATATTAGCGAATGTAAAAGAACAACGCCACATAGAAATATTATATATTTATGTGCACATACAGACTTTGTAATGACCAAACAACCACCCACTAAACCTGAATTTAAAGATATAATCAATTACATTATAAATTGTAATAATTATGGCTTAGTAACGATGTAAAACTAACATCTGCAATGAAGTTACACACTGAGCAGTCATCTCCTATATAACAACAGAAAGCAGAGTGTTTAAATAACACTCTGTCTAATAATTACCGAGGAAATATGTCAACTCATTGTAAAAAAATAAGATATGCTTTAAAAGATGAAGAAAAAGCAGTTCCAGAATATTTAGAACTTAGAGCAAAAGCATTAGGACATCCAGATATTCAAGAAGAATATGATAAAATAATACGAGATGAAATAGAACATAGAGAAACCGTCTTAAGAATAGCTAAAAAATTTGGTTGTGTTTGTGATGATAAATAAAAATCAAGAAAAAATAAATGTACAATCTTATGATGAACTAACTAAACAAATTGGAAGGTTTGTGTTATTAGCTGTAAACAGTGAACTTATAAGATATACAGATAAATATACAATAGATGATTTCTTAAAAAAATATAAAGGAACAACTGAAGCACGTGCAATTACAATGATACAAATTGCTGCAGATGTTTATAAAACATATGATATTGACAAATTGAATATATACTAATCAACAATAATTATACAAAATAATATAATAAACATGAATCCTCTAATAAGTACAATACTTGGAACTCTCACTATAAACGGTTTTATAGAAAGAGAAATGAATAATCCTCATATTGAAACTTTCAAACCAATAGATATCGTATCAATCATAATTCCATGTTACAATGAAGAAATGTTTATAAAGAAAACTCTGCAATCGTTAAATGGTCAATCTATAATACAAGAATATCCAGAATATTTTGAAATAATACTTGCAAACAACAATTCAAACGATAACTCTGTCAATATAGCAGAAAATTATGTTGATAAAATAATAAATGTTACACAAAAAGGTAAATTATATACAAGAGATCAAGGAATACAACAAGCAAATGGAAATCTTATAGTTGCTGCAGATGCTGACATTTATTATCCACCATTCTGGTTAAATACTCTACTAGAACCTTTTAACAACACACCATCATACAATCAAATAATATCTGGTTCATCGGGTTCAGTTAATAATCCATTCATCCCTGGAATACCAGTACAACTATATAACATAGGACAATTTATAAATAAAAATCTAATAAACATCGACAGTATGTCTGGATCAAATAGTGCTTTCTGGAAACATCATTATTATGAAATAGGTGGATTTAACACAAGTTTTGATCAGATGAATATCAATGAAATGCATTATTATGAGGAAAATCTATTTGGTAAAAAACTTTCCAAATTAGGAAAGGTTGTTTATAAATTAAATGCATGTTGTTTACATCTTGGCGGAGAACGTTCAGGATGTCGTATCGGAGCAACTAATAAAAAATATTGTACAAATCAAGGTATAGGAATTCAAAGATTCGGATAAAAATAATACAATAATACAATAATACAATAATATAAAATGATAAGAGGAAATAAACATGAGTAAAACAATAGCATATATCAGTGACGCCCATCCAGGCGATTATCCAAATAATGGAATAACAAAATTGACTGAAGACTTAAATAGAATAATTCCGAACTCTCCGACAGGAGCTGTAGATTTAATTGTATTTGCAGGAGACATGATAACTGTTGCTGATACCAAAGCTGCACTTGCTGCATCTAATGTATCAAATATTCCAGTTCTATATACAATGAGCAATCATCACGCTAAAAATTTAGTTGACTTAGAAGCTATAAAAGGAGCAACAGATGATCAAATAGTATCGTTAGGAATAAAACTTGGTCCAACAGGTTCGGCTAGAAGCACATTCTCATATGATATTGGAGATACTCACGTAGTTCAATTAAACGAATATTGGAATGGAATGCCAGGTGGAGGTTGTGATGCTCCGTGGTTTATACCTCAAGGTGGACTAAACAAAGGAGATTCGTGTTTTAAATATAGCGAATCTGATGGTGGTTATATACCTGATGCATTATACACATGGTTAGAACAAGATTTATCCACAACAACCAAACCATACAAAGTTATAATAGGTCACGAACCTTTATATCCAGATACTATTCACATAGGAAATTCTTTAGATAAAGATATATTAAATAGAGATAAACTTGAAGCATTATTTGTTGAAAAAGGAGTATCCGCATTTGTAAGTGGTCATACACATGTCGCATCTATAGATAAACATGATACAGTCTACCATATAAGTGCTGGTGTATCTGGTGCTCAGACAGGTGAAGGACAAGCCGATAATTTTTCTACTATAACATATACTGAAGATACTCCGACTGGTTTAATAATAACACAAAAATCTGGAACTCCAAATTGGACATCTCCTAAAATTGTAACATTTACAGCTACACCATCGACTACTACACCACCAGAACAAAGTGATGGATGTAATTGTAACTGCAACTGTAACTGTGGAGGAACTTCTCCATCAACACCACCTACTCCAACACAACCAATACCAACCATATTGGATAACATACAAACTCCACAAAAGAAGAAAGTTGCTGGAATGAAAGTAAGTGTATATGATGCTGTAATGAAAGCTATAAATTGCACAGATCCATCAAAATGTACTAAAAATATAGTTATATGGAAAGAAAATCCAGAAAATCCATTAGGTTGGGATATGGGTGACACAACCTTAATAAAAACATCATGGTCAGAATCTATGACAAAAGTTCCAGGTGATGATGGCGAATACACATTTTATAACGACACAAAATCAATTGTTACAATAAATAATATGCCATCAAATGAACAATCATCATCAACAAATCTATTAGTATTAGGTATTGGAGCAATAGGAATAGCATATGCAGCTTCAAAATTAAAAAAGAAAGGTGTATAAATAATGACAACTATAGCTTATTTAGGTGATACTGAACCAAAAGAATCTGGATCTGCTGGTATACACGAATTAATGGAAGATTTTAATCATATAATGGAATTTTCACCTACTGGTGTTAACAATGTCGATGTTATATTTCTTGTTGGAGATGCTTCAAAAATATCTCGTGCAAAAGAAGCACATTTAACATCAGACGCAAAAAATGTACCATTATTCTTTGTTCAATCAAACCACGAAACAGAATCTGATAAGGATATGTTAGAATTATATAAAACTTATGACGATTCTAACATACAACTTAATCCTGGACCTTTTGGAACAGATAAAACGACATATTCAATGAATATAGACGATTTTCATATTGTAAATTTAAATGATTATTGGAATGGAAAATCCAATGATAGATGGTTCAAATATGGAAATGATGGTGGATATATAACAGATAATTTAAGACACTGGTTAAACACAGATTTATCAGAAACAAACAAAAAATGGAAAATAGTTTTATCACATGAACCATTATATCCTTTAACAAGACATGTTGGCGATTCGTTAGACAGAGATCCCGAAAATCAAGATGAAGTAGAACAAGATCTTATAAATAATGATGTTTCTATATTTATAGCATCTCATACACATTATGCTTCTATATCTACACACAATAATATATATCATGTTGATTGTGGTGTAGCAGGAGTAAAAACAAGAGATGATAATACAGATGGATTTACATCTATAATGTATACACATACTCATGACAATGGTGAGATTCTAAAACTTACATGGTTGAGAGAAAATCCGACATGGAGCACACCATTAATAAAAGAATTTGATGTTCCACCATTACAAAGTAAAACATGCGAACAAATATCACTTTCGATGATTATAGAATAACTTATATCAGGAGATAAAAACAATGACAACATTTCTTATAATAGGAGACCCTCATATGGGTGAATCGAACACAAGAATACCAGAATTAATAAAAGACCTAAACATATCTAAAAGTTTAAGTCCAACTGGTCAAATAGATAGAATATTTTGTACTGGAGATTTTGAAGGAATTCCTCAATTTGATCAAGCTCATAAAACAAGTATATTATCATCAATTCCAGCATACATTATTCCAGGAAATCATGACATAAGTAATATATCAAACATTAAAAAATATCAAGGATTTGGAGACAAACTAAATCCAGGTCCAATTGGAACAGAAAAAACAACATTCTCTCTTGATTATAATGAAATACATATCACAATGTTAAATTTGTATTGGGATGGAAAAACAAACGAAGGTTGGAAAGGTGGAGGAAAATCAGGAGGTGAAGTTGGATCAACTATCCTTACATGGTTAAAAACAGATTTGCAATCTGCAAAAACACCATACAAAATCGTACTGGCTCATGAACCAATGTATCCAGATAAACGACATAAAGGAGATTCTCTTGATTGGAATATTGCAATAAGAAACAACTTACAAAAAGTTTTAGAAGACAATGGTGTAGATGCTTTCTTTTCAGGTCATACTCATTATGCGAGAGGTGATTTGATAAATGGAAAAGTTCTTCAGGTTCAAAATGGAGTCCCAGGAGCAAAAGCAGGAACTACTGGAGATAAATATCGTTCAATGTGGTTTGTTCATATTGCACAAAATGGTAGCATGATAATAACATGGAAACACAATTCTAACAATAGTAGCAATTGGACTAATCCAATTATAAAAACTTGGACTCTTCCTCAAGGAATCACTCCACCAATAGAAAAAATAACATGCAGTTTCGTTCCACAACTTCAGTAAATAGGAGTAATGATGACATTAGTATTTTATGGAGATTCTCACACTTTACAAAACGGAACTAAAAAACTTTCTACACAATTAGATAAAACAATATCTTTGAGTCCAACTGGAACAGTTGATGCACTTTTTGTTATTGGAGATATGGAAACTGCAAGTAAGTTTAACTCAACATATCTAAATTCTAATATGAACGATATTCCAGTATATTATACTCCAGGAAATCATGATGTAGATAATGGAAGATATCCTTCTGGTATATCAGACATAAAGAAATATAATTCAAATAACAATGCATATCCAAAAAATCCAGGACCAAATGGAACAGAAAAAACAACATTCTCTGTGGATATCAAAGATATCCACGTTGTTATTTTAAATATATATTGGGATGGAAAAACAAACGAAGCTTGGATGAAAGGTGGTGATGGTGGTGGAGAGGTAGTACCAAAATTACTCGAATGGCTAAAATCTGACCTTCAAGCAGCAACAACAAAATATAAAATAGTTCTAATGCATGAACCAATGTATCCTGATACAAGACACATTGGAGATTCTTTAGATTGGAATAAACCAGCAAGAGATAAACTACAAAAACTTTTAAACGACTATGGAGTAGATATAGCATTCGGTGGACACACTCATTATCACAACGTAGAAAAGCATGATAATGTTCTTCAAGTAGAACTTGGTGTTTCTGGGGATAAAGCTGGAAATAATTCAGATTCATTTCAATCAATGTCATATGTAAACATAGCAAGTAATGGTGACTTAGTATTAACACATAAACAAACAGTGTCAGGTTCATGGAACAATCCGATAGTAAAAATATGGAAACTTCCTCAAGGCAACACACAATTAAAAAAATATAAATGTATAGATAACACATGCAAAGAAGATCCATCAGGAACATTTATAACTAATAATTGTGATAATAAATGTAATCCACAACCTTCAGAATTGAAAACTATAAATTTAATGGGTTGTAAAAATCAACCAAAACGAATAGGAGATAAGTGCACATTAACTCCATTATGTAAAAATAATTTAGACGAAACAATAGGATGTCCGTCTCTTACATACACAAGCAACGATTCGTCTGTCGCAACAGTTGAAGAAATTAAAAACGAAGGAAAGGTAACCACATTATCGATAGGTTCATGTAACATAACAGCTGAATATAATAACATTACAAGTAACTCTGTTCCTTTTACTGTAATTGAATCAGATCAGCCACAAAGTTTGGAAAATAACTCTGGATTAATTACATTAGGATTAGCTGCTGCAATTAGTTACTATTATTACAACAAGAAAAAGAATTAACACAACAGGAGATTAAATAATGGTAGCACTAGGAAATTTTCAAAGATTCTATAATAGTCAAAATTCTCAAAATAATCAAATGATAACTTATGATACTTTCACTGACACTGGTTCCCTTGCATTATCACGACCAAATACTACAAAAATATATGAAGCATTCAATTTAAAAGGATTTAGTTGGAGAAAATCTTATATACAATCTATATTTCAAAAAGCATATGCAAATAGAAATAAAGCAGATTATTTTGTATTTCTATTACAAGAAGAAATATATTTACCTTCTCAATCATCTGGTTGGCAACACATTCCAAATGATTACAAAAAAGATAAAACTTATACTATAGAAGGTTCAACTATACACACAGATAGAGGTGAAGTTCATTATTTAAATGATCTGTTAAGAGCTTGGCATAAATTCATATACAACTTAAAAGACTCCAAAGGTAATATAATGAAAAAGAAAGTTGCTATAATTGGTTGTCCAAGAGGTTATTATCCAGTCCCCAAAACCATATTCGAACAACTTTATCACACAGATAATCTTAAATATATTGCGAAAGAGTATGATATGGTTTATCTTTATAGATATCCATCAACAGGAAATTCATTAAAAACTGGTTATCGTGCAAAAGAACTTATAAACTACTGGAGAAATAGTCTTAAATTTAAAGGAAAAATAAACTATGTAGTAGATACATACTTCGGTGGAACTGTAGGTTCAACTGACTATAACACTATATTAAATGACTTTACAGATGCCTCTAATAGTGGTGCACATGTAATATCAGCATATCCTTTTTCTTATATAAAAGACCAAAGTACATACAATAAAGGTGCTCCAAGATTAATACAGTTGTATAATGATTATAACAAAAATAAACAAAATGGATGGTAATTATATGGTAGAAATTGGAAATTTTCAATTAAAATATCCATCTCAAATAAAACCAGAAATAAAATACGATACATTCACAGACACAACAACACTAAATAACTATTATTCGAGTAGACCAAACTCAATAAAAATATTAGAATTTTTCGATTGGTCATCTTTCAACTGGAGTCAGTCATACATAAAATCAAGATTTACAATGGCTGAATCTTACAAAAATAAAGTCGATGGTCTTGTGTTCTTGTTACAAGAAGAAGTATATAAACCATCAAAAACTCCACAATCAAATATATCAACAGCAAATGGACCTTCATACACACTAGAGAATACAATAATACCACAAATGCCAGGAAACGAAGATTCTTACTTTGTAGCACTATTGACTGCGTGGAAAAAATTATGTGTTAGACTCAAAAAGAAATGTATTCTTTTAGGTTCGCCTGCGGTATGTTCTGATGATTCTGTATGGGAATATATATACGGAAATCCTGCTATCAACTACATATCATCAAACTTCGACATGATATACTTATATCACTTTCCAATTACAATACAAAATGCAACAGGTTCAAATTGCACACAACAAAATGGAAAAACAGGTAAGTATGATGCAAAATCGTATATTCAATTTTGGAGAAAAAAAGGATTTAATAAACTTATAAACTATCTTCTCGTTACAAAATTTGCAAAAGGAGTTGGAACTGCAGATAATGCTGTAGTAGAAGCAGATTTCGTTTCAGCATTAAATGCTGGTGCTGATATAATATCATGTTATCCATTTAAAAATGAACTAAACAATGATCATGATGCAACAACTCGTTTAATATCATTGTATAATAAATATAATACATCATGTAAAGCAATATCACTAAACTTTTCAATTAACTAGAGAATCTATCATGACAAATAAAATAACTTACACACTAATAGGAATTTTGATCGGAGCTTCAGCAATATACTTAATGAAAAATAAAGAATATCAAATTCAACCAGAAACTCAAACACTAGATTTTGATGATCCATTCTTTTATGAAAAAAGTAGCTTTAAGGTCACACAATGACAGAAGATAAACAATCAACAACAAATCTAATTCTCATAGGAATAGTATCATCAATAATAGGTGGTCTTTTCGTATATTATTTATTGAAGAAAACAAATAAACTTGATCCAGATGTACAATATGCAAATTCATCTAAACTCAACACAATCGAAAATAAAATTCAACCATCCCAAGTTATACAAAATCCCAACAACACAATATATAAAAATAACGAAAGCTGGGAAATCTTAAGAGATAGAAATGGATTTATATCAAAGTTAAATGTATTAAGAGATGTTAAACTAAATAAGTAAACTACAATGACTAAAGACCAACCATCAAAAATAATGCCACCAGAAATGGCAAACTTTATATCAACCGATACCCAAAACGTATATCTTAATCAACTTATAGAATTATCTAAACAATCCATCCTCATACAACAAAAAAATCAAGAAATTCTATTAGAAAATCAAAAACTACAACAAAAAATACTCAAAGAATTAAAAGATGATGGAGATCTAGGTGAAGTGCTTAGAGCATCTGGAACTGTAACAACAACAGAATTTACAATAATAAATACTATTAAAGATCCAGGACATCCTGTTAAAGCATTTGAACTTACAAATGATGGAAACAACACAATTTATGTTGGTCATAATATTGTAACATCCGGAGAAGGTGCAGACATTATAGATATAAATTCTGATATATCAAGATTCGATGAAATTTTATCTGGCGAAAATATTACATACAGATATAATAGACATAAAATAAGAAATATATATCTATTGTCAGACACTGGAAACAGTACATTTAGAGTAAAATTGATTTGGTGAACTATGCCTGAAGTATCAATAAAAAGAAAAGAATTGAAGTCATTACCTCTTCCTGATGGAGCATCAACTGAAACAACATCAACAAATATTAATAATAAATTACAATCCACAACAGAAGGAACATCAATAAAATTGACTGTTTCGGATTATGAAACTCAAAATATTCTAACTGGAATATTAAAAGAATTAAAGATTATGAACATACACTTATCAATAATAACAGAAATAGATGTCACAAAATCGGAGATAGAATAACATGGCTGAACAAATAGTAGATGGAAATGGAACTGGTTATCGTGTTGCAGTTAATACAGATAACGAACTTCGTACAAGAGCAACAACAATAGAACAAAGATTACATTCAGCACTAGATTCAAAATACTATGAACTTACAACTGGTTCGATAACACTTACAAATGCAACCGACACTCCGCTGATATATTTTATAAATAACACAACTCAAGATATTATTATAGATAGAATATTTGTAGATACTTGGACATCAACAGGAGCAACTATACTAAATGGAACACTTAAATATTATAGAAATCCTGCAATAAGTGGTGGTTCTTCTATAACACCAAATAATACAAACTTTGGATCTTCTGAAACCATAAGTATTGGAGGATTAAAAAGTTTAACTACAATGACAGGAACAGTTTGGTGGTTAGCATCAATATCTCAAAATAATTCAATCATAATCGATGAAGGAAGAATAGTTATACCAATAGGATCATCATTCGGAATTAGTTATTCAGCACCAACTGGAAATACTAGTCAAATAATAAACATAAACGTTGCAATGTTCAATTTCGACTCAAATTTATTGGGGATATAAAATGCAATTAGAAGACGGAACAGGATCTGGATCAAGAGTTGCTATAAATTCAAATAATCAATTAAAAACAATATCTGTAATCATTCCAGATTTATCGTATCATTCAGTTAAACACAGTGACACTTATTCATGGACAGCAGTAACTGCCGATCTAGCAGCTGGTGATACAGCATTATTAGTTTCGAACGATTCTCAAACAAAAAATCTACATATAGATTATGTTTATATATGGGCAGACGTTCCAACAGCAATAAAACTACATTTTCCTGCTTACGTAACACCTGCCGGAACTGCTGTATTGGGTGTAAACTGGAATCGTAAATCAGGAAAACTAGCAGATGCAACTGCAAAAGCTGGTGAAACAGCAAATGTATTTTCTCAAGCAAATGTATTTTATACAATACGTTCAAATGAAGATACAAATGATCAATTTGGTAATACTGTATGCTTATGCGGAGCCGTTATATTAGGTTATCACACATCAATTGCTGTAGATATTATTGCAGACTCAGCAGCATTTCAATGTACAATAATTGGTCATTATGTTGACATTTCTGAAGAGTAAAAATTATGATAGATGTAAACTTACCATATATTGAAATAGTACAAAAAAATTTTAAAACTATAGCAATGTCATATGGTTATGCTATAGCAGAAGATTACATTCCAACACATTCTCAAAGAAAACAATTAGGATTTAATTCAGCAACAACAACTACATTGCGTGACGTAGGAGAAATGGGTGTTGATATAATTCCACTACCAACAACTGCACTTCAAATATCAATTACAGGAAATGCTGCAGATACAGCTGCAGGTGCAGGTGCACAATTGATAGAAATTCATGGATTAGATGCAAATTGGAACGAAGTAAACGAAATTATAACAATGAATGGTATAGCAGCAGTCACAACTGTAAACAACTATATTAGAATAAATGGTGCTCACGTAGTAAGAGCTGGAGCAAATGGTGTTGCAACTGGTCCAATTCTTATTTCTAATGGCGCAACAGAATATTACAGAATAGGAACAGGAAGCAACACAAGCCAACAAGCACTTTTCACAATCCCACAAGGAAAAATAGGCTATATAACATCATGGTCTGGTGGCGCAACTGGAAAAGAAACACGTCTCATTTTAAGACTAACATGCGATCATTACAAATCTCTTCTTTTACCAGTTTTTATCACACATGGAATCATGGTTTCTTCATCAGGAACAACAATCAGGCATTTTAACATTCCAATAAAATGTCCTGCAAAATGTGATATAAAAATATCTGCAAACACAACATTAGCTGGTGGAACAGCATCTGCTGAATTCAGGTTATGGTTAGAAGATGAAGAACTATAATCACTAACTCAAAGTAATAATATCCATTATTACACCACGACAAGGTACTACGCAGGTGGGACTCATCAACCCACCATCCTTTTTATATAAATAAAAAGATTAGAAACAATACAAAAAACATACAAAAACAATATAGGAGCAACATACAATGATAACTGGTCAGGAAAGTGTTTTTGAAGTAATAGTAGAACTAAAAGATGATATAGGAACTATGAATTCAAAAATTGGAGTAATACAAACAGATATTAAGTGGATTAAAAAAATGATGAATGAAATGAACGATAGACAAACTAATTGTACAGCTTGCATAAATGCCGATTACTTATACAACCAAGCAAATGCAAATAAAGACGACATAAAAAAAATAAACGCAGATAGAAACACAATAATAGGAATATCTGTAGCATTTTCAGGATTAGTTGGATTTTTCGTATCATTAGTCGCTGCAGGAATAATAAAAATCGTATAACACAAGAAAGTAACCAAGAATAGGAATAAATATTAATATAATTTTAAAGCGATAAAATAAATCAAAAGAAATAAAGAGATTTTTCTTTCTTTATTTCTCATTGTTTATTTCATCGATTGCTTTCTTCAATGTTTTTCCTGTAGTTCCAACATAAGTTACTCCATCTTTCATCCACGAATACATACTAATTCCATCAATTAAACCCTTTTTATATATAAGTTTTTCGTGATATTCTATTACATCAACAACTTCTTTTGACATTCCCATAATATTCTCCTTAATCCATATCCCATTTTTCTCTAAAGCCAACAAATGTTGCAATTCTTGGCTTATCTTTTGTTCCATAAGCTTGGAACTTATATTTTGCAATCTTTCCAATATACTTTTCTCGATTATCCCAAATCTTTTTCTGCTCTGTAGCATCTAATTCTCCAGAACCAAGTTTAAATTCAACACCAGTTTTTAAATCTTTAACATAAAATCCTCCAAGCGTATCAGCACACACCTTTCCTGCTGCACATGATGATCTTTTCGTGTGACCCAAAGCATCTTCCTCTGCTTCATTGAAATTGTGCATTCTTTCATAGAATCCAAGAATCTTAGCTTCAGAATCTTCAAATCTTTTTATCTTCAACATCCATCCTTGATTTAATGTAGAACGACCAAATTTATAAGGACTATCTAGTGTTCTTACTATCACACCTTCATAACCTAAGTCGATACATTCTTGCTCATAAGCTTTCATCTCTTCAACGTTTCTTATTATCTTAGGAACTAAGAACTTTATATGAGGCATCGGAGGCAATCTTGACATTCTCATCATTCTCAAATGATATGGTTCTTTAGGATCAATAACATAATCAAAAACCATAAATGTAAAATCAGGTTCTCCATCCTCACGACTTATAAGACTTGATACTTTATGAAATGGTTGACCTTCAACTATAGTTTCACCATCCATTCCTTCCAAAGCAACATCATCAAGAATTTTTCTAATATATTTATTTGGATGTGGGAGAAACTTCCGAGTAACTGTTCCTCTCTTCAATCGAAGAGTTCTAAATCCATCAACTTTAGGTGTTGCACCCACTGGATATGGAATCTTATCCATACTTTTTATATTCACTGCTAACATCGGCTTTTTTATAGGCATTTTACCTCCTTTAAACTTTAATTAACCATCCTTCACCAATATCATGTGTACCAAACAATGTTCTAATTTTCATAACATTACTATTTCGAGAGATAGCTCTTTTCTTTCTCCTACTCTTACACATAATATCATGTTCATTTATATGACTCACGCTTATAACTATTCCTTTAACTTTCCCACCAATGATTTTCGTATATTCATCATTGGTCTTTACTTTATCTCCAACTTTTATTTCCATATTTAATCCTCCTTTAAATTTCTTTAACAGTCACTCTAATTCTTTTACTAAGAAATTTACTTAATACATCAATATAATTTGATACAATTGAAGTATCCTTTCTTAATTCTTCCTCTCTAACAATATCAATCATATTTAATTCAATAGTTGTTTTTGAAGTCCTTCTTACAATCTCATCTTTTAATGATTTGTATTTTTTACAAGAGAAATGTTCAAACACAACTCTATTTTTAAATATAGAATCCTTTCTCCAGCAAACTCCATGATCAGAATCAATTTCTTTAAAAGCATCACAATGTAAACACTGTAAGCCTTTATTGTAATTCGATTCGCTAAATTCTTCCTGTAACTCTTCTTCTGTGAATACCTTAACAGGTAACACATAACTCGGATTTATTATCATACTTTCACCTTAAAAATAATTCTTAGATTCACAATGTTGTAAACATCGTACAATCAAATCTTCCTCTTTGATATTATTTTCTTTACAATACTTTAACATCCTATCGCTAAGATAACCATTTAGGTTTAATGTAACTACAGCTAATACCATCTTATTCCTCCGATAAAATCTTTTTTATTTCATCCATATCTAATGGTTTATTAATTCTATCTATATATGAATTTATTTCTTCTTTTAATTTAGATTTTTGTTCTTCAGTCATTACCATTCCATAATAAATAGAATGTTTTATTACTTTCCCTAACTTCTCTTTAGAGATTATAATTGTATCTATAAACATTGAATTTTTCATACATCCTCCTTTAACTTATTTCATTCTTCGGTTGTTTCTCAACCTTTAAAGATAAAAAAATTAAACTTTTAATGTTTTATTTTTCTTTATACAAATCTAAGAATTCCTTATTATATTTATTCCATACTGATGTGTAGAATCCTGTTGCAGAACCCCATCCTTTACCATAAACTTCCTCTTCTCTTTTACAAATAGCAGTCTTCCAGTCTTGATAAACATTTAACGATTTTGCTATCAGAATTGCCTCATTTATATCTGGTGTATTAATATACATATTTTGTTTTTTGTATAACAAAATTGCTTCTACATAAGCATATATTATTTCAACATGGCTCTGTAACGCATTTATGCAATGATGAGTATCTCAATGTACAGCAGAATGTTCATTAGTCTTTCTTAGTATCGATTCTAAATTCTGTGGTAGATTATCCATATTACCATTAGGATTCCATCTATCACATTCGTGTAATACCAATACAGCAGACAATACTGCTACTTGTCTAAAGTTTCTATGAAACAATGCATTATAGTCCAGTATACTTGTTATTTTTGTGTCCATATTTTCTCCTCAATTATTTACTTATTCTCAAATGTCTAATCCACATTTTAACTTGAATTAGATTCCACTGAAATAAATACTATAGAAAGTGAATGCCGAGGAGCTAACAAGATATTCACCATCTTAGGAGGATTTCTCTATAGTTTTGTCATCTTAAAGCATTCCTAACAACTTTTCATCTCTTTCCCACATTCTTCTTTGATATTCAGATTCTCTTTCATCTTCATAATATTTATCGAGTTGTTCTTGAGACCAATCGCACAGTGTCATCGGATTTCCACATTTACAATGAGCATCATAATATATTTGTTTTGTATTTTCATATTGTTCTTGTTTTGAATTTGGAACATATCCACATCTAAGACATAGATTGTAATACCTTACACCGTTATCAATCTCACAATAATCTTTGTTATTTACTATTTGTGAGAATGATTTTTCATCGATCTTGACAATGTTGCTTGTCTATGTACAGGCGTTTCATTTTCTTTTGACCTAAATCCTGAATCTTGTCCGATATAATCACTGTAACCTCCATACCCATACAATGGTTTATAACCATCATCTACAAATTCTCCGTTACTCAATTCTACTAACATTTCATTTCCTCCTTTTAACTTATCTTATACTGCGCATGTTTCCATACTTTACAGATAAAAAAATTAAAATCTTTCATCTTATGGTTTATGAGATTCGTTGTTTATATGATTTTTAAATCTTGTCTCTAATTCTGTTATTCTGTCAAATTGAGAAACATCATAAGCATCATCCTTTTGTGAACAACTGATTATAGCTTTCTCTAATTTCTCATTTTTATTTTGTAATTCAACTATCACTGACTGCATCTTCTAAACTTTCGATTCTAACTGTTGCATTCTTATTTCTGGATTTTGTTCTGTCATTTTATTCACCTCACATTTAATAATCAAGTAAAGATTTTATATTTATAAATCTCCCAATACATAATTCGGAGAAAAAGTTACCGCCCATTTCACGATCTTTATAAACATCCCATATTTTTTCTCTTCTTAGATAACCAGGAAAATACTTACATACATCAAACTTATCTACAAATTTCATATGATTTCCAATCTTTCCAGAATTGTGATTGCTAATAACTTCAAAAATTCCTAAATATGTTGCATAATACCTATCATTCCTATTTTTAGAATTCATATCCAACAAATTATTTATTTCAACTAAAGATGCAATAGATTGTAATATATTTCCATATAATTTACATCTTTTATTATCACTTTTTGTGAAAAATCCAATTGAACTATTTTCTTCTGTATTTTTATTTCTATTGCTAAATAAAAAATAAAATTTTGATATTTCATCCTGATTAAAATTATATCCGTTTACTACATTTCTAAATATCTTCAGTTTATTCTTATTTAATACAATTTCATTTTCAGAAATTTTTATAAAGTCAAAATCTCTTGTTGTTAGTTCTTTT
>Ga0172379_10005455_pt1 | contig 17779 bp, 18 predicted proteins | sample GrowelOW334metaG_FD_119756 | JGI IMG/M metagenome (GOLD analysis project Ga0172379, IMG submission 119756) | Groundwater microbial communities from an aquifer near a municipal landfill in Southern Ontario, Canada - Groundwater well OW334 metaG | ecosystem: Environmental > Aquatic > Deep... | reverse complement strand
CGAACTAAAAAAGGGGAAATTGACAGAAAATAATTATGAGTAAAATATTAATAACCGGTGGGGCCGGTTTTATTGGCTCCAATTTTATACACTACTGGTTAAATAAATACCCAGACGACAAGATTGTCAATTTGGACGTTTTAACTTACGCCGGTAATCTTGAAAATTTAAAAGACGTTGTTGATAATCCTAATTATGAATTTATTCAAGGCGATATTTGCGACATTAATTTGGTAAATGATATTGCTAAAAATATCGATTTAATTGTTCATTTTGCCGCCGAGACTCACGTTGACCGCTCGATTGCCAATAGTTCAGACTTTATCCGCACTAATGTTGAAGGTACGCGCAATTTATTGGATGCCGCCAAGAATAATGGCGGTATTCGTTTTCACCACATCTCTACTGACGAAGTTTTTGGCGCACTTGGTCCTGATGACCCGAAGTTTAATGAAAGAACGCATTACGATCCTAGGAGTCCATATAGCGCTTCAAAAGCAGCTTCCGATCATTTAGTGCGGGCTTATTGGCATACCCATAAATTGCCAATTACAATTTCTAATTGTACCAACAATTACGGACCTTATCAATATCCGGAAAAAGTATTGCCACTATTTATTACCAACCTGCTGGATGGGAAAAAAGTGCCAGTCTATGCCGAGGGGAAAAATATCCGCGATTGGATTTACGTTGATGATCACAATAGGGGCGTTGAAATTATTATTAAAAAAGGAAAAATTGGCGAAACTTATTGTTTGGGCGCTAATAATGAAATAAATAATTTAGAATTAACCAAGAAAGTTCTAGCGTCTATGAATATTAGCGAGGAAATGATTGAATATGTGGCTGACAGGCCGGGTCATGACTTCCGCTATGCTATGGATTGCACAAAAGCTAAAAATGAGCTAGGATGGGAACCGAAAGTTAATTTTGAGCAAGGATTAGCAGAAACGATAAAATGGTATCAGGAGAATGAAGAATGGTGGCGAAAGTTAAAAATTAACTAGACAAAATTGATTATGAAAAGAATAAAAAAAGAAAAAGTAATTGGGCAAGATATAAATAAAAATAAAGTCGAGCTTGAAGTCAGTAAAATGAAATTCAGGCCGTCAGTTTACGGAGTCTTAGTAGAAGATAACAAAGTATTCTTATCAAAACAATTTGATGGATACGACTTCCCTGGCGGCGAGATGGAAATTGACGAAACTATCGAAGAGGCTCTAAAAAGGGAATTTAAGGAAGAAACGGGAATAGAGGTGAAAACAAAGGAAGTGCTGGAATGCAGGCACGATTTTTGGTTAACTCCATTTGAGAAGCAACAATGTAATAGTATTTTAATGTATTTTTTGTGCGAAAAAGTTGGTGGAGAAATTTCCATTGATGGTTTTGATGAATACGAAAAACAATATGCTGGCATGCCAGAATGGATTGATATTAAAGATATTGATAAAATAAAATTTTATAACCCCGTTGATAGTATTGGCATAATAAAAAAAGCAGCAGAAATATTAAAAAATATATAATATGAGAGTTTTAATTTTAGGAGCCAAGGGAAATTTAGGAGGGCAATTAGTTAAAGTTTTTAGTACAGATGGAAACGAAGTGATTGATTGGGACAAAGAAGAAATTGACATAACCGATAGAGGATTGATTTTAAAGAAAGTTAGCGATGTAAAGCCCGATTTAATTATCAACGCCGCAGCCTATAACGCCGTAGACAAATGCGAGGATAGTAATGCACAATATGAGATTGCCAAAAAGATTAATATTGACGGACCGAAGTTTTTAGCTGAAGCTGCTATCGCCGTTGGCGCTATACTGATCCACTATTCTTCCGATTACGTTTTTGATGGTAAAAATAAGAATGGCTACAAAGAAACAGACGCGCCCAACCCAATTAACCGTTATGGAAAAACAAAGTACCATGGCGAAAAGAGAATAATTGAATATAGCGGAGTCGGTTTAAAATGGTATATAATTAGGCCGTCAAAACTTTTTGGACCCAAGGGTGACAGCGAGCAGGCCAAAGAGAGCTTTTTTGATTTGATGTTGCGTTTAAGTGGCGAAAGAAAAGAATTTAACATGGTAGAAGGAGAAGAAATAAGTTGCTTTACTTATACTCCTGATTTGGCTGCCAGAACGAAGGAGTTGGTTGACGGAAATTTTAGTTATGGAATTTATCATATAGTTAATGCTGAGCCGAGCAGCTGGTATAAAGCGGCTAAGTTCCTTTTTGAGCTTGCCGACAAAAATGATATAAAATTGAACCCCATAAAAGCAGACGGTTTTCCTCGTCCGGCTAAAAGACCAAAATATTCGATATTGCTTAATACTAAATTAAAACCTTTGCGAAGTTGGAAAGACGCGCTTAAGGAATATCTAAAAAAATAATATAATTAAAATAATCATATGGCAAAAAAAATGAAAGGAGTAATATTAGCAGGAGGGAGCGGTACAAGATTATTTCCAAATACTAAAGTAACAAACAAACATTTATTGCCGGTTTATAATCAGCCGATGATTTATTACCCGATTCAGACTTTGATGAAGGCTGGTATTACCGATATATTAATTTTACCGGGAAAGGATAATGCCGGTGATTTTGCCAAACTGCTAGGATCAGGAAAAGAATTTAACGCTAATTTTTCTTTCAAGGTTCAAGATCACGCCGGCGGACTGGCATATGCAGTCGGTTTGGCTAAAGACTTTGTCGGCGATGATAATTTTGTTGTTATTTTTGGTGATAATATTATTGAGGACAATATTGTTAAAGACGTTCAAGAGTTTGACGATGGTGCTAAAATATTTTTAAAACAGGTTCCAGATCCGGAAAGATTCGGAATAGCTGAGTTAGAGGGCGATAAAGTTATTAATATAGAAGAAAAGCCGGTAAATCCAAAAAGCGATTGGTGCACTATTGGTCTTTATATTTATGATTCACGAGCATTTGAGTTCATTAAAGAACAAAAACCATCAGCGCGCGGCGAATTAGAAATTACTGACTTAAATAACAGATATATTCGTGAAGGTAAAATGAGCGCCGGTTTTTTAAAAGGTTTCTGGTTTGATGCCGGGACTCATGAAAGCTTAGTGGACGCTGCTTCTAAATTAAAAAATATGCAACGACCAATTGACGCTTTTAAATTACAGCAAAAGAATGCTCCCAAAGTTGTCATTGGCAGTATTCTGTACAATACCGATGATAAGAGTTATGGGGGTACGGCTCGATATTTGCCTTATTTTATAGAGACGATAAAAAAGCAAGATTATAATAATTTAGAATTGGTTTTTGTTGACAATAGTCCGTCGGAAGATAATGAAAATAAAAGGATATTAAAAGGGATCTATCCTCAGGCGGAAATTATTAGGCCGGGTTTTAATACTGGCTTTGGCATGGCTAATAACATCATGATCAGACGGGCTTTAGAAAAAAGGGCTGACTTCTTTCTTGCTTCAAACGTTGATATGATTTATGAACCAAATTCAGTATCAGAATTAGTTAATGCAGTCATGAAGTCTCCGCAAGTAGCATCAGCCACCTGTAAAATTAAGCGTTGGAATTTTAAGGACAAAGATAGGGATGATTTGGGGATGTCAAATTTTATAGATTCAGCCGGAATCTCCTTGACTAAAGAGCATCGTTTTATTGATCGCGGACAGGGAGATATTGATCATGGACAATATGATTCTGAGGAAGAAATATTTGGTCCTTCCGGCGCAGTAGCAATTTATAACATTAATGCACTGGAAGATGTAGCTTTTATAAACGAGAAAGGCGAGAAGGAATATTTTGACGAATTGATGTTTATGTATAAAGAAGATGTTGACCTTGCTTACCGCTTGCAATGGGCCGGGTACAAGAGTATTTATTCTCCAGCCACTACGATTTATCACGATCGTACTATCGAAGCCAAGGGGAGGGGTGTAATTGGAATTATAAAGGGCAGGCTTGGCCGAGGAAGAAAATATAAGGAATGGTCATGGCTAAATCATCATATTATATTGCAGAAGCTGCTTGATAAGAATTTGTCCGGCGATGTTAAAATGAAGACTTTTTGGTATGAAGTAAAAAGCAATCTTTACGTGTTGGTTTTTGAACCGTATTTAATTAAACAGTGGTGGAAACTTTTTAAGATGCGCAAACAAATTCAAGCTCGTCGCGATCAGGTAAAAAGAAGAATAAAAGTAAAAAATCATATTGAAAAAATAATTACCGATTATTAGCTAACGAACGTGCCAAAAAAATACACAAAAAAGCAAGTTATTGCTCTGACTGAAAAATATGTCAGTGGGGCAATGAAAAATATAAATACAGATGTTCACGGCTATCGGCACGTTGACCGCGTGCGCAGATGGGCACTTAAAATAGGTAGGGCTGAAGGCGGTGTTGATCTTTTTTTATTGGAAATGGCTGCTTTGCTTCATGACATCGGACGCGTGAATGAGACCAAGAAAGTTAATCATTACGTTGCTGGAGAAAAAGCGGCAGGAAAATTTCTTTTGAAGCTAGATTATTTTTCGCCGAAGGAAATAAAAATAATCAGTAAAGCTGTCTATGGTCATGGTCCGGGAGGAAAAGAACCAATGATAAAAATACTCCAGGATGCCGACAGAATGGATCTCTGGGGAGCGGTTGCGGTCGCCCGCACTTTTGCTTTTATGTTCGATAGGTCGTTTTATATTAACGGAAATAGCTTTGATTTCAGAAACTGGACACCAGAAAAAACAAGAGGTAAATTTAAAGGACGTCCTTGGATGAAAAGTGTGGTTGATTGTCTTATTTTTAATTATAATTTACAGAAGGATCTTAATACTAAATCAGCACAAAGAATGGCCACAAAAAAATTGAGCATCATAAAAAGATTTATAATAGATCTTGAAAAAGAAACAATAAATTTATAAGAATATGGATTTAACAATTATTACAGTTCCATGGAAAGTGCGTGATTTAGTGAGTGATAATTTTTCTGCTATTTTTGCCAACACCAAAAATATTGAGTTTGAAGTGATTGCCGTTGATAATGATTCGCAGGATGGCACGGTGGAAATGATTGCTAAGGAATTCCCGCAAGCAAAAGTGATTGCTAATAACTATAACGCCGGTTTCGCGAAAGCCAACAATCAGGGTATTGCGATTGCTAAGGGGCGCTATGTCTTGCTGCTTAATCCCGATATGCGTGTTTTGCCAGGTACATTAGAAAATATGGTGAAGTGGATGGATAGTCATAAAGATGTCGGATTGGCAGGTTGTCATTTAATTAAAGAAAATGGTGAGACTGTGCCTCATATTCGTAGGTATCCCGGCTTTTGCGATCAATTGGCAATCGTTTTAAAGTTGCCGCATATTTTTCCAGCCATTTTAGACGACTATTTGCGTAAAGACTTTGATTATAAAAAGGAAGCAGAAGTGGACTCAATTCGCGGTTCATTTTTTATGATCCGCCGAGAGGTAATTGAAAAACTCGGCGGTCTTGATGAACTGTACTTTTTATGGTTTGAAGAGGTCGATTATTGTCGGCAGGTAAAAAACGCTGGTTGGAAGGTGATGTACACGCCAACTGCTGAATGTATCGATTTTGTCGGAAAAAGTTTTGGATTGCTAAAACGTGGAAAATCTCAGGATTATTTCCGTGAATCTATGATCAAGTATTTTAAAAAATGGCACCCCACCTGGCAGTATTTAGTATTAAAAGCGGCTTGGCCTTTGGGAGTTACGTTGGCAACTGTTGGAGAAAAATTAAAATTAAAGACAAACGCCAAAACCTAAGTTATTAATTCGTTTTAAATTAATCATTGGTATGAACAAAAAAGTTGCGTTTATAATGATAAACTATAAAAATTACGCCGATCGTTTTTTGAAAGATTCGTATGAGAGTTTGATGAAAATAAATTATCCTAAAGACAATTATCGACTTTACGTTGTTGACAATGTTACCAGTCCGGAAACCCAAGCTCGCATAAAAGAGTTGGCGCCAAATGCAATTGTGGTTCCTTCTGAAGGGAATGGTTGGGGGCATGCTAACAACACTGGCGTTAAGCAGGCGATTAAAGACGGTTTTGATGATTATTTCTATATTGTTAACATGGATACTGAATTTGATCCGGAATGTTTGAATGAATCGATAAAGGCGATGGAGTCAGACGAAAAAATCGGCATTGTACAATCTAAACTATTATTACATCCCCCCGTCAACGGTGAGTATATGCTTAATTCCAGAGGCAATAGCCTTACTTTTTTGGCCTTTGGTTATTGCGCCGGTGACGGTAAAAAAGACGATGTGCCAGATAAAATTGTTGATATCGTCACGGCAGCTGGGGCAGGTATCTTAATTAGAAAAAATGTTTTTTTGGAGATTGGGATGTGTGATGAATCGTATTTTATGTATCACGATGACATCGAGATTAGTTTTAAAATAAAGCTCTTAGGATACCGCGTGGTATTGGCGCCACGTTCAGTAATTTATCATAAGCACGAATTCAGCCGAGCTGTCAGACAGATATTTTTTATGGAAAGAAATAGAATGCGTTTTATGCTAGAATTTTTTAAGCTGCCGACGTTAATTATTATTTTTCCGGCTTTTATTTTTATGGAATTGGGCATGATGCCTTACGAACTTATTAATAAATGGTTTACAATAAAAATGAAGGTCTATGGATATTTTTTAAGTCCAAAAAATCTTGCTCAAGTTTTATCGAAGCGAAAAAATATCCAAAGAATGCGCAAAATTTCTGATAGAGAAATGTTAAAGGGCGTTGTTGGCATTGTTGATTTTCAGCAAATTGAGAACCCAGTATTGAAATACATTGCTAATCCTATTTTTAATTTATACTGGCAAATAATAAGAAAATTAATTATCTGGTAATTTTTAATCAAAAATTTTTGTATGTCGAATATAAAAGCAACAATCATTATTCTGGATTACATGAAAGGCGCGAGAGTGGTGGAGAATGTTAAATCGATTTTAAAACAGGCTGTAGATTTTGGGATAAAGATAATTGTTATAGACAATTCGTGTAATGCCAAAAATGCCGCTATTTTAAAAAGTCTCGCCGACTTGTCAAACGTATCAGTCCGCATTAGTAAAGAGAATCTTGGCTATATCAAGGCGCACAACAGCGTGAAAGACGATATTGAAGGCGAATACGTTATTATTATTAATCCTGATATTATCTGGAAAGAACAGGATGCTATTAAGAAGATGGTTGATTATATGGATAACAAAAAAGATATTGGCGTTATCGGACCAAAACAAATTAATGAAACCGATGGTAAGCCAGCAATGACAATCAGGGCATTTCCTAAATTTTATTTACAGGTAGCGCGTCGCACTTTTATTAGAAAATTGCCCATTATTAGCGAAAAAGTAAGCTTTGATGAAATGCAACATTTGGATTATGAAAAAATTCAAGACGTTGATTGGCTGCAATCATCTTGCGTTGTCGTTCGTAGAAAATTGTGGGATAAAACAGGCGGACTGTGCGAAAGTTATTTTTTATTTATGTCTGACGTGGAGCTATGTTGGCAATCTTGGAAAAATAGCATGCGCGTTGTCTATTATCCCTTAAGCATTGTTTATGCTGACGGCAAGCGAGCAAGCGCTGGTGGGTTTTTATCATTTTTCAAAAGTTGGGTGTTGCGTCAGCACGTTGTCGATTCATTAAAATATCGTGCTAAACATTTTTTTGACCGCGATCCCAGAAAAGAGTATTATCGAAAAACGAAAACAAAATGAGAAAGGATCAAATAATTAAAAACGTCAAACAGTTTATTGACAATACCCTGAAAGATGAAACTACGGGTCACGACAATTGGCATGCCATAAGAGTGTATAGAGTAGCTAAAGAAATAAACAAGAAAGAGAGAGGAGATGATTTTGTGATTTGCGTATCAGCCTTACTCCATGATATTGTTGATAGAAAAATGAGCAGACCTTATACATTCCAAAAGTTAGATGAGCTGTTGGAAAAATTCGGCATCTGCGAAAATGATATTAAGGAAATTATGTTTGTGATCAAATATGTTTCATTTTCGAGCAAGCAGCCCAGAAAAAAATCGTTAGAATTAAAAATTGTTCAGGATGCCGACAAGTTGGACGCTTTGGGTGCAATAGGGATAGCTAGGACTTTTGCGTACGGGGGAAAAGATAATAGAAAAATATATGATCCCGATCTAAAGCCTAATAAAAGATTTAGCAAACAGCGGTATAAATTAAACAAAGGACATTCGATAAATCATTTCTACGAAAAATTGTTAAAATTGAAAGATTTGATGAATACAAAAACCGGTAGAAAGATAGCCAAAGAAAGACACAGATTTATTGAAAATTTTTTAACAGAATTTTTAAATGAGTGGCAAGCCAAAGTATGATTCGTTGTTTTTAATAAATATATTTATAAATAATAATAGAATATGCAAAGAATAAAAAAAGCGATTGTGGCTGTGGCTGGGTCTGGTACTCGTTTGCTACCAGCAACCAAAGCCATGCCTAAAGAAATGCTGCCGATTGTAGATAAACCGATTATTCAATTGGTGGTTGAGGAGTTAGTGGAGGCCGGAATCGAAGACATAATTTTAGTAACCAAATGGGACAAGAAGCCATTGGAAGATCATTTTGATCACAACTGGGCATTGATGGATGATTTAAAGAAAGCCGGCAAAGATGAACTACGGGAAAAAATTAAAAAGATTTCTGAAATGGCTAATTTTATTTACGTTCGTCAAAAAGGTCCTTATGGCAACGGCACGCCAATTTTGTCTGCAGCCAGTTTAGTTGAAAATGAGCCGTTTGTTTTTTGTTTTGGTGACGATTTAGTAAAATCAAAAGTGTCATTTACCAAACAAATGACTGACGAATATGACAAAACCGGGCACTTGGTGCTGGGAGTTCAAGAAGTGACCAGGGAAGAAGTTAATCGCTATGGCGTAGTAAAATTTAAAAAAGGATCAATGCAAATGGAAGATATCATAGAGAAACCGTCAATGGACGAGGCGCCTTCTTTATTCGCGGAATTCGGGCGCATGATATTAAACCAGGAGATAATTGATATTTTAAAAAATACACCGCTCGGAAAAGGGAATGAACTTTGGATAGTTGATGCTATTAGAGAGTACATAAAAAATGGCGGAGTGATGTTTGCCAAGGAAGTTGAAAACGGCGAATGGCTAACGACCGGCGATCCATTAAATTATTTAAAAACGATTTTGAAATACGGCTTTGACAGGAAGGACATTGGCGAGCAACTAAAAGAATATACCAAGAGCCTATTATAGCTTTTGTCATTTTAGAGTATAAAAAAAGGCGCTGATTCAGCGCCTTTTTTTTGTTTAGATTGTATTATTGGATGACTAATTTATAGACTCCTTCGTTGCTGCCGATTTTTGAATAAAAGTATAGAGCATCTCCGTTTTTGCTTAAATATGGGTCTTTTATTTTTTCTAGATCTACTAATTTTATAATGTTGTATTTATCACGAGAATCCATCTCCATAATATTAATATTGTTTTCGGTAGCATAGAATAGATAGTTTTCGTTAGTAAAGGGGAAGACAGCTGTTATTTGTTCGCTGATTCTAGTTAATAAAACCTTGTAATAGTTCTTTGCATCGTAAATCCAAAGTTCATAATCATTGGCATAAATTAATTTGTCGCTGTTAATCCACCGAGCGCTATTAACATTATTGATAATCTCAACTATCGGTTTTAATTCGGCAAAGGGGTCGATTAGATAAAGAGCTTTGTGAGTTTTGTCTAATAGGTTTATTAGATTATTGTCTTGGTTAATAAAAGTGTAATCTGAATTTGGTAGGTTTATTTTCCTAACCGATTGGTTTTTAGACAAGTCCCAAACGTTAAGCATTATGGAATCATTTTCTCGGCCAAGGAAAAAAAGATCATTACCGCGAGCTAGATAATCATTAGTGGATATGTCTTTAGCGATAAGTTTTTTCTCTTTACTGTCAAGGTTAAAATCATAAAGAGAGCTCTGGCTAGTATAGCTAATGTGGTTTTTATCTGTTAAATTCCATTTGATGTTTGTGAGATTGTCATCTGTTAGTTCATTGATATTTCTTGTTTGTTCAGTATTTGATAGGTCGTATAAATATTGCCCGAGTATTATTGCGTCATTATTTGGAGACCAAAGACAATTATCTTTGGTGAAAACGGTTTTAACTGAAGCTGTAGCTATGCTTATATTTTTTATTGTATCGTCGTCTAAATTTATTATATCAGCTCCATGTTGATAAATCGCGAGTAGCATTCTTCCGTTAGGTGATGGGATGAGGTCGGAATACTGTTGATTATTTAGCGGGGTGGGCAAATTATTCTTAAATAAGTTAACATTTTCAATATAAATTGATTGACCAGGGTCAATCTGGAGCTGCTTTTCCCAAGCCCAATATCCTTCTTTCTCTAACTTAATATCATATTTTCCAGGCAGCAAGTTTTTTATTCTATTAGGAGTGGTGTATGACTGTTTGTTCGTTTGTAGCAAATTATCTACCAAATTTTTTTGAGTTTTATTTTCTAAATAAATTGTCGCGGCCGTCGGCTCGGTTTTAATAACTAAAATACCGGTTTTTTGGACAGAAAAATTGTTGCCGACTTGATAACCGGCGGCATATAAACAAACTAGGGGGGCGATAATCGCAAACGCCAAGACAAAAATGCTAAAAAGAATATTTCGTGTTTTTTTAGTCATGATAGAAAATTACAAGTTAAGAGTTCCAATTCTTTTAATATCCGCGCCTAGCGTTCGTAGCCTGCCGTCAATATCTTCATAGCCGCGGTCGATTTGGTAGATATTATCAATTTCCGTTGTGCCCTTAGCAATTAAACCAGAAATAATCATGGCTATGCCAGCTCGCAAATCAGGACTGGTTAACTTTTTGCCATAAAGCTGGGCAGGGCCGTTGACCACAACTCGGTGTGGGTCACACATAATAATATCAGCTCCCATTTGTGACAACATATCAACATAAAGCAAACGGCGGTCATAAATTGTCTCGTGTATTAGAGACGATCCTTCGGCTTGTGTCATTAAAATAGTATAAGGAGATTGTAGATCAGTCGGGAAGCCAGGATATTCATGGGTTTTAATACTGTAAGGCTTTATTTTGTCGGCTGGTTTAATGTGCAGAGTATCGCCATCTTCCGTAAATGGAATGCCAATTTTATTAAAGATATTTAATAAAACTCTAATATGGTCGGGATTGCATTTTTTTATAATAATGTCAGACCTGGTAGTCGCTGCCATGATCGCAAAGGAACCAGTTTCAATTCTGTCAGGAATAATATCAAATTCACCGGCGCTAATTTTATCAACGCCAGTAATAGTAATAGTGGGGGTGCTAGCACCGTCAATTTTAGCGCCCTGACTATTTAAGTAATCGGCTAGCGCTTTAATTTCTGGTTCCATGGCGCAATTCTGTAAAATAGTCGTACCTTGAGCTAAGACTGCAGTCATCATCATTGCCTCTGTAGCCGTAACGCTAACAACGTTAAAAAAGTAATTACAGCCGTTTAACTTTTTAGCTTTAAGATGATAAAATTCGTCCTTGGTATATTCTACCTTGGCACCCAAACAAGAAAAGCCTTCAATAAATAAATCAATCGGTCGGCCGCTAGCACCAATAACACAGCCGCCTGGATGATGAAATTTTACTTCACCGAAACGAGCCAGCAACGGGCCAACAAACATAATTGAAGCGCGAAATTTGTTGGCAAATTCTGGATTTAACTCAATTTTGTTAATGCCAGCTGGATTAATAGTCACGGAAGATTTATCTCGTTTTACTTCTGCACCCAAGTCAGCTAGTAAACTTAACGATTTATCGATATCTTCAATGTTCGGTAGATTGGTAATGCAAATTGTTTCGGTTGATAAAATAGCTGCCGGAATAATTTTTAAAGCCGAATTTTTAGCACCCTTAACGTCAATTGTACCTGATAATTTAGTCGGCCCTTCAATAATAAATTTAGACATAGTTTATGTAATTTTTAATTTTAAAATTTCGGATTTCGAAAAAAATTTGAAATAGAGATTTGCCCGTGGGATTTTTCAGGCAAGCCTCTTTGCTTTTAGTAAGCGCGATAGCGCGTGCTGCTGGCGAGGTTTTAAGGCTTCAAATATCCATGCTTCATTTGGAACCAGTGGTCTTCCATAACAACCTCCAAGATAAAATGTGAATCCGGGGATCCAATAGTTGAAGTCTAAGTTGGGCTCGCCTTCAGCAGAGAACAGGGGAACGGAAAGTTTATTTTCTGTCAGCAGAAATTCAACTACCTTGTTAATTTTAACTTCAAGCAGATAGCCAACATCATTATCGGCAACGTAGGTAAAAGGTCTTAAAGACGCTCCGCATAACCCCAGTTTTACGGTTAAAAGTTTGCAAACGACTATCTTCTCCAATGTGCACCTCCTTTAGTTTTTTCCCACGGGCAATTACGCCTAAATTTAGTATACCCCAAAATAGGTTATTTTCAAGTTATTTAACCTTAAAAAGTTGACCTTGTCAATAAATATTTAAAATGTTAAAATTTGAATGAAAAGCGATTTTGAATTAAATGAAATTAATAGCTATGGGGAACGATAAGAATAGCGGGCAAAAAAGACCAAAATCACGGCAGGTGATTATTTTTTTATTGTTGTTAGTGGCGATTTTCGGTAGTTTTCAAGTCGGTCTTTATTATGGTGCTAAAGACTCAATCTTTAAAAAAGCTGTTACTGCCGAGACCTTGTTCTTAGGGGAAGTTACGGGATTATACAGTGCGGCTGATAAATCTCGCGTCTCTGCCGATGTTGATTTTAAATTATTTTGGGAAGCTTGGGATGCTCTTAAGCAAAGTTATGTTGATCGTAGTAAATTAACTGATAAACAATTATTTTATGGCGCTTTAAAAGGAATGGTGGCGGCAGTCGGCGATCCTTATACGGTATTTATGGACCCGCAAATAACTAAAGAATTTGAAGATGATTTGTCCGGTACTTTTGACGGTATTGGCGCAGAGATTGGAATGAAAGACGATGTTTTGACAATCGTTGCGCCGCTGCCTGGGATGCCGGCAGAAAAAGCAGGATTAAAAGCTGGCGATAAAATTTACGCTATCAATGGTACTTCCACCACTGGTTTAAGCGTTGATGAAGCTGTGAGAAGAATTAGAGGACAAAAAGGAACGCAGGTTACACTGTCTATTTTCCGAGAAGGTTTTAAAGCCATAAAAGACTTTACCGTTACTCGAGATTCAATCGTAGTAAAAAGTGTGAATACTAGAATGCGAGACGACGGTATATATGTCGTTGAGGTTTCGAATTTTAATAATGATACTTTGGATTTGTTTAATGCTGCAGTGCGAGAAATTGTTACCAAAAATCCAAAGGGAATTATTTTGGACTTACGTAATGATCCCGGTGGTTTCCTTGACACCGCGATTGAGATGGCTAGTGAGTGGATAGAAGAAGGTGTAATAGTCTCAGAAAAGTATTCTGATACGCGGATTGATGAGCATTTGTCGCGTGGCCAAGCTAGATTAAAAGATTTTCCAACAGTTGTTTTAGTTAATCAGGGTAGTGCCTCAGCTTCCGAAATTGTTGCCGGCGCCTTGCAGGATTACGAGAGAGCTAAAATAGTCGGTAAACAAACTTTTGGCAAAGGCTCCGTCCAAACCATGCAGAATTTAGAGGACGGTTCGTCTATAAAAATAACAGTAGCCAAGTGGTTAACGCCAAAAGGCAGAAGTATTAGCGATGAGGGAATTAAGCCTGACATAGAAGTGGATTTGACCGAAGATGATTTTAGCAAAGACAAAGATCCGCAGATGGACAAGGCAATCGAAATACTGTTGAAAAAATAATTCATTGAAAATATGAAAGTGGTGTTGCTAAAAAATGTAGCTGGTTTAGGGAAGACCGGAGATATAAAAGAAATTAACGATGGTTTCGCACGCAATTATTTAATACCAAAGGGTTTGGTTAATTCTGTAAACAAGCAAGACATCTTTGTTATTAAAGCACAAGCCGGCAAGAGAGAAAGACTTAAAAAAGAAGACAAACAAAATAAAATTAAAACTTTAAAGAAAATTAACGGCTTTGTTTTTAAGATAGTTACCAAAGTTGACGAGACTGGAACGCTTTATGCCAAGATAGATAAAAAAGACATTTTTCAAGAATTAGTTAAGGCGGGTTACAAGATAGATATGAACGAGATAGTTCTAAGCGAATCAATAAAAAAAATAGGTAGATATGAGATCAGTCTAGAAATGCAAAATGCCAAAGCAACCATTATTTTAGAAATAAGTAGTAAATAAATTTTATGGCGGATAAAAACAAGAAAACGAAAAAGCAGTCTACTAAATTTATTTTTGTAGTTGGCGGGGTTATGTCAAGCGTCGGCAAGGGGATAACAGCGGCATCAATTGGCAGAATTTTGCAGTCCAAGGGATTTAATGTCAGTGCCATAAAAATTGATCCTTATATTAATGTTGACGCTGGTACAATCAACCCCTTTGAGCACGGTGAAGTTTTTGTAACAGAAGATGGTGATGAGACCGACCAGGACATCGGTAATTACGAAAGATTTTTAAATAAGAATATTTACCGCGAAAATTATATGACCACTGGTCGCGTTTATCTTTCCGTAATCCAAAGAGAGCGCAATCTTGGATACCACGGCGATGACGTTGAAGTAGTTCCGCATGTGCCTCTAGAGATAATAGATCGTTTTAATAAAGCCGTAGAGAAAACAAAGGCAGAGATTGTGATTGTTGAAGTTGGCGGCACGGTTGGCGAGTATCAGAATTTGCTTTTTTTAGAAGCGGCCAGAATGATGAAATTGTATAATCCAAAAGATGTTTTATTTGCCATAGTAAGCTATTTACCAATCCCGGGGAAAGTCGGTGAGATGAAGACTAAGCCGACGCAATATGCCATTCGCACCCTAAATTCAGCCGGGATCCAACCGGATTTTGTTATTGCTAGAAGTGAAAAAATAATTGACAAACAGCGAAAAGAAAAAATCGCTTTGAACTGTAATATCGCCACTGAAGACGTGATTGCCGCTCCAGACGTTGATTCAATCTATGATATACCATTAAATTTTGAAAAAGGGGATTTAGGAAATAGAATATTGAGCAAGTTAGGATTAAAATCGCGCCAAGAATCGCTGGGCGAATGGGAAAAAATGGTAAGGCGCGTAAAGAACGCTAAAAAGCCGATTAAAATCGCACTGGTAGGGAAATACTTTAAAAAGGGTGGATATTTTGTTTCAGACTCTTACATCTCTGTGATTGAAGCTATTAAGCATGCTTCGGCAGTAAATAATTGTAAAACTGAATTTTGCTGGGTAGACGCTGAGGATGTTGAAAAGAAAGGAGTGTCCATACTTAAAGATTGTGACGGCGTGATTGTTCCGCAGGGCTGGGGCTCGCGCGGCTGTGAAGGTAAAATCAAGACAATTAAATATTGTCGCGAAAATAAAAAGCCATATTTCGGCTTGTGTTACGGTATGCAGATGGCAGTTATCGAATTTGCCCGTAACGTCTTAGGGTTTAAAGACGCCACCAGTGAAGAAGTTGACCCCAAAACTAAACATCCGGTTATTCATATTATGCCCGGTCAGAAGGAATTGCTGGCTAAAAAACAATATGGTGGCACGATTCGTCTGGGAGGCTGGCCATGTAAAATTGTGCCAGGTACTCATCTAGCCGCGGCTTATAAGAAAAAAAATGGTAGTAAGAATATAGTTAGCGAACGCCATCGTCATCGTTATGAATTTAATAACGAATATCGTGAATTGTTTGAGAAAAAAGGTTTACGTATAGCTGGGACTTCACCGGACGGTAGTATCGTTGAGGCAGTTGAAATTACTAAGCATCCATTCTTTATCGGCACTCAGTTTCATCCCGAGTACATTTCGCGGCCTTTAGATCCACATCCGTTGTTTGTTGAATTTATTAAAGTTTGTTCGAACAAAAAAAGAAAATAATCGTTGTTAAAATAAAAAAATAAAAGACAGGTTTTAAAACCTGTCTTTTATTATATAAGAAGAATTCTTTTTTACTTCTGCGCAACAACGTTGACAACTTTCGTTTCTTTTAACTTGGTATCAAATTTTACTAGTTTTTTAGTGGTAAATTTTACAATACCGGTTATAGTTGAAAATAGCGTGTCGTCTTTGCCTTTTTTTACGTTAGTGCCAGGGTGGTATTTAGTACCGCGTTGTCGGATAATTATAGATCCGGCTTTGGCGTATTGGCCATCCTGAAGTTTTACGCCTAAGCGTTGACTGTGTGAATCGCGGCCTAACGATGTGGAGCCGCCTGCTTTTTTATGTGCCATATTAGTATTTGGTCATGAAAAAAGGGAAACATTATTCCCCAATATCCATAGGAATTTAAGTTTTTAATGTTTATATATTAGCAATAAAATAGAATTGTGTCAACTTTTGGCTAAGAAATAAGATATTTGTTAATAATTAATAAAATGTGTTATAATTATAATAATTTTATTAACATCTTTTGAAAAGGTTAATATTTGTTATGGTGACAAACAATCTTCCTATTTTTGGCATAAAGGTCTTCTCTGAAATTGGCAGAGATATTTTGTATTTCCCTTTGTGGTGGTATTCGCGCGGTTTGGTCTATTTGATTACGTCCTTGTTCGCTTTCTTAAAAAACAGAGAAAAAGCCTTAGCTTTGGGTGTTTGGATAAAAAATATTTTAAAGCCGATGTATGCACAAACTGATTGGCAAGGGATACTAATCAGTATTTTTATGCGTATCGTTGAAATTATTATTCGCAGTATTATTATGCTGTTTTGGGCCATTGTTGCTTTGGCAGGGTTTATTACTTGGATTTTTTTGCCACCGCTAGTAATATATGAAATAATTTTTCAACTTATTTAAACTATGCAACCTCGCACTGCCATTATTATTTTAATCATCGTGGTCATTATCGCTTCCGGCGGGATGTATTTTTTGTATCAGCGCAATCTAGCCCAACGGAATAAAATAGCGCCAAACAGTAACGATCAATCTAATCAGCAACCAGGATTGTCTGAAACGCAAAAAGCCATTGAGTTTACCAACCAGGTAGAAAAAAATAACCCAGTTATTGATCCTAATGAAACTCCAGCCGAAAGAGAGGCTAGAATAAAAAAGGCCCTTGAGTTTACCAACCAGGTAGAAAAGAGTAATCCAGTGTTAAATAAATAATAAAGATAATATTAACAATATGTTTAATTTGAACAACAAAAATTATCCTTTTTATTTAGTCATTGCTGTTGTCTTAACTTTTGGTCTGTCTGTGTCACTGCAAAGCTTGCTGGCCGCCTGGCAAGCTCCAACAGCTACTCCGCCTAATGGCAATATTAATGCACCAATTTATGACTCAGCCCCCATTGGGTCAACTTTTTACCTTACTAGTAAGAGCCTGAGCGTGACTGGAAATTTAACATTGAGTGGTGGTGGCAACATTGTTTTGGGTTCCAACTGGATTTCTGGAGATGGCAACGACGAAGGAATTACGATTGATACTAGCGGTAATGTGGGAATTGGAACTAACGTAATGGGGGCGGGACTAAGGCTTACTGTCAATGGTAATATCGGTGCTGATCAAATTTGCGATAAAGCAGGAAATAATTGCAAAACTATTGCTAGCTTAAATACTGGGGGTGCAGGTGGCTCGGGCCTTGGCAATTGGGCCGAATATAGTGTAGGCGTAACTTATACTGCTGCTACAGACGGTTTTGTTGTTGTTTATACAACCAGGCCGTCAACTGGGGG
>Ga0172379_10005454_pt1 | contig 17781 bp, 16 predicted proteins | sample GrowelOW334metaG_FD_119756 | JGI IMG/M metagenome (GOLD analysis project Ga0172379, IMG submission 119756) | Groundwater microbial communities from an aquifer near a municipal landfill in Southern Ontario, Canada - Groundwater well OW334 metaG | ecosystem: Environmental > Aquatic > Deep... | reverse complement strand
TTTGGAAACGATCAACGGCATCCCTCCGAGCGGCGGCCGACATGCCGCCGTGGAGGATCAGGCATGCTTCGCCCAATTCCGTTCGGATCAGTTCTTCCAGGAGATCGAGGGTTCCGACGTACTGGCTGAAGACGAGGACTTTTTCGCCGTTTTCAAGAATGCTCGCCAGAAGGTCCAGGAGGAGCCGCGACTTGCCGGAGAGTTCCGATTTGCAAGGGCTTTCGCCGTCATAGGCGCGGGGGTGATTGCAGACCTGCTTGAGCGCGGTGAGCAATTTGAGGACCAGCATGCCGCGTTTTCGCGGATCATCCAAGGCCGCCGTAGAGGGTCCGGCCAGTTCCGCCAGAACGCTCTCGTAGAGCGCCGCTTGCGCGGGGATGAGAGTCGCGTATTCGTCGGTGACGGTTTTTTCAGGAAGATCGGGAGCTACGGCGGGATCGGTTTTAAGCCGACGCAGCAGGAACGGCGATGTGACGCGTTTGAGCGCGGCGGCGGTTTCCTCGTTGCGGTGCAGCTCAATGGGAACGCGCCAGACGGAGCGGAACGTCGCGGCGTCGCCGAGGTAGCCGGGCAAGACCAAGTCCAGGATGGCCCGGAGATCCTCCAATCGATTTTCCACCGGAGTCCCGGAGAGCGCGATTTTCGCGCCGCTCTTGATTGACCGTATGCTCTGCGCGCGTTTCGTCGCGGTGTTTTTTAACCCTTGCGCTTCGTCCAGGATCAGAAACGAAAAACCCCGCTCACTTATTATTTCAATATCGCGATTGATGGTTTCATAGGTGCTTAGATGAACATCGATTCCCGCTTTAAACTCCCGGCGTGGACCGTAATACTCGTGAATGCCGAGGCTCGGCGCAAAACGTTCCAGTTCTCGGCGCCAGTTGGTCATGAGAGAGGCGGGTACGACAATTAGGGTACCATCGATTAAGCGATTTTCCTCTTTCAGTTTTAGAATAAGAGCGATGGCCTGCACTGTTTTTCCCAGGCCCATGTCGTCGGCCAGGAGACAGCCGAAGCCGTTGGTCAGATTGTTCCACGCCCAGCGGTAGCCGCTCATCTGGTAATGGCGAAGTTCGGCGCACAGTCCCTGGGGGAGAGCTACATTCTTCTCTCGGAATAACGCGTCGCACGCGGCCCGCGCTTCATGACCGAAGGTTTCAGCCCCGTCCAAGTACGCCGCGACGGCGTCCAGCATCGCGGGTGTCCGTCCTGAGCGTTCTAGGAGACGACGGATTTCGTCGGGGTCGAGGGTAAGAAAACCGTCCTTGAGACGGACTAAGCGTCGCCCGCTTTTTACCAGAGCCTCGAACTCTTTCACGCTATAGGTCGTGTCGCCGATGGCCACTTTCCACTCGTAGTCAAGCATCTGTTCCAGGCCGAAGCGGTTTTCAAGGTTCCCTGCGCCTTTGGGTTTCGCCGCGACGGTCAGTTTAGGCTTGAGAGCGCGTGAGAGTTCTTTGGGCAGCCGTACTTCCACGCCCAAACGATTCAGAACGGGAGCGGCTTCCCGCAAAAAGAATAGGAGTCTCTCTTCTTCCAGGGTTATGAATGGAGCTGTTTGTAGGGCTGTCAGCTCAGGCAGGTACGAGCCGAGCATAACGGCGAAAGATAGCGCGCTCACCGCGCCGGGGAGCGCGGCGGCTTTGTGGAGGTTCGTCCAGACGACCTCGCTTTTTGTCTCATCGACAATAACCGGCGCCAGGTGGACGCTCAGCCGGTAAGTCCTTTCCGTTTCGGTCTCAGGGGTCCGAGAAGCTTTCAGATCGAAGCGATAGCGGAAGGCATTTTCACGCTGGTCCAATACTGCCAGCCACGCGGCGACCGCGCGCGGAGTGCTCCGGTAGGCGAAGGCTTCGGTGTTCAGTGTCGCGCCCGCGAAGAAGGCGGCTATAAACGGATCGGTTTTCCCTGCGTTCGTGGAAAACTCCAGACGTCGAACATATTGGGTACACAAAGCCGCCAGGAGGAAATCGACCGTAGATTGTCCGTCGGCCCATGTATCCGCTTTCGGTCCGTCGGGCATCCGCAATAGGGGTGGACAGAGCGGGGCGAGCGCGTCAATTTGACGCGCTATGTCCCGCACCGCGGAGAGTGGTTTCCAGATGATATGCATCCTAGCTGAACCGGCGGAGACGGAAGGAATGAACGCGCCCGCACGTACAATGAGAAAAAAGAGCCGGTAGAGATAAAAGAAGAAAAGGTAGCCGGGACTCCCTGCCGCTTCTTCCCGGGAGAGTAATCTTGGCGCCATATCGATGAGGGTGGCGGTCTGTGTTCCCGCGGTCGGGTGCTCGGCTTTCAAAAGCGGCCACAGCGGATCGGCCGGCGGTTCCCACGCTGAGGCCGGCTCAAGGATAAAGGATGCTTCTTGGAGGTGCCTGCCTAAGTCGTTTTTCGGCGTAAAAAGCGGCACTGTAAGCTCTGCTTCGTAGCGGCGGGCGCTTTTGTGGTAGAACTCGGCCAGGATTGTTTTAAAGTCGCCGGAATGGAAGGCGGGACTCGGCCGCAGGACGGAAATGATGAAATTGGTGTAGCCGTCCCGGATACTTAATTCCGGATCGCCGATAGCGAGCTTCTCATTTTTGGGACGGACGGCGAAGGTCAGCGGCGGCGGCAAGCTGGGCGCTTCGGCTAGAGAAAATTCGGCTTTCAGGTCAAGACCGCGCAGCAGGAAGAGGCTGAACGGATTTTGGTCGATCTCGTGGGCCAGCGAGTAATACACGGCAGCCATGTGCTTGCACGGGTCCCCGTCGTCGGGGCAATTGCAGCGCCGCGTGAGCTTGTCCCAATCGCGAGGAAGGAGGTCTATATCCGCGTCCCCCAACTCATCGATCAGTTCCATCGGAAGCTCTCCGCCCGCAATGGCGGAAAGCAGCACCGGTTTCTCACGGATGAGGTCGAGTATCGCTTTACGCTCTTTTGCGGAAAAAACGGGAAATTCGAGCACCACCTTGTACCAGGGTTTGTAATGGCCCGCGACTTTGGCTTCTATACGGGGCCCGATAACCTCAAGCGCGGCCACCTTGCCGGTATTCGCGTAGGTCCGTCCCCGCATGAGACGCCCCTCATCGTAATGGGAGAAGAGAGTCTCGACGAAGTACGCTCCCCAGGGACTTTTTCCGTAGACGGTTCGTGCGGCCATTGGTCGATGATAGTCGGATTTTATGGGAATGGCAAAGCGGGAGCCGGTTTAGATCGGTTTTACCGATTTCATGATCGCGCCGGTGGTAAGTTCGATCGAGCGCATGTTCGTGATCAATGCCCCGCGCCTTTGGCCATATTGATGCCGTGTTCCATAAGCGGCGCGATCAGATTTGCGCAGAAGCGCGCTGCCCGTTCGCTGCCCGGCAGATTCACGACGTACACGTAGCCGCGCATACCCGCGTACAAACGCGAAAAGACGGCGTTTGAAGTTTCTTTCAGGGATTCGGAACGTAAGTATTCGGCGATCCCCGGCAGCTCCCGGTCGCAGAAAGCACTGGCAGCCTCGGGCGTCCGATCGCGGGGGGCGGGACCGGTGCCTCCCGTCGTGAGTATCCAGTCGGCACCGTCGGCGGCGTGGCGTTCCAAGGCAGCCCGGACGGGTCCTTCTCCATCCGGAACGAGGGACCGATCGATTTGCGCGTCGGGAAACGCCGCGCGCAGGATTTCCTCGATCGCGGGGCCGGAAGTGTCGGCGTAGACGCCGGCAGATGCCCGGTCAGAAACTGTAACGACAGCTATCCGCACGGAAGGCCTCCCCCTCGCGTAGCACACGCGCGAAAACACCTTTGCGGGGCATCGCGCAATCTCCCACCAGTTTCCGTATCTCGCAGGCAGCATGGCATTCTTTGCCGATTTGCGAGACTTCCAGCAGCGCTGATCCGATCTCCAGCTTTGTGCCGATCGGCAATTCGTGAAGCGCGATTCCGCGGGTCGTCAGGTTTTCGGCGAAATCTCCCGGCTTCAGGGTGGCGACCGCGGCTTTCAAGCCGAGTTTCGTTCGCGCGATCGCCGACGCGGCTTCAATTTCCTCCACCGCCAGTAATGAGACCTGCCGCTTCTCAAGGAGTCCGGCGTGCGCGTCGCCGGCGATGCCTTCCCCGAGGATGAACCGCGCGTGATCCACCGGCTTTTTCCTGATGCCGGTCTTCTCCGAGAGATTTATGGACACGATTTCAAATACGCCTTCGTTTTCCCGGATCATCGCAGTTCCTCCTTCCTCTTTTCGATCAGCTCGATACGCTCGATGCGCATCGTTTTATCGACGGCCTTGCACATATCCCACACGGTCAGCGCGGCGACTGAAACGGCGGTGAGCGCCTCAATCTCAATTCCCGTCTTGTCGGTGCAGACTGTCGTGGAGACGATTTCCACCCCATCGTCGACAAGCCGCAGGTCTACCGCGACGTGTTCTATTTCGATGTTGTGGCAGAGCGGGATGAGGTCCGCGGTCCGTTTCGCCGCCATGATGCCCGCGATCCGCGCGGTCGCCAGCACGTCGCCCTTGGCCAGCGCGTTTTCCGCGATGAGGGCGACAGTTTCCGGTTTCAACAGTATTTTTCCTGCCGCGATCGCGGTCCTGCGTACGGGTTTTTTCGCGGACACGTCCACCATCCGTGCCGCGCCCCGTTCATCCACATGAGTCAGCCGTGGCTTTTCCATCATCACCCTCCGATCCCGCATACAGCGGTTTCCCTGCACGCGAGTCCGCACGCGGGTTTAGCGTTCACCGCGGCGGCTATGCTGCCTTCTATATCCGCGAAATCAACTGGAATACCGGCCGAGCCGTGGAGACAGGGCCTGAGCGTCCCATCGGCCAGGAGCCTAAGTCGATCACATGACGCGCAAGGCGGCGGCCGGTCAAAGGAACCGCCGTCCTCCTTCTTCTCGTCCAGCCGATAACGGGCGATTGTTTGGACCTTCGCGCCGACGGCTTCCGCGTACAAGCGGATTTTTTGCAAGTCGTCTTCAGATCTCTCGTCGGTCATGACGACATTGAGTTTTACCGGGAGTCCCGCCGAACGAGCCTCACGTATGCCTTCAAGCGCTTCGCGCAGGCGTCCTCCTCGGGTAAGTTCCGCGTACCGGTCGGGAGACAGCGTGTCCAGCGAGACGTTGACGGAACCGAGGCCGCGGAATTTCAATTCATGGGCGACCGGAGCCAGGAGGGTCCCGTTGGTCGTCATGCCGATGCTGTGCGGCCCTGGGATTTCGGACAGCAGTGATACCAGGTGCGGAAGGTTCTTGCGGACAAGCGGTTCTCCGCCGGTAATTCGGAATTTGACGAAACCGAGTTTTGCTGCCGCGGCGGCTACGGCGACGATTCTTTCATAGCTGATGATTTTTTCGTGCGGTATTGACGCGACTCCTTCGGCGGGCATGCAATACACGCAGCGCAAGTTGCAGCGGTCGGTGACGGAGATGCGCAGATAGCGAATTTCACGGCCGAATGAGTCGTACATGGACTGGGTCTCCTTCTTGTAGGGATTCGACGCCGATATCGATGCGGATCAGGCAATCGGCGTCGGCAAGAGCGGAAAGCATTGATGAACCACGATAGGCAAGTTGTCGGACTCGGGTCGGTTTCGACTCCAGTTTTGCGGGCAGGTATTCGACCCGATCGTCGCCTTTACGTGTCAGAGGAGCGGCAAGCGGCAGAACAAGCTCGGTCGGATTTTCGTTAGATCCAGACCTTTTCAGTAAATGCGGTTTGATCAGTATTTCAAAATTGACGAAGGTGGAGACTGGATTTCCAGGCAGACCGAATACGGATTTTTCGCCGATTCGGCCGTAGTAGGTTGGCTTGCCGGGCCGCATTTTCAATCCATGGAACAGCTCCTTGACGCCTAATGCCTCCAAGGTCTGCGGCACGTAGTCGAAATCCCCCAAAGAGACGGCGCCCGAGAGGATCGTTACATCGTATTCGGCGATAGTTCGTCCGATTATGTCGGAGAGCGTTGTAAGATTATCCCTGACAATTCCGAAGAGTTTCGCGTCGCAGCCGAGTTCAGCCGCTTGGGCGGCGATCTGTGGTCCGTTTGAATCATATATCTTGCCCGCCGCTAAGGTCGCTCCGCTTTCCGTCAGTTCATCTCCGGTGGAAACTATACCGACGCTTACTTTTCGGGTCACCGGCACAGTGGAATAGCCTGAACTTGCCAAGAGTCCAATATCTTGCGGTTTCAGTCGACGCGGCGAAAGAAGCAGATCCCCGCTTTTTTGGTTTTCGCCTTGCCTGATGATGTTGTCGCAGCTTTCCGTTCGGGTGAACCATACACTGCCTGAGTCTTCGCGCGCGTATTCTCTTCTCTGAACGGCGTACGCCCCGGCCGGAATAGGCGCCCCGGTCATAATTCGCGCGCATTCTTCCGTCCCGAGTGGCTTGCCGGGAGAATCTCCCGCGGCGATGACGCTTACAACGCGCCATGATCCAGAAAGTCCCGGGCCGACGGCGCAATGAGCGTATCCGTCCATGGCGGATTTGTCGAAAGGCGGCTGATCGATCTTCGCATACACTTTTTTCGCGAGAAAACGACCGCATGCCTTGTCCAAGGGGAGAATTTCCTGAGCAGGGGGCGGCAAGTCCGCAAGTACGAGCGACAAAGCGTCGTTAGGGTGGATCGCCGTCATAGAGTTTCTCCTGAATCGTCCGTTATTTTTCCCGCGTGCAGCCGTATTCTCCGGGTCGAAAGATTTCGGGCGAATTCCTCATCATGGGTACTGAATACGATGGTCTTGCCCTCATCCGCGCAAGCGCGGAGAGTCGCTGCGATCAGCGCAATGGAAGCGGTGTCGGCGCTGGCCGAAGGTTCGTCCAAGAGAAGAATGTCGGCTTTTGTCGCCAAGGCTCGCGCGAGGGCCACTCGTTGGGCTTCCCCCCCGGAGAGACGCGCATACTTTCTCCCGGCGATTTTTTCCAAGCCCAGGAGCGCAATCGCTTCTTCCGATCTCTTTCTTGTTTCTTTGGCGTTCAGGTGTAGCGCTCGACAGCCGAACGCGACGTTGTAAGCGACGGAACCGCAAAAAAGATAAGGGAATTGATGGAGATAGACGCTTTTCGGCGACTCCGAGCTGATTTTGGTTACTATTTTACCTTCGCGTCTTACCCGGCCTTCGCTCGGAGCGACTAGTCCGTCCATCAGTTTCAGTAGGCTCGTCTTACCCGACCCATTCGGTCCCAGGAGCGCCACGAGCTCCCCCTTTCGGATGTTCATAGAAGAAATTTCCAGAGCCATATTTTTTCCATACCGCAGGGCTACGTTCGTCAGTTCATACAGCATATTACACTCCGGGATCGGTCAATAAATGGAGAATGAGGTTGACCGCGAGGGCTATAAGCAGGAGGACGACGCCGAGGGACAGAGCTCTTTCAAAGTCCCCCTTTGCCGCGTCCAGGGCGATCGCCGTCGTCATCGTTCGTGTCAGATGCCGGATGTTTCCACCGAGCATCATCGATACGCCGACCTCTCCGGTAACGCGTCCGAAGGCGGTTACCGCCGCCGCGATCAATACCGGCCGCGCTTCCCTGATAGTCGCCAAGAGCCGAAGCGGCCCCTTGGCGCCGAGGGTGGTGAGCGTTTCGTGAAACCGCGGATCGAGCTTGGCTAGTCCGGTATAGCTCAACGCCGTAACGACCGGCAGCGCTAGGCAAGTCTGGCCCAGCACTACTCCCGTCGGAGCGAAGAGCCATCCCAGGTTCCCCATCGGGCCCGAACGCGATATCGCGGTATAGACGACCAGGCCGATCACGACGGTCGGAACGGCGGTCATAGCATTGACGACGGACACGATGATCCGTTTCCCGGGGAACCTGCCCAGCGCCAAGGCTATGCCGAGCGGAACACCGGGAAGCAGTGCGAAAACGGTTGAGAGAAAGGAGAATCGAACGCTTCTCGCGACGATTCCCCAGGTCTCGCCGTCTCCCGAAAGGAGTAGGCGGAAGGCTTCCCGCATGTCCGTTTCCTCAATACACGTAGAAGCAGGGTTCGCCGCCGATCTTGTATGCGGCTACAATGGCGCGGGCTTCCGGTCCCGCCATCCAATCGACGAGAGCCTTCGCTCCGGTTTTATTCATTTGCGGATATCGCGCGGCGGAAACGGAGATCACGCCGTAGGGGTTGAAGAATGCCGCGTCGCCCTGGCGAAGGATGAGGAGTGATGATTTCTGCTTCATGGCGAGCCAAGTGGCCCGATCTGTAAGGACATAACCACCCATCTGCTCGGCCATCATGATTGTTTGCGACATGCCCTGACCCGCTTCTTTGTACCAAGTTCCTGAGGGAACCGTTTTTGTGGCTTTCCAAATTTCCTTTTCCTTGACGTGAGTACCGGAGTTGTCCCCACGGGAGACGAAGGGCGTTTTTGACGCCGCTATGCGGGTGAAAGCGTCAGGCCCGTTCGCGGAAGCGGCGATGTTCGCGGGGTCGCTTTTCGGCCCGAGGACGACAAAATCGTTATAAAAGACATCTTTGCGTTCGTCGCCGAAGCCGGACGCCATAAACGAGTCTTCCTGAGCTCGGGCGTGGACCAAGAGGACGTCCGCATCGCCTTTTTCTCCCAGTTTCAAAGCCGCTCCGGTCCCGACGGCTACAACATCAACTATAAGTCCTGTCTTTTTCTCAAAAGCGGGAAGCAGGACGGAAAGGAGTCCGGATTGCTCGGTACTTGTGGTCGTCGCTAAGCGAAGTCTGGTCTGTGAGCTTGTTTTTTGTTGGGAGAGGATGGGGAGGGCGCCGATGAGGCTAAAGGCAAGCAATATAAAAAGCGTTCGTTTCGTTAGGGAATACATGTTGCGGCTCCTTCTCAAAATGGAGGGCCCGGACGTTTCCGTCCGGACCTTCGGCTCGTCCGCCGTACGGCGATCGGCCTCGACCATGTGCCATGGGATCCGAAATTTTCGGCCTTTAGGTAGCATGGTTCGGAGTTTGACTCTCAATATTGTGTGTGCTAACGCGTTTGGGTTGCCTACTCGTTGACCTCCTTTCCCGAAGCGTTCGACCGCCGGAGGTCGATCGTTTCGAAGTCGTTTTCAAGGAGGTCCGCCACAAGCAGCCTCCGTCCGAGACGTTCTCCCCTGCAAAGAAGCACTTTGATCGCTTCCGCCGTTTGCAGAGCGGCAACAAAAGCGGGGCCAAAAGACAGATTGCCAAGTTGCGCTTCAATGCCACGGTTTCTTTCCGTTGCGCTGTTCTCCCGCCGGTAGACGGTTTCCATCGTGCGGTCCCCGGGATAGACGGTCGTTACCTGGCCGTACCAACCGGCCACCGCTCCGTGGATCAAGGGGATTCCCAAGGCTTCCGCGGTTTCCTCCAGCGCGAAACGCGCGGCGATGCCGTCCACGGCATCCATGATGAGGTCAGCTCCGTTCAGGAGTTCTTTTCCGTTCGCGGCGTCGATGCGTATTGGGAGGGCGGTAAAGCGGACCGCGGGGTTGACCGTCGCCATGCGTTTTTTCGCGGCCTCCGCCTTGTTTTCGCCGAGATTTGACGTATCGCAGAGCAGCTGCCTGTTCAGGTTCGATACCTCGAATCGGTCTCCGTCAGCCGCGAGGATGGAGCCGATTCCCAGCCTCCCAAGATATTCGATGAGGTATCCGCCGAGACCTCCGCAGCCGACGACCGCGACGGTCTTTGTCGCCAGATAGTCGACTTCCTTTTCCGAAAGAGCGCTGAGGTTTCGTTCGTAGCGGGCAAGCATCAGCCGCCTCCCACCGGGGGAAAGAGAGATACGCGGTCGCCTTCCTCCAGTATCCCGTCCGCGCGTCCGTCTCTCCCGTTGACCAGCAGGATCGCGACCTCGCTTTCCGGTATTGAAAGCCGCGTCATGAGATCGCGCGGCGTAGTATGCTCCAGCGTTTCCAGATTCAGTTCTTTTCCCCGGCCTTCGCGTAGGGTGGCGAATAAACGTACGGTTATCTTCATTTCTATTCCTTCATCTCACGGACAACGCATGAAACCGCGCGCCCACAGGCAATCGGCGCAGGATGGCGAATTAGCCCAACAATCCGACTCGGTGTCGGAAGTCATATCGCACCCCTCCAAAAGGTCGCAATCGGGACACGAGGGGTATCGGTTTTCAAGGAGCGTTCGGCGAAAGCCGCCAAAGGAAACAGAGTTCCAGATCGAGTCCAGGCTTTCCTTCGCGACATTACCAAACGAAACCTCGCGGACGCGTTTTTCACGACCGAAAACGAATTCCGTTCCATCGTGGGAAAATCGGTAACACGGACATACGTTTCCATCCGCGTTCACGAAGACCGCGTCTTCCGCCGCGAAAGAGCAGCGGCGTTCCGTTTTCAATTCAAGCGGCGGCAAGAGGACGCTGACGCCGCGCCTCATGGCACGTAGCCGTACGCGTTCGTAAAGCGTTTTCGTAGTCGGTTTTCCGTAACGGTTGTAGAGCACGTACGGAGAGTTCGCGGCGTCCTGCGGCAGCAGGTGGGAAACAACGACCGTATTCACCCCGGTATCGGCGGCAAGGTCTACGACATCGGGAAGATCTCCGGCATTGAGCACGCTAAGGACGAATTGGAATTCAATCCGGGGCGTATCTTTGCCGAGCGCCGTGCGGAACGCGGAGAGTTTTCGTACCGATTCAAGAACGCCTTTCAACTCGGTTCCGCGTATCCGGCCGAACGCGTCATCCATGCCATCCACGGAAAAAACGACGAGCTTCGCGTAGCGGGCAAGTTCCGTGAGTGTCCTATCGTCCAAATCCGTTCCGTTCGTCGTAAGCGTCAGATCCTTTCCGGGAAAGGCTGAAAGCGCGTTCATGAAGAGCGGGGAACTCGTGGGTTCCCCGATTCCCCCGAGCACTATGGTTCGAAGCTCGGGGGAACACGCTGAAAATTCTACGACTCGGGCGAAGGTCGCTTCGCTCATATCGAGCGGCGCTTTCGTCCAGGACCGCCGGTAACAGATGGCGCAGTCGAGATTGCAAGATGAGGTGAGTTCCACATACAGCTTTCTCAACGGCATCTCGTTACTCCCGGCGTCCTTTTTCTCTTACTCGTTGACGCCGAGAGACGCGAGTTTTTCTTTGGTCGGAATGCCGTCCGTTCCCCAGCCGCGCAATTTGTAGTACTCGGGCAGGAGCTTGTCGAGCTTATGCGTCCATCCGGCTGAAGGGCCCTCGGGCAACGGATCGTTCAGGAGCCGCTTGGGCAGCGTATCCTGTTCGGGACCGATGCCGGCGCGCTGGTTGAAGACGCGCTCCAGGTTCCAAATCCGTTCGCCGGAAGTGATGAAATCCGCTCCGGTGATCGATGTGCCGCAGACGGCGTTGTAGAGGTCCGCGTAGTCGTCCGCGTTCATCGCGAAAGAGGTGAACAGGCACAGTCCCACCGAATCTATGGCGGCGGTGAAATCCTGGAAGATTTTTGTCCAATTGCTCTTTCCGTCCAGGGCGAAGCGGTCCAGTTTTTCGGGGAGTCCGAGGATTTCGGGAGAGATCATGTAGCCGCGAACATGGCAGCCGCCTCGGTTGGAAGTCGCGTACTGGATTCCGTGGCCTTGTATGCCGCGCGGATCGTAGGCGGGAAGTTCCTGCTTTTTGACCGTCATGGAAACTTCCGGCGCGCCGTACATCTCCCCAAGCCGATACGAACCCAGGGCAAGCTTCGCGCCGAGCCCCGTCGCCGTTCCCATCCGCTTGGTCCATTCGACGATCGAATCGACATTGCCGAATTTCAGTTCAGGACCGTCGCCGAATTCCGACTTCTTGATTAGGCCCCGTTCGTAGAGCTCCATCGCGGCGGCGAGCGTCGCTCCGGCGGAAATGGTGTCCAAGCCCATCTCGTTGCACCAATAGTTCGCCTTGATGACCTCTCCGAGGTCTGAAATGCCGCAGTCCGAGCCGAAGGCCCAGATCGTCTCATACTCAGGACCGCCGCCTTTGATGTCGTCTATTTCGCAATACCGGCCGCACGCGATAGGGCAGCGGAAACAGGGGTCCTTCTTCTTCAGATATTTGGCGGCCAGAGTTTCGCCGGATAATTCGTCGGCCGCGGGGAATACGCCGGTCTTGAAGTTGTTGGTCGGGAAGACTCCGTTTTCGTTGATGATGTTGACCAGGACCGCGGTGCCGTAGGTCGGAAGTCCCGATCCGGTTACGCCGTTTTCCTTGATCTTTTTCATGCAGCGGGTGAAGGCTTCCTTCAGTTTCGTCTCGTCGGCGACGGCGACTTTTCCGCTTCCCTTGACGACGATCGCTTTCAGATTTTTCGACCCCATGACGGCGCCGACACCCGAACGGCCGGCGGCGCGCCAACGATCGTTCATAATGGCCGCCAGGAGCGAAAGTTTCTCGCCGGCGGGTCCGATGGTCACGACTCTGTGTTTTGCTCCGTGTCTCTGTTCCAGAATGTCGGTGGTTTCCGAGACTACTTTGCCCCAGAGGTCGCCGGCATCCTTTATTTCGACTTTGTCGTCTTCGATCGTCACGTATTTAGGGGAGGCCGCTTTGCCTTCAATGATAATTGCGTCCCAGCCTGAAAATTTAAGCTCGGCCCCGAAAAAACCGCCGGAGTTGGAGCTGGCGATGGTGCCGGTAAGCGGGGATTTGGTGACGGCCATGTAGCGGCCGCCGGTCGGTGTAGGTGTCCCCGTGAGCGGGCCGGTGACGAACATGAGCTTGTTCGCCGGACTCAGGGCGTCGATTGTGGGATCGATCTCTTTCGTGATCAGCGCGGTTCCCAGACCGCGCCCGCCGATGTATTTTTTCGCTTTTTCGATATCCAGGCTCTCGGATTTTATAGACCCCTTGGTAAGGTCTATCCTGAGCACTTTCCCTTGGTATCCGAACATTCTGTCCTCCCTTTCATTAGGTGAGGACAGTAAAGCAGGGTTCGTGCCAAGAAGTTAATTAGTTTTACAGTAAGGAAATGTTTTTTTCGTTTCCAGGAAATCTATATAAGCGTTTCAAAATGGAACAGCGATGGCCGAGGTTTGACGTTCCATATCGGAACAGTGCCCCAAAACGGTACAATCTATGCCGAGCGCTTCGATTTTGCGGTAGAGAGTCGTTCTGCCGATTCCCAGTGACCGCGCGGCGACGCTCATGTTTCCGCCGTTGACGCGCAAGGCTCGTTCGATGAGGCGACGTTCCATCTCCTGCAGCGTCACGATCTCGTTCTCCTCATGCGTTTTTTCGCTGTAGTAAGAGGCTATCTCTATGACGGTCTGCCTGGGTTTTCGTTGGCCGCGCGAGGGTAGGGTCACCAACGATTCCGCGTTTATGAGAAGTTCAACGAGGTTTTCCAATTCACGGACGTTCCCCGGCCATTCGTAGTCGACGAGCGAAGCCATATACGATACCGGTAAAAAGACCGGCTTCTTATTGAGCTTACGGGATATCCGATTCATGAAGTAATCCATGAGGAAAGGTATGTCATCCTTCCGTTCTCGGAGCGGCGGAAGGGTGAGAGGCAATACATTGAGACGATAATAGAGATCTTTTCGAAAGTTCCCGCGCTCGACCTCTTCCCGGAGGTCCTTGTTAGTCGCCGCGATGAGCCGGATGTTCACCGGGAAGTCCGCGTTTCCGCCCACGCGGCAAACGGTACCTTCCTCAATTACTCTGAGAAGACGAGTCTGCAAGTCTAGCGGCATTTCTCCGATTTCATCCAGGAAGACGGTCCCGCCGTCGGCGATCTCAAACTTGCCGGCTTGGCCCGACCGTTTCGCGCCGGTAAAGGCCCCTTCTTCATAGCCGAAAAGCTCAGACTCAATGAGCGTTCGCGGCAGCGCGCCGCAGTTGATCGCGACGAAGGCCTCGTCCTTGCGGTCGCTCAGGTTGTGTATGGCTTGAGCGAACAGTTCTTTGCCGGTACCGCTTTCTCCAAGGATGAGCACGGTAGAACGACTGTCGGACGTTTTTTTCGCGAAGTCCACGGCACGCTGGAAATCCTTGTTCCGCCCGATGATTTTATCAAAGGTATAGATCGCTTGGCGGCCCACTATCCTGTTCGCTAAACGTCTGACTTTCTTGAGTTCCTTCAGCACGAGAATGGCGTCCATGGTTTCGCCCTTAGGCCCGAGTATCGGATATGCGCTTACGCTGAATTGAACTTTATTGCGTCGCGCGTTCACCGACATATCCTCTTCCTGGAACGGATGTTTCGCGGCGAGTGAATCCTTGATTTTTTGCCAGCCGTCGATCAGTTCCCAAACTTTCATGCGGCGCATTTCCGAACTATCAAAACCGAACATTTCGGCGGCCAATTTGCTTACCGTCTTAACGGTGCCGTTCAAATCGGCGGTAAGGATACCCGCGCTCAAGGAGTCGATGATGGTTTCGGTATACTGTTTGGAAAGGGCGAGTTCCTCGTTGACACGCTTGATGCGCAGCAGTTTTCCTATGGCGTCTACAGCCGCAACGACCATGCCCAAAGTGTGCGAATGTACATTTTCGCAATTGCCGGTAAGGTCCAGAGCGCCGATGATTTTCCCATCGGCGTCCCGTATCGGCGCGCCGGAGCAGGTCCACTGCTGATAGGCTTTGACGAAATGCTCGTCACCGGATACTTGGACCGGCTTGCCCTCGGCGAGCGTCGTGCCCATCGCATTGGTGCCTATGCTCCGCTCGTCCATATAGGCGCCGGGAATCATTTTCAAAGTGAAGGCCGTAGACAGAATATTCTCGTCTCCGATGACCTTTAGGATGCATCCTTCCTCATCCGTGAGAATCGCGAAAAAACCCGATCCTTTGACGAAGCCGTACAGTTGGTTCACGAAAGGCTCGGCAGCGACGACCAGATCCTGCTTTTCGTTTAGCCTCTCGGTAAGCTCAGATCCGTGCAGTATGCGCGAACTGAATACTCGGTCAAGATCGATACCATATTTCTTGCAGCGTTCATGCGAACCGACAATATATTCCCGGTGAACTAAATCGTCGCAACGCGCCTTCATATACTTCTCCTAAACTTCCTCGACTGTTTCTCCGACGCGGACGATGCCGCTTTCGATGACGCGCGCGTACAAGCTCCCGTTGGCGAGTGAGCAGGGTCCCGAGAGACAAAGCGCAGCACACTCCGGGTAGCAGTCCTTGCCGACTCGTTCTATTTCGATAAGAGCGGTTCCGATACGGAGCTTGCGCCCGAACGTTCTTAGCCCCACGTCGATATGGTCTATTTCGATATTGGGAAAAAACTTCGGCGAACAAAGCCCGTCTACCGCGCGCTTTTCACTTGCATCCCGCGAAATGAGACACAACTGCCGCGTTGTTTGACCTGCGTTCGCGTCGCCTTCGATTCCCACTCCGGCCAAGATCTTGATCTCATCCATAAAAACAGGCGAAACCCCTTTCATAGGTTTTCGTCTCAAGAGAGTGACGCGCATTACGGTATTATCTTCGCGAAAAGTCGAATTTGTCAAATATTTGAAAGGAAAAGCCCCGCCGGAGTACAAACGCCGGCAAGGCGGGAGGCGATTCTATTTAAGCATTGAAGGCAGCCAGAGAGAGATTGCGGGAACGTAGGTGACCAGCGCAAGTACGCACAGCATTCCGATGAAAAACGGCAGAAAGCCTTTTATGACGTCCCTCATATTTACTTGCGCAATCGAGCAACAGACGAATAGTACCGCGCCGACCGGCGGAGTGAATAATCCTATACCCAAGTTGACAACGACGATGGCGCCGAAATGGATCGGGTTTACGCCCATCTGCATCGCGATCGGAGCGAGCACCGGGATGAAAATGATCATCGCGGGAGTAAGGTCGAGTATGCATCCGGCAACAAGCAGTATCACGTTGAATACAAACAGCATGGTGTATTTGTCGTGTATCACTGAAGTGAGGAATACCGCGATATGCTTTGGAATCTGCTCGCTGGTTACGATCCAGCTGAAAATAGTCGCGGTCGCGACCATCAGCATGACCATCCCGTTCATCTCGACGGTTTCAAGGAGCAGCTTCGGAAGGTCGGAAATCTTGATTTCCTTGTAGACGATGACGCTCAAAAGAAACGCGTAGGCGACCGCGATTACCGCGGCTTCCGTCGGCGTGACGATGCCGAGAACGATTCCTCCCAGCACGATGACCACCGCCAATACCGGCAGGATTCCATCGAAGAAGATAAAAACGCTCTCTTTGAGCGTAAATGCCGGTTCCCTCGGCAAGTCGTATTTACGCGCGAGAAACCAGCTGATTCCCATCAGCACGGAACCGACGAGTACTCCCGGAATAGCTCCCGCGAGGAACAGGTCTCCAATAGATTGGTTCATAATGATGCCGTACAGGACCATCGGAATGCTCGGCGGGATGAGGATGCCGATGACGGCCGCGGTCGCGGTGAGCGATACCGCAAAGTCTTTCCGATAATTTTTCTTGATCATCGACGGAATAAGAATCGATCCGATGGAGGAAGCGTCGGCTGTGGCCGATCCGCTGATGCCGGCGAAGAACATGCTCGCGACGATGTTGATATACGCGAGTCCGCCCCTGAAGCGTCCGACGAGCACCGACGATAGTTTGATGAGCCTATCGGAGATTCCCCCGGTGGACATGATCTTGCCGGCGAAGATGAAGAACGGGATGGCGACGAGCGGGAAACTGTCGATTCCGGCGTACATTCGCTGCGGGATGATGGTGAGCGGAACTAAATTGCTGAATCCGACCCAGAGCGCGGCGGCGATGCCGAGCGCGTACGCGATGGGAACGGATAGAACTATCATCGCTACAAAGGAAACTAATAGGACGACGGTCATTTCGATCCTCCCTTCAAAGAGAGTATCGTTTTAACCATGAAAGTGACCGAATAGAGTCCCATAAGGAGCGCGGAACCGGGTAGGATCAAGTAGACGACGCCCATTGAAAGCCGCGATACCGGGGCGGTTTGCTTGAACGCGACTTCAAGCGCCTGGGAACCCGCGAAAAAAACGACGACGCAAAAAACAGCGATGACGAAAAAAACGAAGATTTGCAGTTTTTTATAGCCGCGTTCGGAAATATTGCCTTGGAAGATATCAAGACGAATATGCTCGTTTTTCTTCATTACGATGGCTGCGCCGAGGAATGAAGTCCAAATAAAAAGAAACCGGCCGACTTCCTCGCCGAAGGCGATAGGCACGGGGAATAGATATCTTGAAATAACTCCGAATAAGGTCAGTAACACGAGAATGGCGAACGATACGATCCCAAGGATTTCCAAAGCCTTATCGATCGCTTTTCCGATTGATTGCATGCGCGAACCCCTTTACTTCGATTGAAAAAACGCGATCCGATTCAAGCGCGAATGTAACGAATCATTGACGGTCGGTCGGTTAATGAAGGGCCGTCGCAAGCGGCGGCCCTTTGCTTGAAGGGTTACTTTCCGGAATAGGAAAGGGCGGCGGTCACGATGTCTTCGCCGACCTTTGCTTTGTTCTTTTCGATGATCGGTAACGCGGCTTGTTTGAACGGCGCAAGGTCAAGTTCGTTGGTCGGCATTCCGGCGGCGACGATCTTTCCGACAACGTCCTTCTCGTAGTCACTCCATAGTTTGCGTTCAAACTCCTGGACGGCTTTACCGGATTCCACGACTGCCGTTTGCTGGGCGGCGCTCAATTTGGTGTCGAAGAATTTCTTGCTCATAACCAAGACGTTGAGGTCGTAGAAGTGGTTGGTGAGAGAGAAGAACTTGGATACTTCATAAAATTTCATCGAGTGGAGAGCGACCGGCGGCTGCTCTGCTCCGTCCACGACGCCTTGCTTGAGGGCCATGTAGAGTTCTCCGTACGCGAGCGGCGTCGCCATGCCGCCGAGCGTGTTCACGGTTTCGATCATGATCGGATCGTTGATGACGCGGATCTTCAGGCCTTTCAT
>Ga0172379_10005453_pt1 | contig 17781 bp, 15 predicted proteins | sample GrowelOW334metaG_FD_119756 | JGI IMG/M metagenome (GOLD analysis project Ga0172379, IMG submission 119756) | Groundwater microbial communities from an aquifer near a municipal landfill in Southern Ontario, Canada - Groundwater well OW334 metaG | ecosystem: Environmental > Aquatic > Deep... | reverse complement strand
GCCGACGGGTTCGCCGGTCGCCGGGTTCACGACCTCGGCGATGAAGGCCCGTCCGATGATGTGCAGCACACCGGGCCTTGCGGGGCATTCGTAGCTCACGGGGCCCACCTCCGTCATGCCGTGATGGTCATGGACGCGTGCGCCGGGCCAGAGCTCCTGCAACCGCGCCCGCGTGGCCGGGATGCTCCCGCCCGGTTCGCCCGCCACGCTGAGGGTCTTCACCTGCGACTGCCGAAGGTCAATGCCCTCCTTCGCGGCGACCTCGGCGAGGTGGATCGCGTAGGTGGGCGTGCAGCAAAGCGTCGTCGCGCGCAGGTCGAGAATCGCCCGCAGCCGCGCCGTGCTGGTCATGCCGCCGCCGGAGAAGACCAGGCAGCCCAGCCGTTGCGCGGACTCGAACGCCGTCCAGAACCCAAGGAACGGTCCGAAGCTGAACGCGAAGAAGACCCGGTCCGCCGCCGTGGTGCCGGTCTTGCGGTGGACGGTCTCCCAGTTGTCGAGCATCCACGTCCAGCTCTCGGGCGTGTCGAGCCAGCGGAGCGGGCTTCCGGTGCTGCCGCTGGTCTGGTGGCAGCGCGTGTAACGCTCCAGCGGGAAGGTGAGGTTCGTGCCGTAAGGCGGGTGCGCGAGCTGGTCGGCGACGAGTTCGGCCTTGGTCGTGAACGGGCACCGCGCGCTGAACTCGGCGAGGCTCGCCACGCCGTCGGGCAGGCCCGTGCCCGCGAGCTTGTCCGCGTAAAACGGGTTTGTCCGCAGCGCGGCGAGCAGACTGTTGAGCTGGATGAGCTGGGCGGTCACAAAATCAAATCCGGATTCCCGGGCCGGAATTCCGGAGGGTTGCCCGCGAAACACGCGAAAGGGCGCGAAAACAATGTGTTTCGACCCTCCCGACGGCCGGCCGGTTTCGCCATGCGTGTTCCCGCCAGACACATTTCATTTCGTGTGTTTGGCGTGCTTCGCGGGCTCATGGCAGTGAGGAATCAGACTGGCAAAATCGCCGGATACTCAAACTCTTGAAACGATTCCATGCGGTCAGCCCACCACGAGGTTCACCATCTTCCTCGGCACGATGATGACTTTCTTCACCGTCTTGCCTTCAAGGAAGGGCTGCGCCTTCTCCGCCTTGCGGGCGGCGGCTTCGATGGTGGCGTTGTCCGCGTCGGCGGAGACGCGGATCACGTCGCGCAGCTTGCCGTTCACCGAGACGGGAATGTCCACCTCGCTCTCGACGAGCAGCGCAGGATCGTAGCCGGGCCACGGCGCGTAGCTGAGCGACGGCGGGTTCTGGCCGAACGTGCGGTGCAGGCGCGCCCAGAGTTCCTCCACGACGTGCGGGGCGAAGGGCGCGAGCAGTTGCAGGAAGGTCCGCATCACGGCGAACGGGCGCGTCTGCCAGCCGTTGGCCTCGTTCACGAAGACCATCATCGCGCTGATGGCGGTGTTGAAGCGCAGGTGGTCGAGGTCTTCGGTGACTTTCTTGATGCAGGCGTGCAGGGCCTTGAGCTGCGCGGGCGTGGCGGAGACATCGGCAATCGTGCCGTTCATCACGAGGTGGTCCAGCAGGTCGGCGTCCGGCTGCGTGGCGACGGTCTGCGCCTGCTCGAAGGCGGTCTCGGACTTCTCCTCTATGAAGAGCCGCCACACGCGTCCGAGGAAGCGATACACGCCCTCGACGCCCTGGGTGTTCCACGGCTTCGTGTCCTGGAGCGGGCCCATGAACATCTCGTAGAGGCGGAAGGCGTCCGCGCCGAACTCCGCGAGCACGTCGTCCGGGTTCACCACGTTGCCGCGCGACTTGGACATCTTCTGGCCGTCGGAGCCGAGGATGAGGCCCTGGTTGACGAGCTTGAAGAACGGCTCGGCGGTCGAGACGTGGCCGAGGTCGAAGAGCACCTTGTGCCAGAAACGGGCGTAGAGGAGGTGCAAGACGGCGTGTTCGGTGCCGCCGACGTATAAATCCACGCCGGGCGTGGATTTAGTTGAGAGTTGAGAGTTGAGAGTTGAGAGAGAACCCATCCAATACGATTCCGCCTCCTTGCTCACGAAGGCGTTGCCATTCTTCGCATCAAGGTAGCGGAGGTAATACCAGCAGCTCCCGGCCCATTGCGGCATGGTGTTGACCTCGCGGACCGCGCCGTCGGGCAGGTTCACCCAGTCCTTCGCGCGGGCCAGGGGCGGCTCGCCGGAGGCGGTGGGCTTGTAATCGGTGAGCGCGGGCGGGAGCAACGGCAGCGCGCTCTCAGGCAGCGCCTCGTGATACGGCTGGCCGCTCGCGTCGCGCCGCCAGACGATGGGGAACGGCTCGCCCCAATACCGCTGCCGGCTGAAGAGCCAGTCGCGCAGCTTGTAGTTGATGGTCTTTTTGCCCAGGCCCTTGGCTTCGAGCCAGGCGGTGATTTTGGCTTTGGCTTCGGCGGTGGGGAGAAAGTCAATCAACGGCGAGTTGAATGCGATTCCTTCGCCGATGAACGGCTCGCCTTCCGTCCACGAACCGATGTCTGCTGACCCGTCTTTGTTTTGGATGACACTCTTAGCTTTAAGAGATTCTCCCAGCTTGCGTTCGCGCATATCCAGACTTGAGTAGCCCGGCTCCGCAACAACATGTCGGATTGCCAAATTGAACTTCTTTGCGAACTCGAAATCCCGCTCGTCATGCGCTGGCACGGCCATGATGGCTCCGGTGCCGTAGCTCGCGAGGACGTAGTCAGCAATCCAGATGGGAATCTTCTCGCCGTTGACTGGGTTGATGGCATACGCGCCGGTGAAGACGCCGGTCTTCTCCTTCGCCAGTTCGGTGCGTTCGAGGTCGGACTTCTTGGTGACTTCGGTCTTGTAGGCTTGGACAGCGGCGCTCTGCTCGGCGGTCGTGATTTGGTCCACCAGCTTGTGCTCCGGCGAAATCACCATGTAAGTCGCGCCGAAGAGCGTGTCAGGACGTGTGGTGAAGACGCGGATTTTGGAATCGGCAATCGGCAATCGGCAATCGGCAATCGCAAAATCCACTTCCGCGCCCTCGCTGCGGCCAATCCAGTTGCGCTGCATCTCCTTGAGCGAGTCGGTCCACTCGATGGTGTTCAGGTCGTCCAGCAGGCGCTCGGCGAAGGCGGTGATGCGCAGCACCCATTGGCGCATCGGCTTGCGCACGACGGGGAAGCCGCCCACCTCGCTCTTGCCGTCCACGACCTCCTCGTTGGCCAGCACGGTGCCCAGCTCCTCGCACCACCAGACGGGCTGCTCGGAGACGTAGGCGAGCCGCCAGCCATCAACACATTCGCGTCGGACTTTGTCCGGGCCAAACGCGCCGACGTTTTCGTGCATGCAAACAAGAAAGGGATTGTCCTTCCACTGCTCGCGAAGATTCGGTTGAGACAAAAGCGCGTCCTGAAGCAGGGCAATGGGTGTGGCCTTCTCCCAGTGCGGATCGAAGTAACTGTTGTAAACTTGGAGGAAAATCCACTGCGTCCAGCGGAAGTATTCCGGGTCGGTGGTGGCCAGCTCGCGGGACCAATCGTAGCTGAAGCCGAGCGACTTAATCTGCCGCGTGAAGTTGGCGATGTTCGCCTCGGTGGTGACGCGCGGGTGCTGGCCGGTCTTGACGGCGTATTGCTCGGCGGGCAGGCCGAAGGAGTCCCAGCCCATCGGATGCAGCACGTTGAACCCCTTCGCTCGCCGGTAGCGGGCGAGGATGTCCGTGGCGGTGTAGCCCTCCGGATGCCCGACGTGCAGGCCTGCACCGCTCGGGTAGGGAAACATGTCGAGGATGTAGAACTTCGGAGGAAGCGCAGCGGCGGAAGCGGTCTTCCCCGCGAGCGCGTAGCGCGTCCCGAACGGATGCCCGTCCGGCACGGAGTCGCCGGGGTTGAAGGCGCGGAAGGTCTGCTCGGCGGCCCACGCCTGCTGCCACTTGGGCTCGATCAAATCAAACGGATACTGTCTGCGACTCGACATAGGGCGGGGATTATTGAAGCAGCGCGGAAGGTCGGGCAATGGCGGAGTTGCGCCGGCTGATTGCGCCGGAGCGCCGAGCATTGCTCGGCACAAGGGTGGAACAATCCGCTAAAGCCGAGCAATGCTCGGCGCTCTGATGGGGGAGTTTGCACCGCACCGCAACTTGCGCCAGCACCCGCCCTCCGCCACGCTGCCCACATGGCAGCAACGAAGGGCAGATTGATCGTCATCACGGGCGTCTCGCGCGGCCTGGGCCGGGCGATGGTGGAGGAATTCATCCGGCGCGGTCACACGGTCGCGGGCTGCGGACGCAGCGCGGCGGGGGTGGCGGAACTGACCCGGTGCCACGGCGCAACGCACGACTTCGCGGTCGTGGATGTGGCGTCCGACGAGGCCGTGCAGGCCTGGGCAAAGCGCCTTCTCCAATCCCACGGCGCGCCGGACTTGCTGCTGAACAACGCGGCGATCATCAACCGCAACGCGCCGCTGTGGGAGGTGGGCGCGCGGGAGTTCTCCGACGTGGTGGACGTGAACCTCAAGGGCGTGGCCAATGTCATCCGCCACTTCGTCCCGGCGATGATTGCGCGGCGCAGCGGCGTGATCGTGAACTTCAGCTCCGGCTGGGGCCGCTCGACTTCGGCGGAGGTCGCTCCGTATTGCGCGACGAAGTGGGCGATGGAGGGACTCACGCAGGCGCTCGCGCAGGAGCTGCCGTCGGGCATGGCGGCCGTGCCGTTGAATCCCGGCATCATCAACACGGACATGCTGCGCAGTTGCTTCGGTGGTTCGGCGGCGACGTATCCGGCGGCCGGCGAGTGGGCGAAGCTGGCCGTGCCGTTCCTGCTCAAGCTCGGTGCGAGTGACAATGGCCGGCCGCTGACCGTGCCGGGGATTCCGGAGGAGTGAACGCCCCCAGATGACACGGATGACGCGGGTGAAACTTCATCCGCCGCCGACCGCTTCGCTTGTGCCCGGCCGGGCGTTGAACGGGCAGGTTTTGCTTTCCATCATCTTGCCCGGCAGATACAACACGCACGAACGCACGCGCGACGGAAACCGCTCACAGCGGGGCAACGCCCGGTCTCGCGGCCCAGCTGTCGAACCATCACATGAAAATCGGCATCATCGGACTCGGCTACGTCGGACTTCCCCTCTCCCTCCAATTCGCGCGCTCGGGCGTGGATGTCACCGGGCTGGACGTGGACAACAAGAAGGTCGTCGCGCTCACGGCCGGCAGGAGCTACATCGAGCACATCCCGGCGGCGGCGATCCGGGAGCAGGTCAGCTCCGGGCGTTTCCGCGCGACGACGGACTTCTCCGCGATCAAGAAGCTCGACGCCGTCATCATCTGCGTCCCCACGCCGCTCAACAAAAACCGCGAGCCCGACATCAGCTACATCATCAAGTCCGGCGAGGCCATCCTGCCGCACATCCACAAGGGCCTGCTCGTCGTGCTCGAATCCACCACCTACCCCGGCACGACCGATGAAGATCTCCGCGCCGTGCTGGAGCGCAGCGGCTTGAAGGCCGGCGTGGACTTCAACCTCGCCTTCTCCCCCGAGCGCGAGGACCCCGGCAATCCGAACAGCATCGTCGCGCAGATTCCCAAGGTCATCGGCGGCCTGACGCCGGCGTGCCTGCAGCGTGCCATCGAGGTTTATGGCAAGGCCATCAAGACCATCGTCCCCGTCAGCTCCTGCCGCGCGGCGGAGGCGACGAAGCTTTTGGAAAACATCTTCCGTGGAGTGAACATCGCGCTGGTGAACGAGCTGAAGCAGGTTTACGCCGCGATGGGCATCGACGTGTGGGAGGTCATCAACGCGGCGAAGACCAAGCCGTTCGGCTACATGGCCTTCTACCCCGGCCCCGGCCTGGGCGGGCACTGCATCCCGATCGATCCCTTCTACCTCACATGGAAGGCGCGCGAGTATGGGCAGAACACCAAGTTCATCGAACTGGCCGGCGAGGTGAACACCGCCATGCCGATGTATGTGGTCCACCGCCTGCAGGAGGCGCTTAACTCCAGGAAGAAATCCCTCAACGGCAGCAAGATTCTCATCGTCGGCCTGGCCTACAAGGCGAACGTGGACGATGACCGCGAGTCGCCCAGCTACGTGCTGCTGGACCTTTTCAAGGAGCGCGGCGCGAAGGTGGCCTACTACGATCCGCACGTCCCCGTCATCCGTCCGAGCCGCGAGCACGGCCACTGGGCTGGCACCAAGTCCGTGCCGTGGTCCCGGAAGAGCATCAGCAGCTACGACGCCGTCGTGATCTCCACGAACCACAAGAAGACGAACAACCAGGAACTCGCCGACTGGGCGCAGCTCGTGGTGGACACCCGCAACGCAATGGCCGACGCGAAGGTCAAGGCGGGCAAGGTGTGGAAGGCGTAATCCAACCGGCCATGAGCACGCGCGCCCTCCTTCATGCTGAAATTGACAAGCTGCCCTCCGAGAGCCTCAGCGCGGTTCATGCGCTGGTTAAAAACCTCAAAGGCGGTTTGCCTCGTCGCCGGAAGTCCTCGCTGATGGCCCGGCTCAAGCGCGTCAAGTTCCGTGGCCCGGCGGACTTCTCGGAAAACCTCGACCAGTATCTCTCGGGTGAAAAGGAACTCCCCAACCTTCGTTGACACGCATTTCATCGTGGCGCTGACCAACGAACGCGACATCCACCACCGCGCCGCGCTGGCCTTGGCGGATGAATTTGAAGGTCAGCCCCTGCTAACGACCACCGCCGTGCTGCTCGAAATCGGGAACGCGCTTGCGCGTGGTGGCAAACGTCGTGCAATTCAGGTGCTGGATGAATTGATGGCCTCCGAGGAATTGACCATCGTCCAGCTCTCTGAGGCGCTGTTTGATCGTGCTTACGGGCTTTATCGGGAGCATCGGGACAAGGAGTGGGGATTGGTGGATTGCGTCTCCTTCGTCGTGATGCAGGAGGAGCGCATCAGCGATGTGCTTACCAACGACCGGCACTTTGAACAGGCCGGCTTCAAGCCATTGCTTCGAGTGCGGGCCAACTGAACTTGACCATGACCGCCTACGAAACCCTCCGCGCCGAGCTGAAGAATTCTTCCCGCACCTGGCTCGTCACCGGGGCCGCCGGCTTCATCGGCTCCAACCTCGTCGAGGCGCTGCTCAAGTTCGACCAGCGCGTCGTGGGCTTCGACAACTTCGCCACCGGCCATCGCAGGAATCTCAACCAGCTCAAGGATCTCGTCACCGCCAGCCAGTGGGAGCGCTTCCGTTTTCTCGACGGCGACCTCCGCGTCGGCCACCTGTGCCACGAGGCCTGCGCGGGCGTGGATTATGTCTTGCACCAGGGCGCGCTCGGCTCCGTGCCGCGCTCCGTGGCCGACCCCGTGACCAGCAACGAGGCCAACGTCCTCGGCTTCCTGAACATCATGCTCGCCGCGCGCGACGCGAAGGTGAAGCGCCTCGTCTATGCCTCCAGCAGCAGCGTCTATGGCGATCACCCGGACCTGCCCAAGGTCGAGGACAAGGTCGGCAACGTCCTCTCGCCCTATGCCGCGACCAAGAAGTTCAACGAGATTTACGCCGACGTCTTCGCGCGCACCTACGGCTTCAAGGCCATCGGCCTCCGCTACTTCAACGTCTTCGGCCCGCGCCAGGACCCCGACGGAGCCTACGCCGCCGTCATGCCCAAGTGGGTCGCGTCGCTGCTGAAGAAAGAGCCCGTCTTCATCAACGGCGACGGCGAGACCAGCCGCGACTTCTGCTTCGTGGAAAACGTTGTGCAGGCGAACCTCCTCGCCGCCACCACACAGAACGAAGACGCGGTGAACCAAGCCTACAACATCGCCGTGGGCGACCGCACCACGCTCAACGACCTCTACCGCGCCATCCACGACGGCCTGCGCCGGCGGAACCCCACGCTACCCGAGCAGAAGCCCACCTATCGCGAGTTCCGCGTGGGCGACGTGCGCCACTCACTGGCGAACGTGGACAAGGCCCGCCGCCTTCTCGGCTACGCACCCACGCACACGATGCCGCAGGGCCTCGAACTCGCGCTGGACTGGTATGTGGCGAATGTGGGGTAAGCGATGGCCGATGGCGTTTTTCGCATGAACCCCTCCCAGCCGCACATCAACGAACTCGCCGACTACGAGCGCGTCATCCGGCCCAAGAAGGGCCTCGTGGCTGTGGACTTCGACGAGCTGTGGCGCTACCGCGAGCTGTTCTGGTTCCTCGCCTGGCGCGACATCTTGGTGCGCTACAAGCAGGCCGTGCTCGGCATCGCATGGGCCGTGCTCAAGCCGTTCCTCACCATGGTCGTGTTCACGATCATCTTCGGGAAGCTGGCCGGCTTCTCCGAGAAGAACGGCATGAACTTCGAGACCTACGCGGTGCTCACGCTGGCCGGGCTGCTGCCGTGGCAGTTCTTCGCCAACGCGATGGCCGAGAGCAGCAACTCGCTCGTCGGCTCATCGAACATGATCTCCAAGATCTACTTCCCGCGCCTCATCATCCCGGCCAGCGCGGTCATCAGCGGCGCGGTGGACTTCGCCATCGGGCTGGTGATTTTGTTCGGCGTGATGATCTGGGCGGGCGTGAGCTGGCAACTGCACCTGCTTCTGCTGCCGGTGTTCTTCCTCGTGGCGTTCGCCGCCGCGTTTGCCATCGGCCTGTGGCTCTCGGCGCTGAACGTGCGGTATCGCGACGTGAAATACATCGTGCCGTTCATCGTGCAGATGGGCCTCTACGCCAGCCCGGTGGCGTTCCCGTCCAGCCTCGTGCGCGAGAAGTTCGGCGACACGGTGTTCTTCCTCTTCAGCCTGAACCCGATGGTCGGGGTGATCGACGGCTTCCGCTGGGGCGTGCTGGGTGGGGCGTTCGAGCCGTATTGGCCGGGCTTCTGGGTGAGCATCGCGGTCATCGCCGCGCTGCTGGTCAGCGGCGCGCTCTACTTCCGCCGCGCGGAGAAGACGTTTGCTGACGTGATTTAGCCGACTTGCTCACATGCATGTGACTCTAGATGCCGAAACGGTGGTGCTCCTCGACGAGCACTGCGAGCGCTGGGGCGTGACGCGAATTGAAGCCCTCCAGCGCTGCATTGCGGAGGCAGTCGCGAGAGAACAGGCGCTAGCGGCAGCCGCCGGTGGTTTGCCACATTCCTCTGGCGCTTCCGTGTCCACGGATTCCCCATCAGTGCCAGTCAGTGCCGGTTAGTGGTTCATCCCCATGTCCAAGCCCATCATCAGCGTTCACGGCATCGGCAAGCAGTATCAGCTTGGCGCCACGAAGTCGCAGGACACGCTGCGCGACCAGCTCACGCACTGGGCCAGGGGCCTGGTGCGGGGCCGGAGCGAAAGCGTGGGTGAGTCCTTCTGGGCTCTGCGCGACGTGTGTTTCGAGGTCAAGCCCGGCGAGGTCATCGGCATCATCGGGCGCAACGGAGCGGGCAAGTCGACTTTGCTCAAAGTCCTCAGCCAGATCACCGAGCCGACTGAGGGCGAGATTTACCTGCGCGGCCGGCTGGCGTCGCTGCTGGAGGTCGGCACCGGCTTCCATCAGGAACTCACCGGCCGCGAGAACATCTTCCTCAACGGCGTCATCCTCGGCATGACCCAGGCCGAGGTGCGCGCGAAGTTCGACGAGATCGTCGAGTTCGCCGAGGTCGGCAAGTTCCTCGACACGCCGGTGAAGCGCTATTCCTCCGGCATGTATGTGCGCCTGGCCTTCGCCGTCGCGGCGCACCTGGAGCCGGAGATTCTCGTCGTGGACGAGGTGCTGGCCGTGGGCGACGCCGCGTTCCAGAACAAGTGCCTTGGCAAGATGCAGGACGTGGCGAAGAACCGCGGGCGCACCGTCCTCTTCGTCAGCCACAACATGGCCGCCGTGCAGGCACTCTGCGGACGCATCATCCACATGGGCGGCGGGCGCGTGCTCGGCGACGGCGACCCCGACACGCAGATCAACGCCTACCTCGGCGAGATCAAGAAGCCGCGCACCGGCACCGCCGTGCCGCTGGGCAAGATCGTCGAGTGCCGGCAGCTGGAGTTCACGCCCAACCCCGTCGTCAGCGGGCAGCCGATGGATTTCACGCTCGAACTCGGGGCGAAGCAGCGCACGCAGCTCATCGACTGCGCCATCCTGATCTACAGCGTCTACGGGCAGCGCATCGCCATCCTCGACCTGCGCACGACCAGCGGACAGTTCCCCATCTCGCCGGACCAGCCGTTCCGCTGCTCCGGCCGCATCAAGAACTTCCCGCTTGTCGAGGGCGACTACCGCGTGGGCCTCTTCATGAACTGCTCGGAGTATTACAGCGACTACCACGACCTCGCCTCGCTGACCGTGAGCGCTGCGACGAAGGAAGGCGAGCTGGCACCGTATGCCGCGCACTTCCGCGGGCTGGTCGAGCTGGAATACGAAGTGAAGTTCTGAGCGGGCATGGCCGGGCCGCAAAGCATCGCTTGGACTGCGTTTTGCCGGTCGCGGAGACTTCCTCGACAGCTTCATCCGCGGCGTGCGGCGCGCTTGCCATCGCCGGGCTTCACTTCTAGTTTTCCGCGCCTATGGAAAATGTCGTCATCATCGGGTCGGGTTGCGCGGGTTGGACAGCGGCGCTTTACACGGCGCGGGCGAGCTTGAATCCCGTCCTCGTCACGGGCGCGACCCCGGGCGGACTGCTCACCACCACGAGCCTTGTGGAGAATTTCCCCGGCTTCCCCGAGGGCGTGGACGGCACGGACCTGATGGTGCGCATGCAGCAGCAGGCCGAGCGCTTCGGCACGCGCGTCCAGTTCGGATCAACGGTGGAGGCGGTGGATTTGAGCAGGCGGCCGTTCGTCGTCACCGTGGACGGGGAGAAGGTGGAGACGAAGTGCATCATCATCGCCACCGGCGCGGGCCACAAGCATCTCGACGTGCCGGGCGAGGACGAGCTGGAGAAGAAGGGCGTGACCTACTGCGCCACCTGCGACGGCGCGCTGCCGATGTTCCGCAACCAGCCGCTCGTCGTCGTGGGCGGCGGCGACTCCGCGTGCGAGGAGGCCACCTACCTGACGCGGTTTGCCTCGACGGTGTATCTCGTCCATCGCCGCGACTCGCTGCGCGCCTCGAAGGTCATGGCCGAGCGCGCGCTGTCGAACCCGAAGATCAAGCCGGTGTGGGATTCCGTCGTTACCGAGGTGCTCGACGTGAAGGCGGGCAAGGTCACGGGCGTGAAGATCAGGAACCTCAAGACCGGCGCGGAGAGCGCGCTCGGTTGCACGGGCGTCTTCGTCGCCATCGGGCACTACCCGAACACGCAGCTCTTCAAGGGCCAGATTGCGCTGGATGACAGCGGCTACGTCGTTCGGGCGAAGGGCTCGCAGACGACGGTGGAAGGCGTGTTCGTCGCGGGTGACTGTTCGGACCACGTCTATCGCCAGGCCATCACGGCGGCGGGCATGGGTTGCGCGGCGGCGATTGACGCCGAACGTTACCTCGGCTCGTTAAGCTAGCTCGTTTCCATGGACTTCACGCCGGCCCAACGCGAAGCCATCGCAGCCGCGCTCAAGAGCGGCAACAAGATCGAGGCCATCAAGCTCTGCCGCGAAGCCACGGGGCTCGGCCTGGCGGAGGCGAAGGTGTGGGTTGAGCGTCTCGGATCGGAAGGGGCCGCGTCGGGTGCCGAGCCGCCCAGGCTGGCGTCCCTTTCCACCGATGCAATTGCCGGGGCGCTTTTCGCCGGCGAGAAGATCCGGGCCATCAAGTTGTATCGAGAGCAGCGGGGTTGTGAGCTGAAGGACGCCAAGGACGCAGTCGACAAGCTGGAGGCCGGACTGCGCGCCACCGCGCCGGAGAAGTTCAGCGCCGCGCCCAAAAAGTCCGGCTGCCTGCTGACCCTTGCGGGGCTGGTCCTGCTGGGGGTCGCGCTCGCGGCGTTCCTGCGCTGAAGGCCGCAGCCGGGCAAAGGAAAACCGGCAGGCCATCGCTGGCCTGCCGGTGTGAAACGGACGGTTTGCCGCAGGGTTACTTGTCGCCCTCGGCGGCGTCGAACGCGTGCTGGAGTGCGACGAGGTCTTCGCCGGGCTTGAGCGCGTCGAGGATCTTCTGCTCTTCCTTGAGCTGCTCGGGGCTGTAGTTGGCGGCCTTGATGGACAGGCCGATGCGGCGTTCGCTGCGGTCGATCTTGACGACGCGCGCGGTCACATCCTGGCCGGCGGTGAGCACGTTCTTGATCTTGTCCACGCGGTCTTCGCTGATCTGGCTGATGTGCACCAGGCCGTCGATGTCGTGGGCCAGGCCGATGAAGGCGCCGAAGCTGGCGAGCTTGGTGACCTTGCCGGTGACGAGGTCGCCGACCTTGTAGTGCTGGTCGATGCTCGACCACGGATCGGTGCCGAGCTGCTTCATGCCCAGCGAAATGCGCTGGTTCGCCTTGTCGATCTCCAGCACGACCGCCTCGACCTCGTCGCCCTTCTGGAAGACTTCGGACGGGTGGTTGATCTTGCGGGTCCAGGAGATGTCGGACACGTGCACCATGCCGTCGAGGCCTTCCTCGAGCTCGACGAAGGCGCCGTAGCTGGTGAGGTTGCGGACCTTGCCCTTGATCTTGGTGCCGGGAGGATACTTGGCCTGCGCGGCTTCCCACGGGTTGGACTCGAGCTGGCGGATGCCGAGGGAGATTTTCTGCTCCTCGCGGTTGATGCCCAGCACGACGGCCTCGACTTCCTGGCCGGGCTTGAGCACGTCGGAAGGCTTGGCGATGCGCTTGGTCCAGGAGAGTTCGGTGACATGGACGAGGCCTTCGACGCCGGGTTCGAGTTCCACGAACGCGCCGTAGGCGACAAGGTTGACAACCTTGCCCTTGACCTTGGTGCCGACGGGGAACTTGCTCTCGATGGCCTCCCACGGGTTGGCGAGCTTCTGCTTGAGGCCGAGGCTGACGCGTTCCTTCTCCTTGTTCACGTCGAGCACGACCACGTCGATCTCCTGGCCGACCTTGAGGATCTCGCTCGGGTGGCCGATGCGGCCCCAGCTCATGTCGGTGATGTGCAGCAGGCCGTCGAGGCCGTTGAGGTCGATGAACGCGCCGAAGTCGGTGAGGTTCTTGACCGTGCCCTTGCGGATGTCGCCCGGGGTCATCTCGGCGAAGAGCTTGGCGCGGCGCTCGGCGCGCTCGGCCTCGATGAGTTCGCGGCGGGAGAGGACGATGTTGCGGCGGTCCTCGTTGATCTTGACGACCTTGAAGTCATACGTGTTGCCCACCATGACGGCGACGTTCTTGGGGGGGATGACGTCGATCTGCGACGCGGGCAGGAACGCTTCGACGCCGATGTGGACGATGAGCCCGCCCTTGACGACGGCCTTGACCTTGCCGGCGACGGTGCCGCCCTCCTGGCAGATGGTCTTGATGCGGTCCCAGTTCTTCTTGAACTCGGCCTGCTCGTGCGACAGCACGACCATGCCGTCCTTGTCCTCGAGCTTCTCGATGAGGACGTCGATTTCGTCGCCGATCTTGACGGCCTCGGGATCGAGGAACTCGCCGCGGGAGACGACGCCCTCGGACTTGTAGCCGATGTCCACAAGGACTTCCTTGTTGCGGACTTCGAGGACGACACCTTTGACAATTTCACCTGCGGCGAAGCGTTTGGAGCTCGCGCGCATGGCTTCTTCCATGGTTAGCATACTGCGTGTGTGTGACTGCGGGAGGCTGGGCGGGCGGTGGCCCGGCGAAGACTCCATTGCCTAACGACCGACGTTGCAGGGCAACGGAGGTTGAAGGTTAGGTTGCGTGTTGACCGACGTTTCTCAGCCTCAATGAACATCCGCACTCGCGGCGTCCAGGCGGGGCGGACAGTAGCCGCCGGGCGGCGGCTGGCAAGGGATTTCCTGATGAAATTGCACGGAAATTTGAGCACCCCGGACCGGGGCCGGTTGCCGGCGGGGGGCTTCCCTGCGCCCGGTTTTCGCTTGAGCTTTGGGCGGTGAACTTTGAGCTTGGCCGGGATGTCATCATTCGCGAAACGCCTGTCGCCCTTCTGGCTGTCACTTGGCGTGGTCGCGGGCCTGTATCTGTTCTTCCTCGTGGCGATGCTGACGGCGACGGCCAGCTACAGCTCCCCGGGCAAGCTGGTGGAGGCGCTGGGCAAGCGGGAAATCCAGCACTCCATCGTGCTGAGCCTCATCACCTGCACGGTGACGGCGTTGCTGTCCCTGCTGCTGGCGGTGCCGGTGGGCTACCTGCTGGCGCGGGCGCGTTTCCCCGGCAAGCACTGGCTCGAAGCCGCGCTGGACATCCCCATCGTCCTGCCGCCGATGGTCATGGGACTGTGCCTGCTCATCCTGTTTCAGACGCCGTTCGGCCAGGTGATCGAGCGCTTCGTGCCGTTCACCTACACGGTGTTTGGCGTCGTGCTGGCGCAGTTCACCATCGGCGCGGCCTTCGCGGTGCGGACGATGCGGCATACGTTCGACCATCTGTCGGCCCGCCCCGAGGACGTGGCCATGACCCTGGGCTGCACGCGGTCCCAGGCCGTCTGGCGCGTGACGCTGCCGGCCGCACGGCGCGGGATGTTCGCCGCCGCGAGCGTGGCGTGGGCGCGGAGCCTCGGCGAATTCGGCCCCATCCTCGTCTTCGCCGGTGCGACGCGGATGAAAACTGAAGTGCTGCCAACGACCGTCTGGCTCGAACTCAGCGTGGGCAACCTCGAAGCCGCCGTGGCCGTGAGCCTCCTGATGGTGCTGTGCGCGATGGTCGTGCTCGCGGCGGTCAAGTGGGTGGGGGAGGAAGTGTGAAAGAGTGTTCAGTGATCAGTAATCAGTTTTCAGTAGTCCGTGTTCGGTCGTCTCGCCGTCGGCGACAGCAGCCTGCCGCTCACTGGATACTGAACACTGAACACTGAATCCTTCCCCACCTCAGACATGATTCGCTTCGACAACCTCTCATGGCACGCCGGGACCTTCTGCCTCGAAGGCATCTCTTTCTCCGTGCCGGCGGGCCGCTACAGCGTGCTCATGGGCAGGACGGGCTGCGGCAAGACCAGCCTGCTCGAAATCCTCTGCGGCCTGCGTCCGCCGTCGGGCGGACGCGTCTTCATCGGGGAGCGCGACGTGACGGAGCTGCCGCCCGGCGAACGCGGCATCGGCTACGTGCCGCAGGACGGCGCGATGTTCCCGACGATGACCGTGCGCGAGCAGATCGGCTTCGCGCTGGCCATCCGCCATCGCCCGGCCGGCGAAATTGCCGCGCGGGTGAAGGAACTTTCCGACCACCTCGGCGTGGCGCACCTGCTCGACCGGCTGCCGCAGCATCTCTCGGGCGGCGAACGTCAGCGCGTTGCCCTGGGTCGCGCGCTGGCGGCCAAGCCCGGCGTGCTGCTGCTCGACGAGCCGCTCTCCGCGCTGGACGAGGAATTGCGCGACGACCTCGCGGCCCTGCTCAGGCGCGTGCAGCGCGAGCTGGGCCTCACCGCGCTCCACATCACGCACAGCCGGCACGAGGCGGCACAGCTGGCGGACGTGCAGTTCCGCATGGACGCAGGGCGCGTGGCTGAAGTTCCCCTGTCCGGCCCCCGTTGAGAATGAACGCGCCCGAACTCACCGCCGAAGAACGCGCCACCTACGAGTGGCAGATGTGGCTGCCCGGCTTCGGCGAAGCGGCGCAGCGCAAGCTCAAGGGCGCGTCAGTGCTCATCTCCCGCGTGGGCGGGCTCGGCGGCAGCGTGGCGTATCAGCTCGCGGCGGCGGGCGTGGGGCGGCTCGTGCTCGCGCATGCGGGGCATCTCCGGCGCAGTGACTTGAATCGCCAGCTCCTGCAAACGCACGACGGCCTCGGCTTGCTGCGCATGGACAGCATCGTGCGGCGTTTGCATGAGCTGAACCCCCGGCTCGAAATCACCGCCGTCCCGGAGAATGTGTCCGAGGCCAACGCCGCGTCGCTCGTCGCGCAGGCCGACGTGGTGGTGGACGCCGCGCCGCTGTTCGAGGAGCGCCTCGCGTTGAACCGCGCCGCTTTCGCCGCGCGCAAACCGATGGTCGAGTGCGCCGTGTATGCCTTCGAGGCGCAGATCACGACCTTCATTCCGGGCCGCACCGGCTGTCTGCAATGCCTCGTGCCGGCGGTCCCACCGGATTGGAAGCGCCAGTTCCCCGTGCTCGGCGCGGTGAGCGGCACGGCGGGGTGCCTGGGCGCGGTGGAGGTGGTGAAGCTGCTCACCGGCCTGGGCCGGCCGCTCGCCGGCACGCGGCTGGTGATGGACCTGGGCACGATGGAATTCCGCCGGCTGAAGACGGCGCGGCGCGCCGACTGCCCGGTGTGCGGCCCCGGCTGACCCGGCGCATTGTCAGGAGAAAATCCCGCCGCAGCGCAGGACGCGAACCGTCGCCCCCGCCGCCAGCGTCGTCGCCGGCGGCACGTCCACCAAGGTGTTCGCCGCCGCGAGCGAATGCAGCATGTGTGACGCCTGCGTGCCGGCCGAGTGGACACGGCCCTCCGCATCCACCCGCACGCGGACGAAGTGCCGGCGGTCGCCCCGGTTCACGAGCGGTTCCACGAGCGTGCCGGGATGCGCGGGCAGCGCCACTTCCTCCGCGCCCTGCCAGCGCAGCAGCGCGGGGCGCACGAGCAGTTGATACGTCACAAACGCGGACACCGGATTGCCCGGCAGGCCGAAGAGGAACTTCCCCGCCAGCGTGCCGAAGACGAACGGCTTGCCCGGCTTGATGGCGACCTTCCAAAACTCCTGGCTCCCGCCCAGCTCGGCGAACGCGGCCTTCACGAAGTCGAGCCTGCCCACGGACGCGCCGCCGGTGGTCACCACCGCGTCGCACTCGGCGAAGGCACGCTGGAGGGCGGCGCGTGTGCGGTTGAGCGTGTCCGGCACGAGCGGATGGGCGCGCACCTCCGCGCCGGCCTCGGCGAGCATCGCCGCGAGCATGGGCCGGTTGCTTTCGTAAATCTGGCCGGGCGCGAGCGGTTTGCCCGGCGGCCGCAGCTCGCTGCCGGTGGCGAGGAGCGCCACGCGGGGCCGCTTCGCCACGCGCACGCCCGCAGTGCCGACGGCGGCGAGCAGGTTCAAGTGTCCCGCGCCCAGCCGCGTGCCGGGCAGCGCAAGCACCGCCCCGGTCTTCACGTCTTCGCCGCGCAGGCGGACGTTTTCGAAGGGCCGCACGCGGTCGAGCACCAGCACGTCGTCTCCGTCTTCGCGCGTGTCCTCCTGCATCACCACCGCGTCCGCGCCGGTCGGCAGCGGAGTGCCGGTGAAGAGCCGCACGCACGTCTGCCTGCCCACGCAGCCCTGAAACACCTCGCCCGCGCCGATCTGGCCGAGGATGCGCAGCGGCACCGGATGCTCCGGTCCGGCGTCGGCCACGTCTGCTGCCTGCACCGCGTAACCGTCCATCGCGGAGTTGTCGAAAGGCGGCAGGTCGAGGCGGGATGCGACCGGCTCGGCCAGAAAACGTCCGTGCGCATCGGCGACGGAAACCTTTTCCGGCCTTGGGGCGGGCAGCGCGGCGAGGATGCGGGCGAGGGCTTCTTCGTAGGTCAGCATGACAGGTTGGGAGAAGCATCCGCCAAGCCGTTCTCACTGGCAATGCCGCGCTCCTCCGGGGGGGCGTGTCAAGATGCGGCCCCATCAGTTGGACACGGCGGCGCAGGGTTTGCGCCTCTGGCGGGCTGTTCCGGTTTGTCGCGTGGCTTGCCGCCCGGCGCGCGTGGCGACATATTCGCCGCGCTTGAGAATCGTCATCGCCATCACGGGTGCCAGCGGGTCGCTCTACGCGCAGCGGTTGCTCGACAACCTCGACACACAGGCGCACGAGGTCCACGTCGTCCTGAGCAACTACGCGCACGCCGTCATCGCGGAGGAGCTGCCCGGCG